>Ga0115572_10001147_pt1 | contig 21824 bp, 10 predicted proteins | sample COGITO_mtgs_1206_FD_88681 | JGI IMG/M metagenome (GOLD analysis project Ga0115572, IMG submission 88681) | Pelagic marine microbial communities from North Sea - COGITO_mtgs_120607 | ecosystem: Environmental > Aquatic > Marine > Epipelagic | place: Germany:Helgoland, sampling site Kabeltonne... | reverse complement strand
TTGGTGTCAACACCTTCCAAAACCCGAACGCTCAGGTGTTCGATGAATCCGCAGCGGATGATTTCGAGATGGAATTGGCTCGAGCAACGCCTGAAGAAAAGGAGAACTGCTTGGCCCGTGTGACTGACAGACAGACTTCAGAGGCTGAGGCAACCGAGGCGGCGCTCAAGCAATTGCAGGAAGTGGCACGGCTTGGTGGCAACGTGTTTGAGGAATTGATGGAGACGGTGAAGGTGGCAAGCCTTGGTCAAATCACAGATGCGCTGTTCAATGTTGGTGGGCAATACCGACGGAACATGTGATTTCGGATGGCGAGGTATGCGGAACTGCTCAATCGTCCCACATGGTCTCAGAAAGTGGCGGGAATTCAAAAATTTCAAACTCCCCATTCTCAACCATTTTCTCTAGCTCAGCTTCTCTTTTGACCAAATCACTCGGAGTTGCAGTTTCCGAATATCGATTGTTGAAGAAATTGAAAGCACACATCACGTAATACTCTAGGTCAGGCCGATTTATCTCAACTGCATGTAGATACGCTTTTCTTCCAGATTGCTCTAATGCATGAAATGCACTTTCCTGATGAAATCAAGAAGAAGAGCTTCCGATTCAGTCAATCGAAGACGTCGTTTCAAGAAATCTATCGCTTGGTCGACATGACGGGATGGAAAGGGTAAAATCGACCACAGGTTCGTGTCTGGGAACTTTTGTTGTATGGACTGTTGGAGGAGCGGAATAGCCATGGAGACAAAAGGGAGATCTTCATCAGGGATTCAATAGTTTGAATCATCCATAATAATCCCTTCATCAAATGCTACCAGCTTCTCGGCTGCCGCTGAGGTCGGCCAGTGTGCGGAAACTAGCAATAAGTTGGTCAACTCTTAACCCTAGAGTTCGAATATCATAATCCCCTGTTTCAAGGTGTTTGAGAACCTTCGGGATGCTTTGTATGTTCCGTTGAAGTCCCCCTGTGAACCTGTTCCAAGGTAGATCTTCATGGATTGACAATCGTTCTTTGATACGTGCTTGTGTCCCTTCTGGCTCATTCTGAAAAAAACCAACGATGCGAATGCAGATTTCAGAAACATTGGTGCCCTTCAAAATTTGATTAAGCGATTCAGTGTTCATATCATTCGAATGTTCATCGACAACAAGCCCGTGTGTGTACTCAACCACTTCACTCCATAGGAGCGACATTCTTGCGTGAAGAGACGGTACTGCTGAGGCTTGTTTGGAATCCAAGCGGGTGCCTGGTGGAAGATAATCGGTCGGAACCATCTTGGGATAATCGCCTTCTACAACCGATGGTGAAACTTGACCATTCGACTGATCTTCATCGAGTTCAATAGGGGCATTACCGGCCAATCCTGATTCTAGATTTACCCTGCCCCGAGCTATGTCCACGATCGAAGGAGCTCTGGTGAAATAATCTCTTGAACCTGCTTTGAAATCCATCATGATTTGATGGAGTTGAGCAAAACCTTGCTGATTTGTAGCATGTTCGACCTGTACGGTCTCTCTTGTGCGACCAAACAAGCCGTTTCGGGTGAAATTAGCCGACCCTGACATCACTGCATAGGGCGTTCGGAGCATTTTTACATGCAGATCGTCAACAACACTGCATTTTATTCCGTGAGGTTCGAGGAGGTGAAAGAAGTCCCGCTCTGCATCTGCGAACCGATTATGATCTCGTGTGAGCCATTTGCCTTCGGTTGAGAGGCTTATGATGGTGACATCGAATTCAAGATTTTTCAACTCGATAAGGGTGCTTGCGAGGGATTCGAGGTTTCCATTCGAATTGGGGTAAATCGATTCGAGTGTGAGCGGTGACCAGCCCGATTCAGTCATTGGAATATCCGAAATCCATGGTGCCATGAGAACGATTTCCCGATCTTCCAGCCTGGGTCCGTACCTTCCGGCTTCATGAAGAAGTGCCCAAAAAACCCGTTGCTGAGCCACCGAAATGGTCGTCATTCAACCACCTCTTTGGTTCGAACAATTAGATCACACACTTCAGGAATTTCACCATGCCTTTGATAATTAAAACCAATTCCTGCTCCGAGATTGTGAATGAACCGAACAACATTCACGGTATCTTGGGCATTCCGCTGCAAGAATATCACCGGTGCCCCTTCAACTGGAACCCCCAAAGCAGCATGGATTTGCTCGCTGTCAGCATGCAAACTAGCATAACCATCCAAAGAAGAAATGTCACCGAGCATTTCATCGAGCAATCCTCTGTTTGTTGCAAAGCGGATAAGTTGAGGCGGGAGCTGATTCATCATGTCATCACCGTTGCATGCAGGGCAACCGTTAGCACACAATCTCAACGCTAGTTCTAGCTCGAGTTGCGATGCCCTATCAGTCGGCTCATGAATCATGAACCGCCGCATGTGTTGCAAAACTGCGTGATCTGCCGATTCAATTGAAAGGCTCTCCCAACGCGGGCTGAACCTATTTCGCAATTCTCGATGGTCCCGATCAAACCAAGCCGGAAGGCCATCGGGAAGGCTGTTCTTAATTGCAGATTGATGCAAAAGGTGCTCATTGCAAACCATCATTTTTCGTTCAAGCACCTCTACAAAGGACTCTGACGGCAAATATTTGTCGTCATAATAATGTGCAGCGTGACGGATCTCTGCCGGTATGTGGAAGTATTCTTTGACCAAAGCGCAGGAGCCGTTGCCCTCTGGCTCATTATCGAAAACATCGACGTACCATGTTCTGTCATCGCGGAAATTCGTGGCATACGCCACTGTGTTGCCTTGTACCCCTGCAAATTCAGCAACACATTCACCAAGCAATACACCAAGCGTATTGGTGAGGGTCATTTTGTACCATTCATAGCGTATGTCTCCCAAGTTCTCGATAAAGGATGATGCATGTTGAGAAATTTTAGCATCAAGATCTTGTAATTCACCCAAAATGTTGGTGTTCATGTTGTCATTGGTGATGGAGGAGAGGGCCGCTCGACGGGTCAATGTCTCTGGATCGGTGGAGTTTCCTGAGTCAAAGAGCAGCTTGAAAAATTGTTCTTCTGTTTTGGGGAATTCTTCTGATTCGATTTCATCATTTCTCTGGGACCATGCATTCGCCACAAGCACATCGAGGTACGCGTCGATCGTGTAGCTTGAAATCTCACCAAACTGGTCCTTTCGTGTTCTGATCCAATACGCAATCATATCCATGGTCTGTGATGAAAACTTCACCCCATCATCACGAGATTTGTTGATTACCTCCTCTATGATGGTAGGAGAGATGGTGAAACGTAGTCCGTTTGAATCAAAGCGATCGGCAAATGCGATGTATTGATTATTGTGTTTTGGTTGCATGGTCACCATGTTTGATCTTGAGACACCTAAACCAAGTCCTATGATGGTCGCAGAATCTGTGTAAGCAACCGAAGAAAATAACCTCGAGATAATCGGGTGGCCAACACCAGGCACAGTTTGTGGATGGCCGTTATCATAATCCAGAACCTTGTATGTATGGACTTCATCAGTGTGTCGGAAATCGCTTAAGATCCAATTGATTGAATGGGCTTTTGGAAGAATTCCCGGCGAGGCGGGTCCGCCAAATTCGAGATCATAACCGCTCAATAGGCCGGGACTGGACTCATCGTTGCTGATAGTTACAAAGTTGCGTCCCATGTTGGCGCCATTAAGCGAGCTCACCGTAAGCGATTTGAGTGACTTCATGTGCATTTCTTCAGGTATATCCACATCGAGAAGGTTTGAAATGCTCCTGGTTTGAGTTTCAGACAGCGTCCCTATTTCTTTGAATTTGATCCCTTCCGCTTCATTAAGGCGATAGGAAAATTTCAGATTCGTATCTTCTTCTGCCTCAAGGTTTTTGGAGTGATTAATGAACATTCTATTACCATAACCTACCCTATGAGTGAACATTCCTGGTTGCAAGTAACGAAGGGCTTCTCTGCTGGTGACGCGCTCTACAAAGCGTGAATCATCCCTGCGAGCAACATGAATCGATACGGTTTCTTCGTGAGGGTTAGTGAAATAACTCGGCAGAGTAATGTATGGGCGATCCTGTAAGAAAGTATCAACTCGCTCTTGGATCATGGAGAAATACCATACATCGAAACGCCCAAGTGCGTCAAGTTCTCGAGCTATTGGGGGGATCGGATCTGAGTCATCTAGGTCGCTGATGAATAGTTCGAAATACTTGAAAGTTTTGTCATCTGGAAAGTCTTCATTAATTCGAGTTACCAAGTTTCTGCAACAGGAAACATCACGTTGTTGGATCCCATTTTCCAGAGATTCCAGGTATTCCTCAGCTAATTCTTTTCTTTCGCCATCATGATGATCAATTGGATACCTTATAGGCCTCTCCAATGTGTTGTCAAGGTCATTCCAAACATCAGCGTTGTTCTGGGTACCCGTCAATCGTTGGCGTCGCATTTTTAAATGAGCAATCCATTGAGCATAAGTGGCTTCCTTTGGTTGGAGGTTTGGGAAGGGCTCGAGCATAAGTCTCAATTGCCTTAGCACTGCACCTCGGGCTTCTTCCCGGAGCTCTGTGTCGTCTCGAGTTTCTGGGACAGCATTTGACATGTAAACCAGGCACCAGTTCTGTTCAACCGCCTCAATCGCCTTCTCATATGGCTGATTTACTGAGTCCCAGGTCTCTTTTTCCGATGCGTTTCCATCTCGAGGGTACCTGGCCTTGGTAATCGATTCAACATCGATGCCTTGCTTTGCGATAAAATCAAACACTGCTTCGTACGCATGATGTTTCAGAATTGTTTTGTTGCTGGTTGCAACTGGGACCGGTTCCGTGATTTTATCCCGTACCAGGCGATTCATGGAACGGTAATGGCCGAAATCAGAAGCGCGCCTTGAGGCAAGGGTAACGGCAAGTGCATCTGAGCCTGCTTCACGCCCGGCTCGGCCGACTTTTTGACGGTAGGACGAGATGTTACGAATCGCTTTGTGAGTGATCACTTCGGACACATTATCCATGTCCACTCCGACTTCAAGGGTTGGCGTGGCGATCACAAGGTCGTGAGGGATTGGTCGGTTTTGGGATGAATCCGTATGGTGGTTTGGATATGATGAGTATTTTGGAGGGCCTGCAAAAACCTTGTTTGCACTCATATCGCCATCGGTTTCATCCTCGGATTCACCTCGTTTGGTGATTGAAGTGAACCGCTTCGTTCGGATTGTTTGTTGAAAGGATTCAAATCCAAGATCACCCGGTCGAGGCTCCATTGCTTCGTTGCGTGGGGAGAACCACCAGCATTTGCCCATTTCCAGATAGGTGCATGTGTCAAGACCCTTGATCGAAAAGATGTCTTCTGGCTCCACAAGACCATTGTAGTTCCATCTGTTAGCGTCTTCTGCAGTTTGACCGGTTTGAGTCTTGACAAGTTGTAATTGTGCTCCGTTCAGTTCGATTGCCTTCGTATGGTAGGTCCCGCTTTGACACGAAGTGCATACTTCCTGCCCTCCCTCGTGAATGGACAAGGGAGTGCTGTGCCAATGCGCATAGGGCCGTCGTAAATTAGTGGTCGCTCCAACGGTGCGCCGATTGTTCGCCGTTGCTTCAGTGGATTCGTTCGGTAGCATGAACGAATGCCAATCGCCGACAATTTGGTGGCTGTCTGCAAAACCGATGCTTTTTTGCAACTTTTTGAAGCCATCGGCTCGCTCAAAGGAACGTGGTCGGCGCTGATGCAATACAGAAGAGGTAATGTCAACCAGTGCACCAACCATCGGGGTTCCAATCCGTGGTTTGTACATGACATGGTGCATCATTCCAATTGGGGCTCCGTCGGAGGAAGTCATACCTTCAACGTGGCGTATTTTTGTTAAATCTCCACCCCAGATTTTGTTAAGGTGTTGGCGTGGTTTTGCGATGGTTGCGCTCACACCAACAATACGAAGAGCCTTTTTTCGGTTGTGCTCAGGATCAAAGTCGTACAAAAGTTGCTTCAAACGGCCCACGAGGTAGTGGTGATGTCCTCCCTGAATTCCCGCACTCAAATGCACCTCGTCGAAGACAATTCGAGTTAGACCTTGATGCAATCCTTGGACAACCTTGGGATTGCGCAATCTACGACGGAATGATTCGATGCTTGCGAGAACAATCGAAGCAGGCTTTTCACCTCCGTACTTTTGTGCTGATGCATCAAAAACTGTCGAAGCACCTACGCCCCATTCGGGCCCGCCTCCAGCTGGAGTGGGGTATCTTTCGATGGTTCTTTTGATCAATCCCTCGGCATCAATAGCAATTCCAATGCAATCTCTTCCTACCTCGATGAGAGATTTGTTCACGTACTTGACCATGTTTTCCAACTCACCAAATTGATCTTTGGCGAGAGCATTTCGAGGATACAGCAAAAGCTGGCTCATCGTTCTACGCTCATTACGAAGCGAGGATACAGCCGCGACCAGGGTCGGTATCGCAAAAGCGAGGGTTTTACCCATGCCTGTATCTGCTGTCACTACCAAGCCGTGTCCTGCGGTATCTGTCCACGCCTGCACCAAAGCCTCAACAATCGCTCGGACCTGAAATCCCGAATACCTCAACCCGTTTCCGCTGCTGTATTTGGGCATACTTGCGACAGCATCGAGCACCAAGTTGAGATCTCCGAGAACCTCGCCAATTTGATGGCCTCCCGAACTCGAAGAGATTGTGACCATTCCATCGATTTTTACTTGTAAACGACGCAAGAGGTCTTCCTTAGTCAAATCCCTTGGCATGCTGTATCGCAGGATTGGGTACCATTGAGTCCCTTCGATGATGCTGAACTTTTGTTCTGTTCCATCCTCTTGGTTTTCTCGGTTTTGGAATTCATGCAGGTTTCCAGAGGTTCGAACAAGTTCTGCCAAACGGGTCACATAAGTGGTAACGCCATCTTTTTGAAACTGAAGCAAAAGACGGTTATCGTTCGAGGTAAGTAAACTCACTAAACGATGGAATCGTCCCTGTGCGACTTCCGGATTGATTGCGAGTTTTGAGCATATTTCCTCTTCGATTTCTTCGTAAGTCCAAAGACATTCTGAAAACCGTCGAAAGCCACCATGTGAACCGCTGACCTTACGACTCTCGATCGAATAGATGGTGTACAAAACGGGTAGAAGTTCCAGCCGGTCAACTGGATCGTCAAAGCGGACGAAGGCATCAGTCTGCATCATACACACCCGCAGCCATAAACCACCCTACAATCATGCACAGATGAACCTTGTTGAGGCAAGCCTCTCGTTCATACCCATTGAGTTCAACAGCACCTGGAATATACACCCATTGATTTTCAGGGTCTTGTTCAAGCGTGTCCAGAAGGCTTTGTTTGAAACGGTCTGGGAAATCATCCACCAAACAGCATCTTCCGTCCATAAGGTGATCCTTTTCGATAGCATTGATGGTAATATACTCGCCCAGCGATTCGAAATTTCCTTTTTCCTCTTGAAACCTCTGTAATTTGGCCCTGACTTCATTTGGCACAAATCTGTAGTGTGAGAGCCTGTAGACTCCCTTTGTCAATTGTCCATCATAGGTCATTTCAGGTATCATCGATGGGTATTCCCTTGGATAGATTCCCTCATTGCGGAGTCCTTCTTTGGTATGGTAGAGCGTTCGATTATTGGTTCTGTACATTGACTTAATGGACCCTAACTCTGTATCTGCATCTTCAATATTCAATGTCTTTAATCGTTGCATAAGTGAACCTAAATCGCCCTGATGAGAACAATACTGTTGCATGAACTCATGTTCTTGATTTCGACCATCGTCCCCATTACCAACAGACCATGGACCGATGAGTTCGCTGCTTAGAAGAAGATCTGTTCCGCCAGGGTGAGTTTGAGCAATGGAGGATTTGAACAAGTCCCAGATTCCAACGTGATCATTCACATCGTAATTCTCTTGAGGTTGTTCGGGAGGATGTAAAAACAACACCCCAGCAGGCGATCTTGAGATGCTTGGGCAATGTATACCAAAATGCACGGGCTGTTCTGGAGTTGATTCTCTGGAGAAATGACGCACATCAATTGGGGGGTTCAGATGTTGGCATGCTTGTTGAAGCCACCCCAAATGTCGAGGTAGTTGAGCTTCGGCTTGTTCTGGGTCATGAGTGCGTAGCATGACTTCGCTTAAAATCAAAAATTGATGTTGTTGGATCAATTCGGAATTTCTCAGCAAATTTTGGAGTGGGAAGGAGATGTGGTCCTCGGTTTCACCAATCCCCAGAAGTTGTGTCCCCTCATCGACCATCAACATCGATTTCCCGGGCAATTTATGTTCAAAAAGCCTACAAACATCTGGGATTTGACCCAAAGTTGGAGTTGTAGCGTCTTCGTTCATCTCCAGGCCCTGGTTACCATTCCATATTGAAGGAACGATTGTATGGCTGAATCTTTCATTCATCTGCTGAACAGTGAGGCCACGAAGCACAGCATTTTCGAATTCAGACCAACTTGGTGCTTGTTCGCCCGTCTCAACCCATTGATTTAGTGCTGGGTATTCCTGTTCATCACAGAGATTTGATCGCCTTAGGATGATACGCATCCTTGTGTTCCCGTATTCGCCCCGCAAAGTCGACAGATTCCCCCAATAGGTTATGTTGTTTGCAACAAGGCGTTCAATCCAATCAAGGGCATGTTCGAAGTGCAGTTCTCGCTCAATGATGTGATGGACAAGGTCTCGCAAAGGTTCAATCGCAGCCTGCTTCCAATTTGTGGATGTGTGGAGTTCACTCAATATCATCGACTTCCAAGGAACTGGGTAGGATGGAATGGTTTGGAGAGGAGCGACAAGTACCTCCTCCTCCCGAACAGGGTATGGTAGTGCACCAGGTCCGCCACAAACCTCATGCAATTCCATATGAAGATTGGAATTACTTCTGACATAACGGATGCCAAGACTTTCGAACACGGGATTGTCGAGCACTCGACGGACTTGTTCCGTCCGTAGGGATTCTGTAATCCGAGGCGGGTCTGTGACGATGGTTGTGGTCCCAGTTGCAACAGATTGGATTCTGCGACAATTCAGCTTCAGGTTATAAGGCGCAGTATCGCTGTTTCGTGTCCAATAGACATCAAAAAAGGAGGATGTACGATGGAGGCAGTGTTGGTGTAATTGAGCCAGCTTGTAATTTGTCTCAGGATTTGGGTTTGTTTTTTCTAATTCCTCGAGCAAAAAGTGTAGCATGCCCCTGGCGCGAATAAACGCATATGGGCGTACATTATCGGGGTTGAAGTGGCCTCGTAAATGGCTCCATTGGTAGCTAACAGTGCTATCTTGGTTTTGTAATCCCACCGCACCTCGCAAGAATGCCTCACTTGCGGTTGCGCCGAATGATACATGCCGTGGATCATTGTTTGTATACCGATATGGTGCACTCATCAAATGACCGCGGCTAGCAGTTGAAATGTTCCCAAAAACACCGGTACGCCTAAACCTTAACATTTCTTCTTCCTCATTCAAAGGATTTCGCAAATTGAAGAGGTCGATGACAACATATTCACGATGTAATTGTTTCAGAGCATTCACATCGGCCAAAACAATCCAATTCCAAGGTTCAGATTCACCGGTCGGTTGGCGGAAGGTTGCCGAACGCCACAAGGAGTCTTCGCGATCCTGATAGGTGGGCTCAGGTGGTTGTATATCGTCTGGCCCATAGAACCATAACGGCTGTTCAGCCTCTAGGCCCCATGGGATGATGTATGGATGATCCTTGGCCGTCAATAGCCTATTAATCTCATGAGAGTGGTTTGTTACGGACTCATCGGAGGGTTTTGGCGATTTCAGTGAAACCAAATCATAACTCGCACCTGAGCATTTGATACCAACTACATGGCCAGCTTGTGGAAGCTTCACCAAATACGAGTGATCAGTGTTTGGATTCTTGCGAACCATCATGTTGTTAAGAATTCCATTCTCGCCATGGCGAGTAAACAGTCCGTTCAATGCTTCAAAAGAAATTACATCAAGAATATGCTCACCACCAGCCTGCCTCGATAAATTGAACAGGCTCTTAACAATCATCTCAAAGGCAACCCTTTCATTCACAGACTCTGTATGATTTCTTTCTCGGTTGACAGGGAGATAGACTGCAGGAAGGCCTTGTATGTCATCAGCGATGGCAAGAAGAGCTTCGAGAGGACCATCAGGCTCAGGTGCATCACTGAGGAATAATCCGTTTGGGTCTGCGTCACCTGAAAAGATGTAATGATCGACATCAGTACCGAATCGAGCCCATTGAGAGGCAATAAGGCTCTCAAATTCGTTTCGCTTCCCTTCAACTTCTGTTTCATCGATAAATCGACGTATTTCATCCGGTACTCCATCACCACAATTCTGAACAAAGGCAGCACCTTCGTGAAGCAATTGTATACCACTCTGGTTTGAGAGCAGAATGCGGGTTGGCGAAGCACCAGTTCCAATTGTAGCAAAGCAGATCCGTTCATCAAGTGCTCCAAAGAACCACTCCAGTGCCTGATTCGCCCCCTCATCTCTCAAATGCCGCCAAAGCTCCATCAAAGGTTCAGAGGCGGCACGGTTCATCTTATCGGAGAGGAAGGTAACAATCCATTCGATGCCCGCTGCGTCTTGCAGGAGAGGCGTTAAATTCATATCACCCTTTGACTCAATTTTCGTGTTGAGCAAGCTGTCCATGTCCTGTGCCGTCAAAGGAGCCATCTGGTGACCATTGTGCATCCAAGTGAACAACTTTTCAACGACCCATTGTTGGAGGTTTAAGGAGATTTTTAAGACAATTTCGTTCCAAGCGCGCCCATTGTTTACCTGTTGAAGGTTTAATCCCAAACGATTGGTATTCAGATTAAATGGAGCATCGATCAAAAAGGGAATGTTTAGTTGTGTTTCATCGGCGATGAAACGGGATGCGAGGTAGCCCTCGGAGGCGTTTTCGCTACGGTCATATGCAATGTTGAACATGTAGCGGTGGTTTTCAGCTCCTAACCCTTCTGCAACAGCCTCTCGAGCCTGATCCTCTGGGATGACTTTGCCACGTAATTGCAAAACCCTCATGTATTCCTGCACCAGCATCGCCTGAAATTCCTCGTACTCTTCTTGGCAATGATGACCAACCCATTCGTTGGAAAATGAAAAGCGAATCATCTCGTTTTGTGGCTCTCCATGAATACCAAATCCAACCTTGTGTATCTGTGGAAGGGCGGGTGCCTGAACTTCCTGGCCCACTTCGTCAGCCTCCAGTGGTTCTTGTTCCAAATCTTGAATCGGTTCTTGTGTTGCAATCAACCTTTCACTCTGCGGCTCGTTGTTGACCTTCTGAATAATGTCGAGAGAGAAATCTGCATTGTCGCCAACTTCGATCAAGAGAGCCAAACTTTTGGAGACTCTCTGAGAGATATAATCGGCCCTCTGGAAATCTGCGTTTCCTTGGGAAGGCAGTCTGAACTGAAACACAGTTGTTTTATCGGAACTTATGTTGGTGTGTTCAGGTATGTAGCGAGGCAGTTTTCCATTTGGGTCATTCTCCTCAGGTTCTGAGAAATCAATAATCAACTTGTGTCTCTCCAACCCATCGCGGATCTGTATTTCGCACTGATTGAAAAATTGTAACCAATACTTGAACCCGACGCCAAACTTGCCTATCGAGCGGATATCCAATTTTTTGGTCGTACCATACATTGTCAGTAAAGAAGACAATTCCTTGGGCTTGATCTGGTTACCATCATGGGCGAATGAAATCCCTTCTTCGTTAATCTGTAAGACAAGATGAGTAGCGTTGCAATCCTGGGAATTTTGGATTAACTCTGTCACCCAAGAATCAACGCGAGCATCATCTAATTGGCTAATGCCATGAAGTGTCGTGATCCTCCAATTACTGTTTTCCTGTTGGTTTCCAGGGAGACGTCCAGCTACGAGGGCGTAAAACATTGACACCTGAGCAGCCGTTAAGCCGGCATCAATGAGTGTGCCATAGTGTGTGTCGATCCCATTCTCCTCGCCAAGCATATCTGAAATTTGGCTCACTGTGAGTTCACACTCGAGTTGCACATCTCCGTTACGCCAGTCAACGATTCTAATTTCAGTCATTTCAGCACCATCCGTATTCGTTTCCTTCATCCCAATGACTGAGGTACTCATCTTTTTGAGAAGATTGACCATCCGTGGCTTGATCGGCCTCTGAGGGGTCGTCTGAAAAATCACCAATAATAATGAGAGGGAGGAGATCGACTGAATCCTGCTCGAGCAGTTTCGGTGTCTTATTTTGAATTTCGAAAAAATAGTCGATCAATTCAAGGCCTCCTTTTCGACATAAATCCCTATTGGTTGTTGGATCGAGGTTGCAGGCCGTGACTGGTGGTTCCAATTCTTCCATTGCCGATGTATCTTCAATGAGTTGTTCTCTTGAGGTATCAAAGCCCCCGATGATTCTAAGATCTTGCTTTGCAGTTCGGGCTATCAATGAGAAAACCTCGCGGTGAAGGTCCAATTCAGCTTCAAGAATATGTTGCCACGGACCATTCCCTCGGCGAAGCATAAGGCCACTTGGGAGGTGAGCTCCCAGAATTCGCTTCAATGTAGAAAAATAGCGAGTGGTCTTCAAATCAAGAACAGCGCTATTTGCAGCATACCGCAGGGAACCATTACCAGGCATCACCTCCGGAGATTCGAAGTTCTGATGTGCATAATCTTGAGCGATCAAGAACGGGTAATGAGCGAACTCTTGGTGATGGCTTTTGAGGCGATTGAAAAAGTACTGTGACAAATCCCCATCTGGCGCAGGAAGGAGTTTAACTGATGAAGATCGCATCATTGCTCGACCTGATTGAGGGATGATTTCAATTGGATTACAATAACCCCCCGCCAAGCTTTTCAATCCTTGAAGCTCATTGGGGTGTTGTGTAAGGGTGCACAAGAAATGGATCTCTGAGCGTTCGATTTGCGGCCCATCTTCAGGAAGCGGTGGTTCAAATCCACTAAACACCCCTTCTGCTGCCCACTCTCCTGTGAAATCGATATCAACGAGATGGTAAAGGGCGTCGAGGCCAATTGATTCAGCGTAAACGCTCACAGCATCGTCAACGACCCCGATGATAAAATCCCAAAGCGAACTGCAAAGGAGGGACGAAAAGGAAAAGAAGCGTTCATTGTCGGTCCACGCACGCTCAACAATGGTATCTGGGAGAGGTATGAAATCGGGTCCATTATTTCCAAAGTAACGCCGGTCGCCCAACAGAAGCCTGAATCGTCGGTTGTCATCATTCATGCTGTCGAGCTTTTCTTCAAGATCCTCGACATCATGAAAGTAATTCGTCACGCTGAAATGATTGACAAATCCATGGCCTGGCGCCATTCGCCGATCAAGACGCCATGTTTTCTGGGAGAGAATCGAGACTGAACTAATCAAATCCCAGTGAATGATATCGCTCGCCCATTCCATGTTCAAACCAACGGCCCCGCTGTCACCACAAAGCAGAATTGGAATCTGGTTGTGTTCAATGGAGGCTTTCCGAGCCACCTTAAGATTCCTAGGTCGTTGATCTTCGCCCTTTCCTCGAGGATCGCGAGTTGGGGGAATGAATGTGTATGTTTTCGTGCCTTCAATGCCACGAAGTGCCTTAGACAAGGCCTCAATTGTGCCTCGATAGCGAGTGAAGATGACAAGTCCTTTAGAAGGAGAGTCTGCTTGTTTTAGATCCTCTATTCTTTGACGAAGCGCAGCCAATCGTACATCATTCGTCCAAGCCTTTTCTGCCAGTTGCTTAATATCGGTCGATTGTGGATGGTTTTCAAAATGACGTGCAGCCTTGTACCGTTTTGACTTCAATAAATTCAATGGACATGAACGTAAGAGAGGTTTCCATTGACTCGGGCTTTCAGCAGTTTCGAGCATGGTTTTCAGACGAATATAATCGTTGTTTGGAGGATGGAGTTCGGATTGAACAGTCATGCCTCTGTACAATTCCTCACATTTCTGTTGACCGAGGTCATCGCGAAGCGTAGCACAAAGAAAACGCCCGAGTGGGTGAAGGTCTTGTGCGAGTTCAAATCTCATCCTTTCTGATGCAAATAATACTTCACTCTGCACTGCCAATTTCAGGCGCAGTTCATCTCTTTGAGGTTCAGGTAACGGTACAAATCGATCCAAGGACTGTATGATCCAATCTAAATTCTCCTGGGTTGCGCCTTGCTCGTCGACAAACGATTCTGTTCTAGGCAACCATTCCTCTCCAAGAGCATTCATCCAACCGGCATCGTCAAACCTTACCTCATCATTGAATTGCAACAATTGATCCTTCCACTCAGGGTCGATCAGGGTTAGAAGGCTGGAGAGGTCCTCCACTCCGTCACGAATAGGGGTTGCTGTAGCAAGAACGCATTGATCGGAAACTCGTGAAAGGCTACGGAGAGAGGTCCCCAAACGATCATTGTATTGGTGTTCCTCTTGATCTGCATCTCGAATGAAACCCTCGTGAGCCTCATCGAGAATCAGCATTGAGATGCAACGATCGAGCCTGTCATACATCTCGTGTTCTAAATCGGCGAAGGCGAGAGAGTGCTTGCTCATGATGTGGAAACCAGGAGCTAAATTCCCTCGTGCGAGCCTCTCACCTGTTAAGTAGCTCACTGGATAACGAGTTGGACTAAGCAGTTTATGCCATTGAGGCATGAGCAACTTCGGACACACGATGACCACGGCTTTGTTTCCTTTTTTGAGGGCGTCTAAAGCAATGAGAGCGGAGGACAAGGTTTTGCCCATCCCCCCCTCATCAGCGATGAGCACACCACGCCGGGGAAAGTTCGGGATGGTCGTACCGTTTTGGTCAATTGTGTGTAGGTATTCGCCAAGCCATGCACGCTGGAGAAAATCCAGTGGCTTAAGTTGGTGCTTGTCGGGGGCATAGCCTGGAGGGATAATAGAACGAGGTGAATAAATGGCTTGAGATAGCGTTGAAAGAGTTGATGCACGGCGAATCCCGATTTCTCGGGAATTAATATCTTTGAAAATAAGATTATTTCTGACTCGTTTCATTGCATCGAAGTCAATGAGAGTCACATCAACCCCAAACCTCGAGGGGTATTAAACATATAATCCAAAAAGAATCATAACACTCATTGCCCTAGGACGAACATGCGTTCTTCTATTCAACTTTTCACGATCTCCAGGGAGGCATGGCAAAGCCCCCTGGTGATTGACTTTACAGAATCAAATTGTTGTATCCTGACTGGTACCAACGGAGGAGGAAAGACACTCACAATGAGAATGCTGGCCCTCGTTGGAAAATGGGTGGCTGACCCTAACAGATACAACTTCAGGCAAATGAATTCCCTGGCTGAGAAAACCCAAATCGGAACGATATCAATCGTAATCCGGACTCCCATTATTGAGGGTCAAAATAGATTCACCTCAACAAATCATTGGACGAGTGACTTCAATTTGGATCCAGGATTCATTGAATCTGAACAGGGTAACTCTGCAGATTCTACGCATCCAGATGACTATGATTTTCTCATCAATGTTGCTAGTATTTGTGAAACAAAAGTCGTTTTCGGCACCGAGTTCGGGATAGAACGTAGGAAGAAACTCTCGATCCATTACAAGTCGCGCCAAAAAAAATACAGAAGCCAAAGGGACCTTGAATGGGAACAAGCCCATATTCAAAGGTATGGACCTGAGTCGCAGATACCTTACGATGTCGTGGACCAATTGACATTTGAAGCCTCAAACGAACCAAATGTATTCGAACATGGCGTCATTATAGAGGGGGAGTGGAAATCGGAGCGCATTGGTAGAACTGGAGACCTACCAATCTACACTCCAGAAGCCAGCGATTTAATCAATGACTCATCACTCTCTACGCTATTGGAAGAGAATGGAATCATTGTCGCCAAGCATCCCTCACTCCCCAGCAAATCCATGATTCAATTACCGGGGCCAGTCGCATTGAATGTTGAACGCCGCCCTGAAGACATCGAGGCCGATTTGAGAGCAATTCGGGAACTAGATTCCTCACTCTATGACGCTGAGAAACTTCACAATTTTGTGAGTGAGGGACATTACTTACACAATCAGAGATTTAATTCTGACTCACCTATGAGTTCCATCGAGATGGATGCATATGGCGACGACTACGTTGATGTTGACCCAATGACATTGCAACCATTTGAACAAGATTACATCACCATGAGTCAACCGTATTTCCCGTCTTGGTATGCTTTCAAGCGATTTGTGGGCGAAATTCCGGCTGAAAATTATCTTTCTAGTGGGCAACTTCAATTGTTATCGATGACAAAGGCAGTGCTAGCAACTGATTACTGTTCCCTGTTAATGATCGATGAACCTGAATTATCATTGCACATCGATTGGCAAAGAGAATTAATTCATACCTTTACATCATTATTCCCGCATCACTCGTTTTTGTTCTCCACCCACAGCCCGGACATACTTTACAATCAAATTGACCAGGTTCTCCAAGTTCCCCCTATACCCAGAGAGGATGACTATGACTGAGTTTCTACCTGGCGTTATAGGTGATGCCAAGAGACGTCGAAGTGAAGGGAAAATACGGCCCCTCAAAGACAAAATTGTCTATGTTGAGGGATGGAGTGATGCAAATATCCTACAAGAGATTTCTGCATCGAATAAGCATAAGTTTGTCAAACCTATCTCAAAAGGAGACCTATACAAGGGAAAAAAGGGAGTCATTCGAATGGCAAAACTTGACCCTGAGACTGCGAGTGCCATTGTCGACATGGACTATGATTTTGCTGGAAATCAAATAGCTGATGCGACCAATGTAAATGATACAAGGATGAAATGCTGCCTTTTGGCATATCTACTTGAAGAGAAGGAATTTTCAAGTTTAATGAAAGGTATAAGTCGTAATATTTACCCTAAGGAAACCAAAAAGAGAAAGAGATTGCTAAAGGCTTTGATGGAATGTAAAGATGAGATCTATCAAATCGCCCAACTAAGAACTTGGGCTCGACTCTATCGAGGTTGGAAATTTAGAAAGAAACCTCGTGAAGCACCAAAGAAAGCAGCGTTACCAAGTTACAACCAATTATCATCGAAAACGGGTGTTGTTCAAGACTTAATTCCAAGTGAGTTTGAGCGTGATTTTACCGCCTATTGCGACAATAACAGAACCGTTTTGCAAAATGTTGGATTGAATGATCACTCGCTCGAGGAAGTGTTAGTGCAATTCATCTTACATGGAGACTCCCGAAAGACTCCTGAAGGCATTACTCGATGTATCCAGAAAACATACGAACGATATCTTGTACAGAATAAATCCAATGAAGACATAAGACAATTACTCCCGTAATTTCTGTAAACTTAAAGTTCTGACAGAACACCATGCATCGGCATAGGCATTAATTAGTTGAAACCATAGCGGTGCTTATGGGTATCGGGGCTTTCAATGCAACTGATAAGACAATCAATTCCGTTTTAAGAACCGATGGCAGATTCTACAGGATTCCAAGGTATCAACGAGGCTATGCTTGGAAGAAAAATCAATGGGAAATGCTCTGGAATGATCTAATTAATGAAGAGATGGGCATGTTTCTTGGCTCATTGCTTCTATGCTCTACCAATGATGGAGACACCTGGGAGATTGTAGACGGCCAGCAGAGAAGTCTTACATTGACAATTTTACTCTCTGTGTTGAGAAACCGCCTGGACAAGATGAACCTAGGAGCCCAAGCTCAGATAGTACAGATGCTCATTTCCGATCATTCAGGTTTTGGAGAAGAGGAAACCTCTCGCGTGATTCCTTCAGATGATATCAGCGATTTTTTTGAAACCAACATTCAACAATACCCTCAGAATCCAACCCCGAAAACAGCTGAAAGTGCAGAAGAGAAGCGTGTTGCATCAGCAAAAAGATTTTTTGAGAAAAAATTAGAAGACTATCTCAAAGATGGTTGGCCCCTGGATCAGCAGTATATTGGCATGAAGGGTTTGATACAACGTGTTGAGAAGCTGACGGTGGTCTGCATTGAGGTCCATGACGAAAGTGATGCATACAAAGTATTCGAGTCAGTAAATGCAAAGGGAGCCGAATTAACAGTAGCAGATATTCTGAAGAACATGATATTCCGTGAACTCAAACCCAAACCAGGAGAAGAGGACTATGCGCAAAATCAATGGAGAGAGATAATCACAAATCTGGAAGACTCAGGAATATCACTTGCACGGTTCATCAGATACTGTTGGATGTCAGAATATGAATTTGTCCAAGAAAAGGAATTGTATCATGCAATCCATCGGAGAATGAAGGGTAAAAACAGTAAAGAATGGAAAGACCTTATCGATAAACTAGTCCAAAATTCACTTTATGTTAAGGAAATATATGATCCAAACTTGGCAAATATGGAAGTCTTTGGCCCCGATAAGCGACGGATTGTTTCAAGCTTATCTGCAATATCAGCGATGAATATTACGCAGATCGTACCTTTGCTTCTTGCAATCCGAAATAATATTGGAGTAAAGAAATCCTGGAAAAAGTGGTTTGAGGTGTTGGAGAAGTTTTGTTATCAATACCATGCTGTTTCGAAGGGCTCACCAAATCGAGTTGAAACTCAGTATTCTCGATTCGCCCGTAAAATTCACGACATATCGAAACAGGCTCCATCGACAGAAAGGAGCAGGGACTTGGATAGAGCATGGGGGGAATTCTCGAACAAACTCAAAGATTTGAAGCCTGAACGAGACCAATTTATCGATAATTTTGCGTCGAACATACAGTATTCATCAAACGCACAGAAAAAATCGGTGCTTAGATATACGCTCAATGCAATTAATGACTTTATGCAAGATGGTACCGGTGAACTCATTGTCGATAATCAATACACAAACATCGAACATGTGCTCCCTCAAAAACCATCAAAATGGGGATATTCCGAAGAACAGGTAAACCCCTTTGTGAATCAAATTGGGAACTTAGTGATCGTTTCTAAAAAGATTAACAGCAGCATAGGTAATGCGCCGCTCGAAGAAAAATTGCCCGACCTAATGAAATCTGAACTGGCAATCGTTGAAGACTTCCTCACGGATTCACGTACTGGCAAATGGGATGAGGTAGCAATTAACAAGCGTTCGCGAAAATTAGCCAGCATAGCATATGACAAGATCTGGGTGTTCTGATTTCACCAGCGAAACGAAAGAAGCAGCCCTGTTCAATCGTGTGTTCCAACATTAACTTTGGGCAACTCGAATGGTTTTTTGCAGAGAACAACACATTGGCTGAGTATAATAAGAAAGCATACAAAAAAACATTTTTGAAGAATCTTCACCTGCCAGCTATGGACAAATAAAGGCCCTGTTCAATGTTGGTAGACAGTACCGACGGAACATGTGAATCTGTCATTTAAGGTGGCCATGTGGCAATTGATTCGTCTAAATGAACAACATTGTTCAAAAGCGGTCGGCATAGATTGGAACATATGGCGAGGCCTTTTCTGAAGTGGGCTGGTGGAAAAACCCAGTTACTTCCGGTTCTGATTGAATCCCTACCCCCTCGTCCAAAGGATGGTTACAATTACGCTGAAGCCTTCTTGGGAGGCGGAGCACTCTTCTTCGAGTTAACCAACAGAGGTTGGATCAAGACTGCAACGCTTAACGATGCCAATCCAGAATTGATACTTTGCTACAGAACAATTCGTGACTCAATTGCAGTTGTTCTGAACGAATTACATAATATTGAAAATGCCTTCCCAGATAACCTGGAGTTACAGAGTGATTTTTTTTATGAAGCCCGAAAAGAATGGAACTCGGAAATTTGTGAAGATATCGGTTCATACCCAAAAAAACTCGTTGGGCGCAGGGTTGCTCTTACTATTTTCCTGAATAAAACATGCTATAATGGATTATTCCGAGTCAACAGCAAAGGAGAATTTAACACACCTTTTGGAAAGTACAAAAACCCCAAAATCTGTGATGAAACAAATCTAAGAAGCGTTTCAAAATCGTTACAGAATGTGGAATTATTATGTGGGGATTACTCAGACTTGAACAGCGAAAAGGCATCATTCGATTTCATCTATTTTGATCCGCCATATAGACCATTGACCACTAGTGCGAGTTTCACTGCATACAACAAATCGGGATTTAATGATGAAAATCAAAAGGAATTAGCAAATTTCGTGGGGAACGTCTCAAAAAAAAGCACGCAGATTCTACTCTCAAACTCAGATCCCAAAGTTGCCAACCCGGATGACGACTTCTTTGATGAATTGTATGAAGGGTTCCACATTAAGCGCATTCTGGCCTCGAGAATGATCAACAGCAAAGGCGATGGCCGTGGGAAAATCACTGAGATCCTCGTGTCAAATTACGATTGAAATGTTTACACCGCCATTCAGACAGTTCTCCGATGGAGAAGAAATAGGTTTTGGGAGAGGTCGAATGGATAATTTTTGTGTCTATCATCGCATTGAAGGCTTAACAAGAGCTCCATTGGATACGGAATATTTTGATTTCATAGAAGACCTATCCCGCTCCTATTCGCCTAAGAAAGTGTATAGAAGATTCGTCACGTTGTACGAATTGGTGAATAAGGAAGTCAACGGAGACGCAATACAACTTATTGATCAAATTTCTTCTGACTTCCCAAACGAGTACAGAGCATGTCAAACTTATTTCACAATTTTGTACCTCGCAATGGTTGCTTAAGAAAATTATCCTGGGACAAAAATTAGGGAAAAGACTCAAACGATTGGGGGTTCACAAGATTCTAATGGAAGGCATGAAAGTGGATATTGCTGCAAACTGGTCTCGTGGAAGACCGTGGCGTGAAATTTCAGAAGAATGTGAACGGAGAGGATTTTAATGGCGAGAAACACAAAAACTGGACAAGTGTTGGAAATGATGGTGTTACCAGCACTCGAAATGGGTGGCTATTTCGTCGAAAAGCAGGTTCGCCTTGGCGAGAGATTGGGTGGAGGAAAGCACTACGCTGATATCTTAGCAACGAAAGATGATGAATCGATTGTTGTGTCTTTAAAATGGCAACAATCCTCAGGCACTGCTGAACAAAAAGTCCCATATGAGTATATGTGCCTTGCAAATACTGTTAACCTTCACGAAGATGTAGCACGAGGTTACATTGTCATTGGCGGAGATGGTTGGACAAAGCATAGTTTCTTTCTGGGGGAATTAAAAGAGTGGGTGAACAACGATGCTAACATCCAGGTTCTTCGTCTGGATAGTTTTGTAGCAAAGGCAAATCAAGGTTTACTTTGATAAGAATCCAAATAAGAAACCCGACTCATCTGTATCTATGGTCCAGTCTGATCGAAGGTCGGTTTCGTTTCCGATGTGGAGAAAAAAAGTCGACAGAACTATTCTAAATGACAATGGATGCACTGTTTTGCCTGCTTGGATCGTTGAAAATTTTGGAATCAAAAACAAATTTGGTAAAGGGAAAAAAAAGCCTGAAAATCAGATATTGATTCATTTCCAAAATAGGAGATACGAAGGTGGATCAATCACTGTTCAAACCGAGAGTAGAGCCACCCCTTTCTACAGACTTTGGCTACCTTTGCCACTTGTAGAAGAACTTAGAATTTCATTCCAAATGACGTACATTAGGGGCCTAGAAGAAGAGTTACAGAAAAAAGCAAGTGGTACCACAAAAAGTAGTTTTAATTCAGAAAGCGAAATTCCCTTTTGGGAGTTTTTAGATATTGAGTTTGATGCAGAGAGATTAGAAATCCACCTCACCGCACATTGGAAGCAAGAGGTCATGTTCCCGATGTTTTTCCGGGAGATCATAAATTCTCAACTCGGTACACGAATTGAGCAAGAAGTCCTCAAAGGAAAGGATTTGGTTATTGCAAAAAGTGACTGGATACCAAGATCGCATTTA
>Ga0115572_10001146_pt1 | contig 21832 bp, 19 predicted proteins | sample COGITO_mtgs_1206_FD_88681 | JGI IMG/M metagenome (GOLD analysis project Ga0115572, IMG submission 88681) | Pelagic marine microbial communities from North Sea - COGITO_mtgs_120607 | ecosystem: Environmental > Aquatic > Marine > Epipelagic | place: Germany:Helgoland, sampling site Kabeltonne... | reverse complement strand
CCTACAGATTGTGTACGAGGGTGGAAAAGCAACCATTAATCGCAGCGAACTTATTGCGTCTGCTATCACCGTTTTCGCGGCAGACCAGGAACGGTGGGTGGGGGAGTGGCAAAGCGTTGCCAACAACTATTCACCAGCCAACGCCACACTACAAGGCAGAGTGAGTGAAGAGCAGTACGACCAGTTGCGTTTATTGAGGTTCACGCAAAACGATAAAGGCACACGCACCGTGAACACTGGCCCTATTTTATCGGTTATTGTGCGACGGATTCTGTCAGCCGGCTAACCCAACCACTCGATAGCTGCCCGCGGTGGGCGACTAGAAGCAGGGCTTGGAGCTTAACCCACGGAAACCAGCAAGGTCACCAGCCGCATAACTGTTTGGTGTCGCTGCGGACATGATCGGAAACATGACCTGCTCCTCATCCGCGGCATGCCCAAGGTTCATTGCGTGACCAATTTCGTGCAACAGCACCTGGCCAACATTGTACCCGACCGGCCCTTTCGAAAAACCTTTATCCAGCCTCGATTTGCGGTTCAAAAGCACCCCACCAACCCGGATCTCAGCTGCACCCCCGATGGCGCCCTGCCACCTGTTCCCCCCATACCCAGAAACAAGACTGTTCGCAAACATAGGGAACTGCTTAGCTGATGCCGCAGCAATAACCAGAACACCACTGTTCCGGTTCCATAACGAGTCAGACCACTGGGGGGAAGCGAACGGCACAATGCGGGTGGGCGCACCTTTACGGAACTTGATCCCTGATGCTTGAGAAACTTTTTTCAAGACCTTAGGGATGGTGCGTTTCATGTTTTTAGACATCCCACGGGTGTTCAGTGAATAGGTGACGGTTTTGCAGGCGTTCCACCGGGCCGGCTTACCGTCTGGGCCGTTGCTCAGGTACGAGTAGCCTTTCGTGTTGCGTTTAGATTTCTGTGACATGACGCCCTGGGCGTTAATGCTGTGGTTAAGTTCGGTCCCGTCTGCGAGGAACGCTGCACCACTGGCACCGGTGGTGGGGGAGTACAGGGCACCTATTGGGGCCGTTGTCGCAGGGACTGTTGCTGTGGCCGCCGATGGGGCACTGGAAGGGGAGGACGACAAATGAAGGGCGCTAACGGCAAGCACCGCCGCAGCAACCCCCGCAGTAGCACCAGCAATAGGGCGACTATTTAAAAGCATTATTTTGCTCCCCACTTCTCATTAAACCTGGGACGCTCCCCGGAATAAAAAAGTTCCTCAACACTCTCCCTAGCGGCCGTTCTGGGCAAGCCACTCAGCAATGGGAACGAGTTGACTATCTTTTCCCGCATGGAAGGGGAGAAGAAACTTTTGGGCCAACTTGAGGTCCCTTACCATCCAAAGAACTACCGGCCCGGTCACGTTCTTTTCAACAAAAACTGAGCACGTCCCACTCGTTTCCGCCAAATCAGTGATTTCATCGAGGAACATGTCCTGTCCGGAGTCAAGATCCTGTTCGTGTAGAGACACCCGCACCCCCACATTCATTGCCCGTTCGTTGCCGGGAAGTTCACTGAGGGTGGGCAGAAGGTCGAGTGTTTCGAGTGTTCTGCGGCGAATGCAGCGTCGATAGGTGACCGTGCCTGATGCCAACACGCGCCTGTCTGCATGATCAACCATTTCTTTAACTGCAGAAACGTTGACCCGCAGTTTTCTGCTACGGAACGCGGTACGTGCCGACTCTATTAAGGTTTTTTCTTGAGCGATGGCCCGAATCTTTTCTGCATCACCTGAGCCCTCCAGGAGTGCCATTGTTTCCATGAACTCAGGATCGGTTTCTTTGCAAGTTGTGACAAGTTCTTTAATTTTTTCTGTGTCACACCAGGCGGCCCACTTCGTGCCATCTGAGTGTCGACTTAGTTCTGGCATTTGAACGTATTGAAGGTGCCACGACGGTGCCGAATACCCTCCTGAAGGAACAAGGTAAGGGGTGCCGGGAACGCTGGGGTTCGCGTCCATAGCGAAGATCGCAAAAACTTTTAGCACATCACTATTGCCACGGGAAACAAGTTGGTCAAGGAATGGGTGGCCTTTCATGACGCGGCGAATGTGGGCGCGCTCCGGCTTGGTGAGGTGCGAGAAGCCTCCTCGCAAACCTGCTACGCGCTCAATTTTGCAGCCCTCAGGGATGCTGTGAAAAATGCGGTACAGGGCGCCAAGGGGTCTTTCGTATTTCAAGGCGAAGTTGAGTTGCTGCAACAGTTTGTAGTTGCGGCTGTCGTTCAGGGGAGACCCGATAACGCTGTGAGCGTCTGCGATGTCCAGGGTGAGTGTGTCTGTGTTCCACCACAACTGGGTGCAGATAGTGTCGTTTGACGAGGTGCCGTCTGTGGAGATGGCCCCATCGCTGGAGATGAATAGTGCAGGGGGTAGGGCGAATGTCTTTGTCATAAGAAAATTATACTACCATGTGATTCTGGGGTCAAATTGGGGTGGGTTTTTCTTGTAGCCGCAAGAAAACCTGGGCTGCGACCAGGGCGTCATCTAGGGCAGCGTGGTGGTTGGTGTTGTCGATGCCGAAATGTTTGCAGGCAGCAGCGAGTCCGGGGACATTTGCTGCGTCACCTATCCCTGCCCAGAAAGCTCCTTGGGCTACGTCTATGGCCCGGCGCTGCCACGGTTCAGCGAGCAGCCCGCGTGACGCGAAAAGCTCAGCCAAGTGTTGCTGGTCGAAGCTGGGGTTAGATCCCACGATCACGGTTTTTTTCCCGTCCCCACCGAGGAGCCGGTGCAGGGCAATGACTTGTTCCAGGTCTGTGTCTTGGCCAGCGATCCTTTCCGCGTACCGCGAAATTTCTAGTGCTTTGGGGTCGGCGCCGTTCAGGTTATGTGGGGGAATGAATTGCCCGCCCATACCGGCACCAAGATCGAACCACCCAATTTCGGTGACGGAACCAGGGCGGACGGCCACACCGGTTGTTTCCACGTCCACCGATACGAGGCGCACATCAAGGTCCCGCCATTGTTTCTGCATGGATGCGTTCAACCAGGCGGGGGAGTTGATTGACACGTGTAGCCCGAAATACTTTTTCATACTACCACCCTACCAGTCCAGCATAGGTTAAAGCAAGTTCGTCGACTTAGTGCCGCGAAACGGTACCGGGGCAGTGCGCGATGGAATGGTTTCCTTACACCCCCAACATTGCCTCACGCACCTCAGCACCAGCACGCAACAACCCAGGAATGTCGCCCGGATTCACCAACACAAAATCCGGTTCCGTAGACCGCCAAGCCTGCTCCGTAATGTGGGCATCCGTAGCATCAGTATCCAAAGCCAACGTCGGATTCTCAACCCGAACCAACACCCCACCCCGAGCCCGAATAGCCTCAATCTCAATAGGCATCCGCACATCAGTAATCACCATCAAATACGGCAACGGAGGCGTAAAAATAGGGTTAATCCAATAGTCAGCGTCAACAGCCCTTTTCGCCATCCCCTCATCTTGAAGCAACGACCGCACAACCATCCCATCAAGAGGATCGTCCTTAGCGCCCTCCCAACCCGTTTTCATCAAATGGTCCCGCAACGTTTTCCCCGACGGCAACGGTGTATGCAAATGGGCCCGCTCAACCTCAGCCTTCAACTCATCCGCGAAAGCACGCCGCGTGTAGTCAGCAAACACCACCCGCGCCACAGTGTCCTTACCTGACCGTTTACGTCCCATTAACCCCACGATGCTAGTCATGAGTACTTCCACCCTGCACCCGTACCGCCGCTGCCGCTGCCGTCATCGGGTCAGCACCGCAACTTAAAGCAAACAAATAATGTTCATAAGCCCTTTCCGCCACCACATCAAGCATCGCTTTCACATACCGGTTTCGCGGATTATGTTTCGCTAACCGTTCAGCTTCCTCCCCACCAAACAACATGACCATGTCCAAAAGGTCAGATGTTGCATTCCGGTGGTGGGCCAGCGAATTTAAAACAAGCTCAACGTTGCCGTCGTTGTCATCCATCATGTCCAGGACACAAAACAACGCCTCGCTGGGGGAGTTATTGTTTTGGGCAACGTTTCCGCGCACCCCAGCATCAATGTCGCCAGACAGCCCCACAAGCGTCTCGGGTGGGCATTCCTTGTTCCGTGCCACGTTTCGTCTCACAGTGATGGACCCCGACCGGGACAGGTAGTCCAATGATTCGCCCGGGGTTTCCTCGTTCGAGGCGTCCTCTGCAGCCAGGGTCACCAAAAGGGTGTCCGCCCACTGCTCAGGGCAAGTCGGATTCTGTGCCAAAGTTTCGCGAAGAAAAATTTCTTCTACCGAGCAAGGCGGGGAATCAACCGCCATGTCGAGAAGGTCCATCAAAATTTCTGGGTCTAAATGCGGGTTGCGGGCCAGACCCACTTTCCCCCGCCAGCCGTGAGCAACCATGATGCGTCGCTGCTGGGCAGGGTCTTGTTCGGTGGCCCACTTCTTTTCCAGTCTGTTCATGACCCTAATGGCGGAACCGATGCCAAAAAAATGCAGCCAACACGTTGCCGGGCCCCGCAAGTGGGGACACCAGGGCAAGCCAAGAACGCCCCTCCTATGTCCTCGAACAGAAGGGGCGTTCTTGGCTTGCGGTCCTACTAGAAAGGAGCCTCAAAAGAGTCACCTGAAGGCTTAGCTGCTGCGTCCACCGGGGTACTAACCCGAACCGCTGCACTGTTATCAGGCACACCCAGATTGAATGCACGAAGGGAACACGCCTCACGGGTATCCCCATACTTCACCGACTCGTATGAACGAACCTCGTCCACACCGCGGGCTGACACCAAAGCACCCTTGGTGACAAAATCAGGCAGGTCATCACCAAAGTAAACAACGTCATACCAGACAGGAAAATCTTCCCACTCGCCCTCTTCAGTGCGAAGAGAGTAGTTGTGCGCCATACTGAACTTCACGTACTCCCGGCCAGCCTTGGACGTAAGAACCTCAGGTTCACGACCAACTCGTCCCTCAACCGCGAAAGACTCAACAGGCTGACCATTCTTTCCCAGTCGCACGGCACCAATGTCTTCAACGCCTTCCACGCTGATCGAGTACCGGTTCTCGCCACCCTCGCTGGCAGGAGAAATGCGCTGCTTGCCACGGACCTCAATCTCAGCGCCCTTAGCAATAGAAGCCGGAACAGAGTCCAGGCCATCGATGTTAACGGTGTACCACTTGGACCCCTTTACGGAGCCATCCATGTTGCGGAAATCGCGAACGAAACGGAAGGAAACATAGTTTCCATTACGTCCCTCTTTTACCTCTGCTTCGGTTCCAACGCGGCCGGCGAAGGCAACGGTAGGATCGAACTTACTCAATGTAGGTACCTACTTTCTTTCAAGCCCCCGAGGGGGGCAAACAATCCCCGGCCAGATTTGGTAGGGAAGTTCGTGTCCGCTACTAAGCGGAAGCATCGCCACGCTCATCAACCAACGGTGCGGGCGCAACAAGAGTGCGACCAACAATGTCGGCAGTGGTGGCGTTGTTGTAAAGCGACAAACCGAACTGGGTGCCGAGGTTCGCTGCTGCCCGCTTCAACGCCTGCGACTCAGCTGTCTTGATAGCCAGATCGTGTGCATCGCCACGCTTCGTTGACGGCATCGTTGCATCACCAAAAGCAGCCTCGGTGTACACAGCGTTCAGCACCGGAATTGTTAACCGGACACGTGCCCGGTAGCCAACGCGGTAAGCATCCTTGCCTGCACGGGTTTGGGTGGTCTCTTCGAAGGCCAGTTCGTAGTCAAGCAGCTCCAAACTGAAACCACCGAAACCGAACATGCGAATCAAATGCGCCCGGACATCCCAGGCCTCTAGGTATGACATGCCATCAATTGACTTCACGCGGGATGCGTTGATGGGCTTCATGAGCTGGTCGTACTGCTCCCGGGTGAGACCCGAATTTTCCATGATTTTCTCCTTAGTTGGTGTACTACCATTAGTATAGCGGAGTAGTGTGACAGAGTCAAACAGGTAGGTGTTTTTCTAGTTTCTGCTTCCCCTCGGCGTAGCCTTTCTTGCACGTGGATTGGCCGTATCCCAGTCGCCTGGCCACCTCAGCCCAGGGGAGGGCATCGTCGGTCAAGAATTCCTGGTGCCGGGACTCAAAAATTCTGCGTTCACGTGGAGATAAGCCGGCCCGCTGCGCGGCCTGCCGGAACACGCTCAGGGGGTTCCCTGCCGCCAACACGGGGCCATTACTGACCTCCAAAGTAGACACATCCAGCATGGGCTGCAAAGATCCCTGCGCTTCAGCCAACGAATTCGACGAAAACCCCTCCGTGTGGGGACCGTCAACACTTTTCCCAGCCGGAATGCTCAACATCCACCTCCGGGCAGCCCACGCCGCAGGAGACAACCCCATAATTGACGCCACCTGCCGTTCAGCGGCCCGCCACAAATACCTGTCCATCCAGGAATACAAACTAGTATTTGGTCTGTTAGGGGAGGCGAAAAGATGGATACCTCGCAACATTTCTAGCCGCATCTCTTGACACGAATCATCAAAATCTAAAACCCCACTCGGGGTGAGCGTTGCTGCCCGATGAGCTTTCGTTTCCATCATCGGCTCCAAGACAGCACACAAACTGAACAAAGACATGTCAGCCTCACTATCTGCGGCGTCCTGCAACGCATACAGTTCCTCGCCAGTCAATAACGGAAACCACGACGACTGCGGCAGATGAGGGGACGCGTCGCGGGCAATACCAGAATCACCCTCCCACTCATAAATAGCTTCCGGAATGTCAGAAACGCACCCCACATGGAAATGCCCAGAAACCTGCGCGCATGCCCCGACCCCATCAGTGAACGCACCCGAAACCTGAACACGAAAAAGTGGCTGTCGAATAACAGTCCCCGGCTCCACCGACACCTTCAAAGGGCGACCCGTAGCTTTCCCAGCCCGATTCCTGACCGGCACAACAGTCGAAAAATTAACAACATACCCAGTTTCGGGCAGAGGTGAAGAGCGAAGATTTGTTGCCAACCGGATAGCACTCAAATGCGGTTCATAGGCCGTAATGTAATTCAGCTCGGAATGGGATTGCATACCCCTCAGTCTATCAGGGTAGTGTAATTATGTCCCGTGGGGTGCGCCTAATTTTTTACAGCGGAGACATTGCCCGGCGACGAGACCTGGCCTCATCATCGCGAGTCGTATCCGTACTCACCGACACCGTCCTAGGACGCGTCAACTCTTGCGCATCCAACTCCTCAAACCGCTGCTGCGCACCAACAAATCGCGTCCGGATTGTCGTATTCGGTTTACCATTACGGTTCTTAGTGATGTGCAAATTGACCACATCCCAGTCACCAGCAGCGACCGTGAAATTTCCATCCGCGTGCGCATCCTCATCGTATGGCCGCGGCTCCTGCTGCGCCTCCTTCGACAAAAGAACCACAGCCTCAGCATCAAAACCAATCTGGTCAGAACCACCCAAATTTTCGGTACTAGGCGCCGCCGACCCGCCCTGGTCCTTATTCTTAGCAATCGTTGACGGGGCCCCCTCACGGTTCAAATGGTGAGCCAAAATAACAGGACAGTCCCACATCATGCCCGACGCGCACTCACGCAAATTTTTGGTAATCGACCCCAACGCCACACTCATCGACATTTTTGCCAACTCACCATTCGCGTGCGCAATACCCCACAGGTTGTCAATAAAAACAGCACGCACACCACCAACAGACTTCGACAAATCACTAATAATGTTCACCAAACCAGGCTGCTCACGCCCTTTACGATCCCGATAATCCTGCAACGGCACACCCGCAGCGTCCACCACATACAAACTCATGTGCTTAGCCATCCACGCGTGCGTAATCGTTGCCGCCTCCAAAGTGTCCTCACGGGGGCGTTCCAACTTCCACTTCTCAATGTGCCCATAGCAGGCAGTGAGCCTCTTCCACACATCCTCTTGAGACATCTCCGTCAACACATAAATGACAGGGCCCCGAACACTCATACTTGCCGCTGCCTGCAACATGAACGCAGACTTACCGGCACCCTCACGTCCAGCAACAATAGTCACAGTTGACGGGCGCAAAGCGATCTCACGATCAAACTTCTCAAACCCCGTCGGCTCACGGCCAGCACCAGGAAAATCGGCAGCAAGCCGATACCGCTCCATCATTGGTTCCATCGAAGACTCAGCGGTCGTAATCGACACATGGTCGTACTCCCGGATAGCTTCCAACGGTTTGTGAGTGGGAGTGGGGGACACATCCACAGACGACAAAGCGATCTGGGACACCAAACTATAAACAACAGAACCAGGGACCAACCCCATCACCGACTTAGGGCGAATGTTTGCCTCAATGAATTCCTCAGCCATGCTCTCGTCATAACCACAGGCACTCAGGATGCGACTACGGGCATCGCTCACCGACATTGCCGTGTCAGTTTCTTCTCGCGCCGACACTTCCTCCTTCTTAAGGCCGGCGTTCAGTTTAGAAATAAACTCCGTCGACTTCGACGGGTCAACCGTCTCGGCAAGGTCTGAAGGGAAACCCATCTCCGCCCAAATAGCTCGGGCAACGTTGCGTTTTCCTTCATCGTCACCGGCAAGGGTTTTCACCATGTCGCTCAATCGAGCAACCGTGTAATCGCCGCTGTCACTCAACGTGAACCCCCTTCTTTTTTCAAAACTGCCCTCACGTATCTCAAGCTCGAAACACCGGCATTAGAAGTAATCTCTAAAGCATCCAATGTTGCCGCAGCACCATGTTCTGATCTCATCTTACGGATTTGATTATACCATATTTGACGAGTGGTAGTTTTGTCAGGCAGACCACCGAGATAGAAACGCCCCGCATGGAAAAGAACAACATCCAGCAGACAGGAACCATTACCCAAACCGGGCAAATCCTTGTAATCCTCTAACGCCTGGGGGAGAACGACCTCTAGAATCTCCGTGTAAGGGGCGATTCCCATTTCGGCTTCCGCCTCATCAAGACGGGCATGCAGCTTTGTGCGCAGCCCTTTTGCGTCCACAGGGGGGCCTTCTGGGGCGCCAGGATAGTCAGGCTCATCACCGATCTCGTCCTGGTGGGGGGCCTGGTATTTCGTGAAATTTCGGATAGCAAGATGGCGTGCCCGAGAACGAGAGATGGCCCGCTCCGGGTCTTTGCCCGAAAGGACACCCTCTGTGTCCTCTTCCTCTTCAGTCCCGTCAGTAGGAACAAGCAGAAATCTCGACGAAATAAGTTCGTCCAACGCTGGCTCAATTTGGGAAATGTCCAGGCCACTCCAAGCAGCGACCTTCTTGGGTACCGTGACACTAATAGTCCCCGAACCAGAAGAGACCGCCTTCACCAAAGAACATACCCATAACCGAAACGCCGGGTCGCTCAAGCCCCGAACATCTTCATCGGCCAGAATCCCGTCATGCAAGTACGCATACCCTCGGCCCTCATCAATCTTCTCCACCAGGCTCATAGCGGAACACCTTTCCTAGGTTGATGAAACACCAAACAGAGGCGCGATTTGCAGAAATGCGTCAATAAAAACCTCATTCGCAGACCGGGACGCGTCAACAACAACAAAACGCTGTGGTTCCATTTGCGCAATGCGCAGAAACCCGTCCCGCACCGCTCTATGAAACGACAAGCCCTCTAAATCCAACCGGTTCAGGCCCCCAGCAGACGCACGCCTCACCAAACCCACACGCGGATCCACATCAAGCAACACCGTCAAATCAGGTAGCAACCCATCAGTTGCCCACAACGAAATGTCACGCACCCGCCCAGCACCAAGCCCCCGACCAAAACCCTGATAGGCGACAGAGGAATCCAGATACCTGTCACAAACAACAGACTGACCAGTACGCAAAGATGGCAGCACAATTGTCTCCACATGCTCGGCCCTATCAGCGGCCATCAACAATGCCTCAGTACGCGCACCCATTGACCCACCTGAATCCAGCAGCAATTCACGAATCCGTTCACCGACACCATTCAGTGAACCACCAGGCTCCTTAGTGGCGACAACATCGACACCGGCCCCTTGTAGGGATTCAACTACCCGTTGCACCACAATACTTTTACCTGAACCCTCACCACCCTCAATGGTGACGAAAAGTCCACGCCCCATCACGTCCAGGGCGCTCACAGTCCACCCTTTTCCAGCCGGGCCTTCTTTGCGGCCTCAGCAGCATCGTGTTCATCAGCCCACTCATTAACCTTCGAAGTCATCGAGGAACCCATCCCAGACCAAAATGAGCGGGAAAAAAGTTCACGCCACACAGGGCGTTGGCCGTGGTACTTCGATGTCACCGAATCCAGAAACATCATTATCGGGACAACAGCACCAAATACGATCAGCAAACTAACCAGAAACCTATTCACCACGGTCACCCCCCTCATCAGACACAAGGTCAATAACCTCACAGCCACCAGCAGTGCACGCCAACGTTTGAGAACCTGTCGTACCGTCCTCTGTTTCGTAAAACATCAAATCCTGAAAACGAATCTCGGCAGGCATCCGTGACACCATCTCCTCGTATTCCTCTTTCGTGCACGTTTGGTACGGGAGTTGCGTGTAAGACGTGTCGTCCTCAAATTTGGGGAGAAAAGAGATACCGGCAACGTCGTCCCAGTTGTCATACACCCAGGCACCTACGCGCACCCATTCGTGAGGAGACACATTGACTGTGATGCTCACCTGGTGGTCTGCCCAATGTTTGCGGTACATCAGATACAACGCCAAATGGCTCATGGCATCAACCCGGTCACGGGTCACGCCACTCTTGGGTGCGGCGATGGGGAAGAAGAACACGGTGTTCGCGTCTGGTTTCATCACATCGGGTTCATTAGGGACACCAGAGTCTTTCATCAACTGTGTCAACGGGTCGTGGTTGGCGCCTCGGACACTGCGAATGTAATGCTGGGAGTGCCACGGGTGAATACCTGATGACACCATACAAAGCTGTGATGAGGTGCCCTCGGGTTTCACTGTTGTCACCGAAACTGACCGGTTGATTCCCAGCTTGGTCGCCTCAGCGGCGTTCGCGTCATGGGCTGTTGACCTTAAGCTTTCTAGCCGTTGCGGAAGTTTCTCATCCGTGGGGTCGTTGAAAAGGTGATGGCCGTAAATACCGTTCAGTGACACCCCCAGTAGGCGTTCCTCTTCAGAGTTTGATTTCCATTCACCTCGCACGTACGGGAAGTTGGTGAAAGTTGACTGCCACGTGCCCAGGATGCTCGCCAAACGCACCTTGTTGCGCACGTCTTTTACGCTGTCCCCTTCTTTCAGGGTGACACTGCTCAAATTGCATAATCCCATGTCGCGCAGCGAAATTTCTCCGCACGGGTTCGTTCCAGCAACCTTTGACCCGTCTCGGCCTAGACTTTTTTGGGAAATGTGTTTGCGGATCCCGCCAAGGTTGAAAATGCCTCGCTCCCCGGACTGGGATTCGACAAGGTTGCCCCATTCGCGCAGAAATTCTAGTGGCCCTGGCTTGTTCAAATAGGTGACGGAGTTGTTGGCTAATGCGCGGAACGGGTAGCGCTCCCACCAGGCACCAGATTTGGCGCGCGCCATTTCGCTAGATTCCAGGTCGGATAGTGAGATGAGTGCTGACCGGCGAGACCCGCCTGCGACAACTATGTCTCCGACGCGGCACATCAGGTCGTGGCATTCCAGGGGAGTGAGTCGTCGGCCTGCTGCTGCCCGAAACATTTCAACTGTGGCCGCAAAAAGTTCTCTCAGCGGCTGCGGGCCGGACGCTCTTCCACCAAAAGTTTTCAAACGCGCCCCGACAGGGCGCACCAGCGACGTGTCCCAGGAAAGGATGCGGCCGTTATACAACTCGGTGATGAGAGTGCGCAAAGCACGCGCCCAACCCTCCTTGGAGTCCTCGACCACAATGACCTCATCTGTTTCCATGAGAGATTCGGGGACGACAGGCAGTTTTTCCACGTATTTGCGTTCCACTGAATACCCGGCCCCGGTACCAGACATCAAAATGAACATTGCCTCGTCGAAGACACGCAGGTCATCAACGGCAAGGAAGCTGCAGTTGTAGATCGTCATCGAGTTGCGTTCCAGGGCTGGGCCAGCTGTCATCAGCCCACGCATGGAGGGCAGGACGTCCAGGTTCAAAATGGCGTCGCGGACTTCCTGAAAAATGGGGTCCTGGGGGGAGTAGCCGTAGCTGGTGTTCAGGTGCTTGCGCATGTGGTCCAAATACCGGTCCACGGTTTCCTGCCACGTTTCGCGACGGTTTTCCGTATCACGCCAGCGTGCGTACCGAGAAATGGCAATGAATGCGCTGTACGGGGGCAGGTCTGTCATGGCGAAAAGCTCCTTAAATTTGAACGGTTTACAGAAAAACCCCTCGGATGTGCCTGTGCCAGGTCTGGCTGAGCGTCCTTTTTGGCCACCCCGAACAGGCTCCCCGTATTTTAGCAGGTAGTGTTAACATAGCGGAAAGGGCCTCCCTGTTAGGGAAGTCGCAGAGATTAACCCGAAATTAAGGAGAAAAGCGTGCAAAAGATGGTCGCATTTATAGGTTCCTCGGCTCTGGCAGCAGGTGCTATAGCGTTCGGGTCTACCCCAGCATCAGCAGCGAACGAGGCCAGCCAGGACCTGCTCTCTGTGCACGATGATGATGATGCCGGGCACGTCGACTATCTCATTGCACCCATCGACCAAAGCCCCATCCTTGCCGCCACTTCCTTACTGAACCCGGCACGAAACCTTGACCCCACTATGGCCCCCAAACCGCAGGGGAAGGTGAAGGTCACAGTTTTCAATCTCCTTGACCCGCAGCAGGCCCCCGGTAGCGGTATGCCTGAATCGTTAGCTAACAGCATCATGGTCAACACGAACACGTGGCTGCGCGACCAAGGCGTCAGCGAGTCATCCCTTGACCTCACCCTGGCGAAATTCGAAACCATCCAAATGTCTGCCAAGCTTCCCAATTGCGACCCCGATTCGGGGTTAATTGACGTTCCACAAGCAATGATAAATGAAGCCATGACCACCGGTACCCAATACGACACCGCTCTCATCGTCAGCACTGCAAACGGCAGTTTTGCTAATTGCGCATCAGCGGGCATGGCTTACATAGGGCGGCCACTCATGATTCTCACGTCGCGGGGAAACGCAACCGATGTCGAATGGGTTTTCCAGCACGAACTAGGCCACAACCTTGGCCTATTCCACGCCGGGGGGGTGCTGGTTAAATCTGAAAGCGATCTGGGTAGATCCCTTACTTTCCCTTTGCGGGCCCCTGTTGTGGATGCAGCGTACAGCCAGTACGGGGACCCCGTCAGCATCATGGGGAACGGTAGAGCACTCACCAATACAGAAAAGGTTTCCATCGGGTTTAACGTTGCCCCGTCACTGATCGAGACCGCGACCACCAAAACAACCAACTACACGTTGCGCAACGCGAACAGCACCGGTGGCAGCGAGCCCGTGACTCTCATTGTCAAGGATGCTGGTCGCCCTATGTACTCAGTGGAGTACCGCAGCGGGGCAATCAGTCGTGTCGGGACAGGCGTCCCAACTGGTGTGCAAATAAAAACACTGGGTGCAGCACCTTACGGTGGACAGACAGGGATGACAAACCCTTACTCCTTGACCGCTGCTGGACGGTTTGGTTCGCTGGCCTGGTCCGCCAACGCTGGAACAGTGGTCTGCTGGTTCAGCAGCTCTTTCAGCAACCCGTCATGCAACAAACCCATCTTCCCGGCAGGAAAAACAGTCACATTCCCTAACGGCGCACAAATGACTGTCACAGCAACGAACAACCTTGAGGCAACAGTTTCTTTCAACTGGTCGGAAGTGACTGCACCAGTAGACAATAAAGCACCAGTGATGGTGAACCAGAAATCATTTCAAACCTATCTCAAGAGAACGATCAACTCGCTAGAAGGAACAGTAAAAAACAGTCGCGTTCACCGCAAGGTCAAGTCAGGAAAAATTGTTCGCGTAGAGGTTCTCTCACCATACTTCACCGACAACACGCAATTAAAGGTTGCCCAAATCCGTGTTAACGGGTCCACGCCGAAGAACGCGAAGTGGGAGCCCACAAGGGTGACGCGTGAAATTTTCCCATCCAAAGCTGTTTACCTTAATCTTCGCGAAGGGAAAAAGAACTATGTTTCCGTCATTGTTGTGGACAGTAGCGGGAACAGGTTTGTGAAACATTGGGTGATTCGTTTACCTCGTTGAGGCGGATCCTGACCCGTCACGTTTACCGACTGGCGGTAGGCCCTTAGATCCTGCCGGGAGTATCGCGGCGTCCACTAGCCCTGTGTCGCCCTTCAACAGCCCATGGCAGCGCACACCCGACCCACCACGGCCCTTCACAGGGAACTCTGAAACAGCGGTGTGTTTCCCGCGCCCCGATGCTGAATGGGACACGACAACGAAACCATCCCCAGGGACAGCAGCACACGCAACAACTCTGGCCCCATCCTTCACCTTCATACCCGTCATACCCGAGCCAGAACGACCCTGCGGGCGAACCCCAGCAGAACCAAACCTCAACAGTTGCGCATCCGATGTCACAAACACAAAATCGGCACCCTCAACGAGCGCCCCAGCCCACACAACAACATCACCCGTAGCGACCTTCATAAACGGAAACTCATCCCCGCGCGTAGGCCAATCAGGCTTACACACCTTCACCACACCATCGCGTGTACCGGCAGCCAACACCACATCCGGGGAAGCAACACCCACCACGTCAGCGGAATGGTTCGCAATCATTGAAGCTTTCGCCCCATCAGGGCACTCCGCCGGTACCCGCACCGCGACACCATCAGCGCACAAAAGCAACAAATGATTCGACGCGGTCGCAGAGCTCACCACAACATCAGAACCAGCAGGGGACCTTGTCAAGAGACCCTTCTCTGTCAAAAACCATTCCGTAGGTTCCAGGGCAGTCGCCGAAACACTCTTACCCTCCGTAGCTTTACCCGCCCCCGTAGCGGACAACTCCGCCACCGCAGCAACACCATCACCAATAACAGACTGCCGAGGAGTACCCACCGAAGCAGACGCAGCCGCCAACTCCACATCCACCACCTTCGTTAAGCGCTTCGGAACCTCAATAATTTCAGTCAAATCAGCAATAACAGCGTCCAGCTCCCGCTTCTCCTCAACCAACGTGGAAACCTCCAAAGAGGTCAACCTGCGCAAAGGCATCTCTAAAACGTGAGCGACCTGCAAGTCAGAGAATTTAAACTTCTTAACCAGGCTCTCTTTCGCCTCAACAGTTGTCTTCGAAGCGCGAATAATTTTCACCACCACATCGATGGCATCCAAAGCGATGAGCAACCCGTCCACCAAATGCAGCCGTGCCTGTGCCTTCGTGCGCCTAAATTCGCTTCGACGCAACACCACCTCACGGCGGAAAGCAAGAAACTCAGAAAGAATTTCCAGCACAGTCAGCACACGTGGCTGCCCATTCACCAGCACCAAATTGGAGATAGCGAACGTTGTTTCCATTGGTGTCAAAGCCAGTAGTGTGGATAAAGCCTTTTCTGGGTTCACCCCGGATTTCAGTTCGATGTGCAACGCCATCTCGACACCCTCCGACAGGTCAATGACGTCGGATACGAAGGTGATTCGTTTCTCCGAAATGCCTTTTTTGATGGCCTCAATGACCCGTTCGGGTCCTACCGCGTAGGGGAGCCCTGAGACAATGATTTGTTGACGTCCACGGGAACCTTCAACGGGTTCAATTTGGGTGGTTGCGCGCATTCGGATTGTGCCTTTACCGGTTTCGTATGCTTCACGTATGCCGGCTGTTCCAAGGATTTGGGCGCCGCCAGGGAAGTCGGGGCCAGGCATGACGGCAAGAATGTCGTCAATGGAACATTTTGGTTTCTTCAACATTAGGCGTGCGGCTGCAACGGTTTCTGCAAGGTTATGTGGGGCCATTTTTGTGGCCATGCCGACAGCGATACCTTCGGCTCCGTTGACTAGAACGTTGGGGAAAGTTGCGGGTAGGACGGTTGGTTCTAGTAGGGATCCGTCATAGTTGGGTCGCATGTCGACGGTGCCTTCGTCAACACTGTCGATGAGGAACATTGCTGAGGGTGCAAGTTTCGCTTCGATGTATCGTGCTGCGGCTGCACCGGAGTCGAGGGAGCCGAAGTTTCCGTGCCCGTCGATGAGGGGGGTGGACATGGAGAAGTCTTGTGCCATGCGCACGAGGGCGTCGTTGATGCTTCCGTCGCCGTGAGGATGGTAGAGGCCCATGCAGTTGTGGACAATGGTCCCGTTGACAAGAAATGCGTGCTCATCGGAGTCAACTTGAATGTCATAGTTGGGGGCGTCATTTAGCTGCTCAACTGATGTGACCAAAGGGAACGTATACCCGCGTAAGTCGTCCAGCCTTTCTGCCAAGGGGGAGCCAAGGCGTCTAAGCTTATCAACCCAGCCATGATCATACATCATCTCAATGCCGTACAGCCGATTCTTGTAATCCACGCCAGCAGACTTCCCGTGGCGAAACTTGGCGCTCCCAAAATCCATAGACTGACGGAATTTAACGCCATCTACATCCTCAAACCAACCAGCCCCAAGATGTCGAGAAGTGAATTCACTGAGCAACGCCCCGCCCGGGATGCGCTCAGTCTTTGGTTGATGAGGATAGTCGACACCCCTTATTATCTCCAGGGACTGTGTGGCCTTCGATGGTACGCGCAAAAAGGGGCGAATGAGTGCTGCTAAACGTCTAGCGTTCTCCCCATAGGCCTCAAGAGTGAAGAGGTCCTTCCACTTGAGATTATCCTTGGGCTGATAGTAGAGGCTGGCTACGACGCCAAGGCCAGCCAGCATTGCCTGTATTTGAACAAGCATTTCACGGGAAGTGTTTGCGATGTGAATTCGCGTCGGTTCTGACCTCACGCTGCCGTCCCCATCAATAAAGCCAGCGATAAAGGGCACCCACCATGACCGGCACTTCAAAACCGAAGGAGGAACGGTTCGCTCAGGTTGTTTCGCATTAACCGCCTCCCGAATTTTATCGGTATGGGCCGACCGAAAGCGCACAATGTGTTGAGGTAGAAATCCATCATGCGAACCGCTCTTATAGGTGGCGGTGTATTTGAATCCTGCCTTGTCAGCCCATGCCTTGATGATTTCCATGGGCTCTGCATCCGTCATCCCAACCGAAACACGCCGGTCTGCTTTAGGGTCTGCCGCATTCACTCCGCACGAACCCTCAGAACCTAAAAGACCAAAAACGTAAGGGGTCAAATCATCCGAACCAACAACATCCTGCCCATCACCAAAACGACCCAACCGCAAAACCCGCCTACCCACAAGGTCCCGAGCCTCAACCCATCCAACAGAATAGTCATCATTCAAAACACGAAAAAGTTGACCAGGAGTCGCATCAATCGAAAAACCACTCCCACTCACACGAACCATCCCACCAACAGGATTCTCGAAAGTTCTCACCACAGACACAACATTTCCCTCAGGGTCAAGGACCTTATCCCCAGGCTCAACACCCTCAATAGGCATCAAACCCTCCGGGGTGTGAACCAAAGACCCAGCCGGGAAACAGTTTCCGGAAATTTTCGCGACCTTCACATAATGCTTCTCCGGACGCAAACCCATCTCATGCATGCTGAAAAGAATCCGCCGATGCACAGGCTTCAAACCATCCCGAACATCAGGCAGGGCACGAGACTGAATAACGGTGTACGAGTATTGGAGGAAACTGTCACTCAGCTCATCTTGTAATGGGGTGTCGATGACTTCTTTCGCCGGGGTGGTGAAATCTGCTCCCGGTGATGCGACCCGTTTACGTGCCATGTGGTTTGATGCCTCCCGCTTGGTTTTGGTTCTTCCGAGGCGTATAGCGGAACGGGCCAAAATGGTCGAAAAGTGCAGCAAACCAGAAGACAGAATTTATAACCGAATCGTTGACACAATCCCATGATGGTCCGAAGCACCAACGCCACTGATTAGCTCACAAGTCTCAGGGAACCCAGGTTTTCCGTACACCCAACCTCTTGAAAGGATGAAATCAATTCTTCTGCGCGGCAGCTCCGACAAATCCTCTATGCCGACCTTTTTTGCTGAAACAGCGGCCAACGGTAAACCACCAGGGTCAGAAGTGGCGCCGTATCCGGAACCAGAAATTTCCCAGGCGTCGCACCAGAGTGTTCCATGTGTCCCAAAACCCTCAAACCCCTTAAGGAACCGCAGGGTTGACGAGTTGGGTTCGGCATTAAAATCCCCAGTCAAAATTTGGACAGGCTTATTGGGGGAGAGGTTCTCAAAACGTTCTGCCTGTCGATCCATCATTGATGCTTGCCGCAACCTGACAGGTTCGCTTGCGCTTCCCCAAGAAAAATGCGCAGTGTGGGCCACAATAGTGGAGCCGGACGGGTGGCTTAATTGTGCATTCGCGAAACCCATTTCCGCACCTTTCCACCCTGCCGGTTTCTCGCCGGAAGACTGGAAAACATTTCAGTCAACGGTAGAAGCATTAGGCGCCAAATTTGTGCGCGTTCACGTCGTCGCACAGCCCCACACCGTGCTACAAAGAATTCAAAGCCGCGGCGCGCCGCGAGATGCCGCAAAGCTGCGAGACTGGGAGGAGTACCGCTCCCAATGGGACACTGAACTACCGAACTGCTTAGCGGTGGTGCTCGACAACAGCGCGGGCCTTGACACCCTCGACCTAAATGTTGCCAAGCTAGCCAAGCTCATTCGCATCGAGCAGGCACTAGATCGAGACTGGTGTCTGCACTAAACATCTACATCCACCCGGTTCTCCATAATGTAATCACGACGCGGCTCCACAGAAGCACCCATCAAAAGCTCCACCATCCCATCCGCCAACACGGCATCCTCAACAGTGACACGACGCAACCGACGCATCGAAGGATCAAGAGTCGTGACACGCAACTCCTGCGCACTCATCTCACCCAACCCCTTGAACCGCTGAATGGGTTTAACGACCGTAATCCCAGCCTTCTCCAACTCAGCAACCTTTTCAACCATTTCATCCTGAGTGAACGTAAAAAACTCTTCAGCATTACGACCCTTGGTCTTAATGTGATGCAACGGAGGAATAGCAACATAAAGCCGGCCAGTTTCAACCACAGGACGCATCATCTGCCAAAACAAAGTGATCAACAAAGGATTAATGTGTCCGGCGCCGTCGGGGTCAGAATCTGACAACAAAATTAGGCGCTCGTATCTCATCGCGTCAATAGTGAACTCTTTACCCGAACCACCACCAACACATTGAATAATTGCAGCGCATTCAGTGTTTTCCAAAATCTGTTTCAATGACGCTTTTCTTGTGTTGAGAATTTTTCCACGAATAGGAAGCAGTGCTTGGTGTGAGGCGTACCGTCCCGCACGAGCACTCCCGAGAGCGCTGTCACCCTCAACAATCAATAACTCAGAACCCTCACGCTCACGACAATCAACCAGCTTCGCAGGAAGATTATTACCACCCTCAATAGCAGTCTTACGTCGCTGCGTATCACGCTGCTCCCTGGCCTGCAAACGAATACGGGCAGCATTCACCACCTTCTCAACCCACGTTTTCGACGCCTGACCATTGCCCCGCGAAAGACCCCACGCCGTCAACCCATCAAACACAACGTCACGCACAATTACCTGAATCGCTTTCGTCCCAAGAATTTCCTTCGTCTGACCCTCAAACTGTGGCTCCGGAAACTTCACCGACACAACCACATACAAACCCTCCAAGGCATCATCAATTTTAGGTGGCTCATCTTTCGCTTTCAAAGTCGCATTTTCGCGCACCCACTTCAGCAACCCAGCCTCAAAACCCTTCTGGTGAGTCCCGCCAAGTGGTGTCGACACAATGTTCACAAATGTTCGCACCTCACCGTCGTATCCGGTAGTAGGGATCAGCGCAACCTCAACATCTACGTGACGCGACACCTCCTGCATTTTCGATGCACCATCAGAATCAACCACAGGAACATTCTCAGAAAACTCGCCCTCGCCCATGAAAAAAATGGGTGCTTTCCCAATAGGTGCCCCAGTGGCAATGAATTCAACCATGTCAGACAGGCCACCTTTGTAAAGAAAAGTTTCTGTTTCTTCACCAGGTAGATGCAAGACACACTCCAGTCCAGGTACGAGGAACGCTGTGCGCTGCAGCCGTTCGCGTACAAGTTGGGTGTCAATAACAGCATCGGGCAGAAAAATGTCCATGTCTGGCCAGAAACGGATAGCTGTCCCCGTTTCGGTCACGGGAACTTTCCCTTCAGTTTTTAACCCACTTTTTTTGGTGAACTTGTCGCCAGGTGTGTTCCCCGCGAAAACGCCGGGGGTTCCGCGTTGGAAAGACATAAGATGGAGCTTGCCTTCCCGCCTAACACGGGCATCCATTCGTGAGGAGAGGGCATTAGTCACAGATGCACCCACACCATGGAGACCACCGGATACAGCGAACGCTTTTCCACCAAACTTGCCACCGGCGTGTAGTTCGGTGAGGCACAGTTCGAGTCCCGTTTTGCCTGTCTTCTTGTTGACATCAACGGGGATTCCTCGACCATTGTCTGCGACTTCTACAGACCCGTCTTCGTGGAAGGTGACATCAACTCGTGTGCAATACCCGGCTAATGCTTCATCGACGGAGTTGTCAAAAATTTCGTAGAAGAGGTGTACGAGTCCTCGCGAGTCTGTCGAGCCGATGTACATTCCGGGGCGTTTTCGGACGGCCTCTAATCCTTCAAGGTGGGTTATGTCGTTAGCTGAGTATTCGGCTGTGGGGCTGGTGCGACTCATGCTTTTTGTGTCTCCTTGTTTCCGTGTCCGTGCGGGATTCCTTTATCTCCGGGGATAGCGGAAACGACAGAAAAGGCTTTCCCCCCCGGGGCTGTGTATGGCAAAACTGTTCTTGAGGATGTCCTTTGATGGGGGGGGTTTAGGGCCAGACGACGGGGTCGGCTATTCGCTTTTGCTTTTTTCTTTTTCAAGCCTCCACATGGCCCCAAACAAGGTGTCGAACCTTAGATCATCCCCTTGAGTGAATGACTCCTTTGTGAGCCCGTCCATGGTTTTAGGGTGGGGTTTAATGCCTCGTGTTTTCATTTCGGCGAGAATTTGTTTCTCAAAACGCTCCGCCCGCTCCCCGCTCTCAAACCACAGACTGTCAATGTTCTGTATTGGTTGGAGGCCCAGTTTTTTGAAACCCAAACGGTAATGAGACATACGTTTCTTTAAATGGTTCGTTATTCCGAACCCCACACCTGTCACGCCTTCCTGGCTGGAGAAGGTGAATCGATACACCCACGCAGGTTTCGCTGGGTCGAAACCGTGCTGGGCGCATTGGCGACAACCATGCCCGCTGGAACGGTGATTAACTCGGGTCTGCCATTCGTATCTGGGGTGACCGGTTTCGCAAAACCAGAGAAGTTTCTTGCGGCTCCACGCCGTGACCGTCTGCGCGTCTTGAGGGTTAACAAGTTCACGAGCAAGGACCGGATTAACCGTTCCTAAGTCGTTAAAACCAATGTGAAGACCGGCCACGTTCTCGTTCCTCCTGAGACTGAATGTTTTGTCTCGGGGGATAGCGGAAAAACGTGCACAGGCGGGGGTGGAAAGGGTGGCTGTTTATCCGCCATTAGTTGAATGACCGCAGGTTCCGAAGTTGTGTATTTGAACCCACCTGACCTGGATGAGCGCCGCAAAGAAGCTGTTAGGACCCTCGCGTCCGCGCAAACACCCCATTCGGAGGTTTTCCAAACTTCGATGGGTATGGTGCGCAAAACCAGCCCAGCAGGCCCAATCGTTTTTTCTGCCCCGCACGAGTTTGAGCAAATGCGTGACGGCCAGCCGAAAGTGGCTGAGCAGGGCACTGCAGAGTTCGCTTTTGG
>Ga0115572_10001137_pt1 | contig 21908 bp, 18 predicted proteins | sample COGITO_mtgs_1206_FD_88681 | JGI IMG/M metagenome (GOLD analysis project Ga0115572, IMG submission 88681) | Pelagic marine microbial communities from North Sea - COGITO_mtgs_120607 | ecosystem: Environmental > Aquatic > Marine > Epipelagic | place: Germany:Helgoland, sampling site Kabeltonne... | reverse complement strand
TCACCATATTGTGAAATGGGAAATTGATACAATAAACGAATCATATGTTCGCCCTACCTTAGTTTAAGGATGTTAATTATTTTTATTCTTGGCAGCGTTGCTTATTCCAAGCTGCAATCTGTTCATCAGTTAAAAAACTCCAAGCAATTAACCGACTTATCTTTTGCCCTTGACTCATATTAACAACTTTTACTTGCTTAGCACCCATTTGGCTTAATAATTTCTTTAGCGGTTTCACATTATCGCTTTTAGAAACTAAGCTTGTGAACCACAAAACTTGCTGAGAAAAGTCCTTACTTTCTGTGATCATGCGTTTTAAGAACGCTAACTCGCCACCTTCGCACCATAGCTCAGATTTTTGACCACCAAAATTTCTGCCCTTGCTGCTATCTACAACATTATTACGAGCGCCGTTATTAGCTTTCATAAGCGGTGCACTGTTTTTAGCTTTGTGTTTACTTAGGTTCTTCTGTTTTCGCTCAGTGCCAGCATTAGCTTCAGCTAATGAAGCATGAAAAGGTGGATTGCATAGCGTCAGGTCAAATAAGTCATGCGGACCTATAATTCCACTAAAAATGGATTGTTTATTTTTTTGTTGTACAACTTTAATCTTATTTTTTAGTACCGAATTCGATTCAACAATCAACTTGGCCGTTGCAACAGAAACAGGATCGATATCACTTCCCACAAATTGCCAGCCATAACTGCGACTTCCAATGATTGGGTAAATACAATTAGCCCCAGTTCCAATATCTAATACCTTGGCACTACTTTTCTTTCCGTATAATAAATCAGCAGCATAATGAACATAATCAGCGCGCCCAGGAATTGGTGGGCATAAATACCCTTCGGGGATATTCCAATGTGCAACCTGATAGTGCTGCATCAATAAAGCTTGATTCAATAACCGAACGGCTTGTTCATTGGCGAAATCAACGGTTTGCTCACCTTTAGGATTTACTTTAAGAAACCCTTTCAACTCAGGGCAACACTTCACTAGCAAACTTAAGTCGTAACGACCTTGATGGGGATTTCTTGGATGTAGGCGAGAAGCAGGTTTATTCACAGAGGATCACTTGGTAAATCAAAGGTAGACTGGCATTTTACCCCGAGCCTAAAGGATCTGCATCCTCATTATTCGTATTATGAACAACGACCTTATTTCGGCCTTCGGCTTTTGCCTTATATAATCCACTATCAGCGCGTTCTAGAATGTTCAACCAACCCTCTTTCACCAAATTGCATTCTGTAACACCAAAGCTTGCAGTTACGTTAATCCCATCCTCAGGCTTAAAATTGTAATTATGCTCAGCAATCTTCACTCGTAAATTTTCTGCGATAACCTCAGCCTGATCAACCGAGGTATTGGGCAATAAAATTATAAATTCCTCTCCACCAAAACGCGCAATACTGTCATAAGGGCGCGTATTTTGGGTTAATACACTTGCGATATCGATTAATACTTCATCACCTCTAGCATGCCCAAAACGATCATTAATACGCTTAAAATGATCGATATCTAACATGATCACTGATAATGCAGAATCATTGCGTAAAGAGCGTGCATGCTCGGTATCAATAGTGCTTTCTAATGCCCTACGGTTTAGAACCTTCGTTAATGGGTCATGGGAGGCTTGTTCCAATAATGCTCGCTGAGCACTGTAGCTAACGATCCAGACCATACCAAAACTTGTAACAGCAACTAAAAGCTCATATACAACAACCGATAATGAATGTATTAAACTCGCATTCATAAAGTCATCTATAGGATCTTCTGTCAGTGTGATTAAACCGCGAACAAGGAAAAACAGTGAAAATATTAAGTACGATATTGCAAGCGTTAGGTTCGCTTTATTATGACCTTTTAACAAGGTTCGCATGATGTAAATACATTGAATACTTACAAAAAAGCTCAAAATGGCAATTCGAACATTAACGTTATTACTGTGATCGACATAGGTAAAAAATGAAGTAAACGCTACCATCATAAGTAAGATAGCGCCATGAAATCGCTTTACCTTGCGATCATCAAATTGATAAAAATACACGAAACCTAAATGAATAAATGCCATGCTTAAAACGAATAACGTATTAGGTAATACAAACGATATTATATCTGGAGTCTGACTTCGAATAACGACTAAAAGAGAGGCAATACTACTAATGATAAAGGCGTAAGCCGTTTGCTTGACCCCTCTGAATTCAGAGTGATAGGTTGAATATATCAATAAGCACGCTGCAAGCGATAAGCTCATCACGATATTATTAATTGATAAAGTTCTTAAATCTAAGAATTCGTGCACGTTATCCTCAAGCTATAAGCTAAATAAAATGGTCAATCGTAATATAGACAACTAAACACTCCCACTATTTACCTACTATAGTAATTTTTGCCTTCGTTAGGCCAGAAGTTTAGTCACCAATGACAGCTTAGACACATTATGAGATTAATTAATTACTTAAAGACTGAAGGCTTCTCACTTTCAGCACGACTAAAAGAGCGAATATGAAAAAAACCAAGTACAAAAAAGCCGCTTGATCGATACGATCAGCGGCTCCTTTGTATGTACTTAAAAATAAGTACGAGTCAGAACTAAAACAAGTTCTTAGTGCTGATGACCACCTTCGCCATGCACATGGCCATGAGCCATTTCTTCATCAGTTGCGTCACGAACAGCTTCAACGGTTACGTCAAACGTCAATGCTTTACCCGCTAGAGGGTGGTTGCCATCAACAGTAACCATGTTGTCTTCAACCGCTGTAACGATCAAGTTCATTGGACCTTGCTCAGTTTCAGCAGTGAATGCCATACCAGGCTCAACAGTTTCAACGCCTTCAAACGCTTCCATTGGCACTTCTTGAACGCCTTCAGGATTGTACTCGCCGTATGCTTTCGCTGGCTCTACAGTTGTTTTAATTTGCTCGCCTACCGCTTTACCGATTAGCGCCTCTTCAAGACCAGGAATTACGTTTTGTGCACCAACCAAAAATACTAATGGCTCGCCGCCTTCAGAACTATCGATAATTTGGCCTTGTTCGTCCAATACGGTGTATTGAATACTTGCTACTTTGTTTGCTGCGATAGTCATATGACGGATCTCAATAAATGTGAATAATTTAGGTCGTTATTGTATGAGAACTCACCTTCGATTAAAAGGCCCATTAAAATAGTTGATTAAAGAGTGGATTAAAGAAGCCGAATTAATACCTATGTGTGGAAAATTTACCCTTATCCAACCAAGCATTAAAATTACGGCCAGCGCTCTCAATCCCCCCTGGATAGCTTTGAGCAAATAGTTGATCACTACTCACTTTACGACAGGGGTTCTGACCATAAAAAGCGAGGCTACGTTTGAGCCATTGCCGCCCGGCTTGATGATCAAGCAAAAAATACATACTGGCAGCCGCTTGTAGATAATTCATTCGCTGATTACTACCGTAAAAGTCTTGATGCTCAGTATTAGCAAGCTTTGTCATACTCGTATTTTTTAAACGCCCATATTGCTCAACCCGAGGCTGAGCAATCGCTGTATTCATTTGCCAGCTAAAGCTTTCCATATATTCAGCTAAACCTTCATTCAGCCATACAGGCACAGGACCAACCATTCCTGCAAGCATCGCGTGGGTCATTTCATGACGAGCAATTGCCATGGTTTGTTCAACACTAGAATAACGCGGTAAAAAGATGCTATTACTAGCCGAACTATAATAAGCACCCCACTGAGCATTACCCTTTTGTTCATCACGGTAATCTTCGAACTCTTGCACATTCTTAAATAAAATTATTTTAAGATTAATCTGTCGTTGGTACTCTTTCGGCACATAATGACTCAATACTTTATGCACCATTTTTCCTTGTTTTTTAAGCTCACTTTCGATGAAGCTATCCCCTGCCCAATTCGGATATTCCATAGATAACTGAACGGCCTGCTCAAGCGCAGCGTATTGCTTAGTTAGATCTTCGACTTCATTATTTGCAGTTTGATTGGATAGCGATGGCTTCTCGCCAAAATGCGTTCGACCGTTTTCATCAATCCATTTATAGATTTTCTGTTTTGAGACATTATCGAGATTTTGTGTTTTTGGCTTATGACAAAGCATTTTTGCCGCGTAATGCTGGCCAGTTGTTTGCCAATCTAACGTTTCTGTTTTTATAGATGTTGCAGCTTCTGCATCTTTCTCAAATGGCTCACGCTCTTGCTCGATTTCTTCTAAGGCTTTTTCATGATCTTCCAGACGTAACTGATAAATCTGAGGCAGTAATGGAAAATAAGGATCGAGTTGAATTATGCGCGCTAGATCATCACGCCCCAAAGCTTCTAATAATTGTTGGCGCTGAAAAGATTCGCAGCTAAACCAGACTACCTCAATAGAAAGGAGAAAGGTGAATAACATGAAGAGATTGCGAGAGAGGCTTTTCATTACTAAAAATCGTTCATAAATTGTTGTGGTACTGCAGTTTATTACCTTAAGGCTATCAAAAACAATTTATTAATAACTCAAATAAATCTAGCGCTCCAGTTTACTGAACACCTCATCGAGATTCAGTGTCTCACCAAGAGGCTTTGGTGAAAATAAACTCGCATTTTTGCACCACTTATCTGGATTATTTTCAAAGGGCATAAAAATATCGGTTTCTCAGTTAAGCCAAAACCAAGTTCTTTTTGGCGATTCACCCTGACCTTTGGAGTAACTAACTCCGCTAATGCAGCTTCCATAGCAGGCACATCCACCACTATAAACATAAATTCACCGGATTTTTATCTTGCCCAGCGATCCCCAATCTTAATTGGCATTCCGCTATATAATATTCAGTTTGATAACAATATGATTTTATAGGTTATTTCAAATTGAGGATCAATTCCATTAGCAGAGGCAGACATAACCCCTTCAAAATCAAGTAGCACCTTACTAACGCCAGTTAAGGCTTCACCGTCAACCGTGGGGCTAACAATTAATTGATCGCTGCTGTCGTATACGCTAAATCCATCCGAAGTGCTGTCGAGCGTAAGATACTGAAAGCTAATACCTGTACTACCTGAGATATCTTGAATCGTAATAGGGGAAACACTTGTATCACTGCCAATATAAAAACGATATTTACTTTCATCAATATTAAACGATAGGCTGGTTGTATCATCCATAGCAAGGCCTAGCCCTTCATTCGTTACTAATATCGAGTATTGAAGAATAGCGCCACTGATTGCTTTAGGGTTGGCACTCGAAATAAAATCGTCAATCACTCCGACCGTTTGCGAGATGGTAATATCAACTTCTGCCCATTGTTCGTTAAAATGTTCAGTTACATCTGCGATTTCAGTGGTGCTTAATGCGTCGTTCCAACTATAGAACTCACCGATATGGCCTTTAAAGAAAAAGTCGATACCGTTGTCAATCGTGCCTGTTATCCCTGTTTGACTCACATCAATGGTAGGGTCATTTCCGCCTAAATGTACGCTTCCTGAATGTCTAATTAAGGGATCTGGAATCGTGCCAGTTCCTGCTAAAACGCCATCAATATATACTCTGATTTCTGAGGAGGATGAATCGTGCACAGCAACAACTTGATAAACCGTATCACCTGCAATCGCACCTAGATTGATTGAATTATTTTGTGGCGTCGAACTTGATCGCCACACCCCAAACCATAGCTCACCATCTTTGATCATGACGTTATAGCCATTCACTCTTCCACCTTGCTCATAAACAAACTGAAGAGTATTAATATCGGATGCGGTTTTAAAGACGATAGCAAATGTTTTTTGAGAGTATCCTGAACTGTCTAGGTTAATCGCTGTGCTACTTGGGATTTTAAAGACACCTTCATTCGTTCCCCCTACAGGGCCAAATTTAACGCCGGGGTAGCCATTGATTGCGGAGAGATCAAATCTTGGGTTTTCCGAATTGCTCGCGGAAGCCACTATGCCAGTAGAAAGGTCAACCCACTGAGTAATAAGGTCTCCATCCGCAGGTTGACTTTGTCCTGCACCATTTACTTCTTTTGCATCAAAGTAAAATAGGTAGTCAGTGGGTACTGCAGCAGACACGTTACAAATAACAAATATCAGTATGAATAACATAAACACACGATGACACATAATATAAATTTCTCATAAGATCTCTAAAAAGCAGAGGCCTATTAAAATATTAAACGGCTAAAGATAATAGAATGGAATGGGGTGATTAATTTAAACTTCCGACAACCAAGGCCCTGCAATTTTCTTATCTAGTTTACGTTCTTTTTTATCGGCACTGAAATATATTGTGACGTATTTCTTTTCATCACGCACAACTCGCCCTTTGCCAAGCTTTCCATGTATTAGCCATTGTCCTTTTTGATATTCTGCGTCGTCATCTTCTAATTCGTATTTGTTCGCAGACGATATTCCTGAGCCAGTACTGTTAGAGCCTTTCGTAGACTCTAATTTCTCTCGTTTTAAAATCAGCTTAACTGGAATTTCGAACTGAATTTTTTCGCTGTAGCGCTTAAGTAAGTTCTGGCTCTTTTTAACTTGAATCGCTTCCAGTTCTTTGGGCTCTGATAATACTTCGCCCGACTCGATTAATTCACCCACTTGATTGCATAAATCAAAGTCAGCTTCACGTAAAAATTTACTCGGCCAGTCTTTTGTTTGTTGCTGCTCTGCTTGAGTTTTTTTATTTTCCTTTGCGCTATTCCATGCAGGCGGTGCAATTAAATATAGATCTTCTTTAGCTCGGGTCATGGCGACATAAAATAATCGTCGCTCACTTTCTTCACTGCTTTTGGTCGTAAACGTGCCTTCAGCTTCGTAGGGATAATAACGCGCAGAAAGTGCAGGTATAATTACAACAGGCCATTCTAAGCCCTTCGCTTTATGAATTGAGGTTATGCGAACGCCTGAGCTTTGCTTATTCTGATGGCGCTGTTTTAATTCATTCAAATAATCGAAAATTTTATTCGCGGGCTTATTGCTCACGCGTAAGAAGCTCACAAACGCTTTAATGGTTTCGCTTCTATCTTCTATTTGCTGCGCAGAGAACGCTGAATCTTTAATACCTTCGTATAAATCGGTGGCATTAATATATTGCTGGGCGAGTTGCCACGCTTTAAGTTCTCTTTTTTTAGTGTGACTCTTTTTTATATGGCTTGGCTTAGCCTCCACCTGGGATTCAGCCTTCCCTTCAACCAGCTCAGTAGAAGCCATTTCTGCGGCTTCAATTACCTGCCCTCGATCTTCTAATTGCTGACGCTGCCATTTAGAGATATCTTTTGGAATTGCATCCCATAAGGCTTGGCTTAAATCACTATCGTGCTGGCTGATACTTTCTGCCATGTCTTCAAGCAAGGCCCGCTTAACTTTTGGAAACGGTTGCGTTAACAAAGTTAGCCACGCAGCTTTACGCTGACGACGATTACGTTGCTTAAAGTTATCACTGGCGATTTCAAATAGAATCCAGAATATCTGCAATTCAAAACGATCAAGAACCGTTTGTGAATGATCAAGTTGATATGGCATATCTTCTTGTAACAAAGCCAGCTCGATCGGCGCGCTGATACCCCATAGTCTGTTTAATATGGCAACGTCTTCGAGTGGGCGTTTTTCTGCTAATTCTTTTAGCAAAATTAGAACTTGCTGACTGTAATCACCGTGGTGCTGCAAGTGAATACGCGTATTAGGCGTTGTTGGGTGCGATAAACAGAGTACATCTTCACGGTCTTGGTTTTCACCAATAACTTGATTCGCTAATAACGAAAGTTTATGGCCGTAGCGAAACGTATGCGGAAGTTGATAACTGGTATGGTCTGTATAGGCATTAGTATTAAATGCTTTTTCAAATTCTTTGGTTATGTACTCAGGCTTTGAGCCGCGAAATTCATAAATGGTTTGGTCGGCATCACCAATCACCATGACTTGACCATTACCCTGATAGCCACCAGCACCGTGCAATATTTGTAATAGAAATTGCTGAATGCCATTTACGTCTTGGTATTCGTCTACCAAGATCCATTCCATATGACCCGAAAACTGCTGAGCAATATCTGGACGTTGCTTAAACAACATGCACGGGTCGTACAACATGTCGGAAAACGTAATGCGGTTATTTTCTTTACGCCATTGTTCAAAGCGCTCAAAGGTTTCGATAAAGATTTGGCATTGCTGCGGCAGTTCCGACTCTTCGAACATATCCCCTGCGCTAAGCAAATCAGATTTAACTAAATCAATAAATGCGACGGCTGGCTCTACCCATTTTTTACGCTGAGAGAGTATATCTTGGCGAGTATCTTCTAATCCTTGGCTTGCTGCGACTTGCTGCAGCAATCGCCACACGACACCGTCTATTTCACCCGCATTAATAAGGTCTTGCTGAATTCCCGGCAAATGGCCTTGGCTGATTAAACGATGATAAATTTTAAAACCCAGTGCGTGGAATGTTCTGACATCAGGTAAGGCACCAAGATGTTGAACGCCAGTGCTCTGACAAGGCTGACTAATCACTTGTTGTAATTTAATTTGGAAGTCTGTTTGCGCGGCTTTGTTATACATCAAAACCAACATGCGTTTAGGATTACTACCCGCCAATAAACGCTGCTGTATAAAGTGCACCAGAGTGGTTGTTTTCCCTGCCCCTGCCACGGCAATAACTCGCGCATGACCTTGTTGGTGGTGGACGATGGATAACTGTTCTGGGGTTAATGCACTCATGGAACTTTGTTCTGCCTTCGTCTAAATGAACTAAAGGCCTACGATTGGGTAATTGTGGAGCAAATATGAGAGACACGGATGTCGAACCTAAGGCTACACGGATGTATCTACGCCGTTTTGTGGAATAAATACCCAATCATTGGCCGATTTATAGGAAAGGCTTTAGCTTATCACAGACACAAAAAAGCCCGCATCTCTTTACAGAGATGCAGGCTCTTTTCATCGACAGCTAATCCAGTTAAAGATTAGCTGTCGCCATAATTCTTAATTGATATTAAGAATCACGACGTGGACGACGATCGCCGTTTCCTGGGCGACGGTTACCGCCTGGACGACGATCGCCGTTTCCTGGGCGACGGTTACCGCCAGCAGGACGACCTGATGGTGGCTTACGATTTACAGGCTTAGCGCCATCTGCAACTTGAAGGTGTAAAGGCTGACCACAAATGCGAGTTGCTTTAAGCTTAGACATAACCGTTTCTGGCATGCCGTCTGGTAAATCAACCATAGAGAAATCGTCAAAGATTTCGATGTGGCCAATGAACTTGCTTTCAAGATCAGCTTCATTTGCGATTGCGCCAACAATGTTGCCAGGCTTAACGCCATCTTGATAACCAACTTCCATACGGAAGCGAACCATATCAACATCTGGGCTATCTTTAAGAGGCATAGCTTTAGTGCTTACATCGCCAGGGCTCTTACGAGGAGCACGTTCACGCGGCTGACGATCGCTACGATCTTCACGCTCACGTTGTGGCTGGCGAGCGCGTTCATTTTCGTTTAAGAATAATGGAATACCATTCTGTGCCAAGTGAGCCAATGCAGAAGCTACTTCAACAACGTCTAGCTCTTTATCAGTTACCAGCTCGTTGATCATCTCTTTAAACATAACCGCTTGTGGGTTACCAATGGTCTCTTCTACTTTCGCTTTAAAACGTTCACGACGCTTAGCGTTCACATCTTTAGCCGTTGGTAACGGCATCTCTTCGATACGCTGACGAGTTGTACGCTCAATAGTGCTGAGCATACGACGCTCACGACCACGTACGAACAAAATAGCTTTACCAGAACGACCAGCACGGCCAGTACGACCAATACGGTGAACGTAAGATTCAGCATCAAACGGAATATCATAGTTGATTACGTGAGAAATACGCTCAACATCTAGACCACGTGCAGCAACATCTGTTGCTACGATCATGTCTAGTTTACTTTTCTTAAGCTTGTCGACAACACGTTCACGCTGGGCTTGTGGAATGTCACCGTTTAGGGCTTCACATTTCACGCCATTCGCTTTCATGAAATCAGCAACTTCTTCAGTCGCTTGCTTAGTACGAACGAATACCATCGTCGCATCACAATCTTCAACTTCAGTAATACGTAGTAATGCATCATTTTTATGTGCACCACCCACAAACCAATAACGCTGTTCAATAGTAGAAGCAGTCGCTGTTTTTGATTCGATTTTAATTTCGATTGGGTTGTTCAAATGCGTAGAAGCAATGTGCTTGATCTGCTTCGGCATAGTTGCAGAGAACAAAGCAACTTGACGTTCTTTAGGTGCGTGACCCAAGATCCAATCAACGTCATCGATGAAGCCCATGCGTAGCATTTCATCAGCTTCATCTAAGATAACCGCTTTGATATCAGTTAAAGACAAAGTGCCTTTTTTCAAGTGATCCATGATACGACCAGGCGTACCAACGATCCATTGAGCACCACCACGGATAGCGCGAATCTGCGTACCATAGTCTTGGCCACCGTATACTGCAGCAACTTTTAAACCTGGAGTATATTTAGCATAGTCTTCACACGCGGTTGCAACCTGCATTGCTAGCTCACGCGTCGGTGCTAATACAAGAACTTGTGGCGTACGACTAGCAGCATCTGTGCGAGATAAGATAGGTAAAGCAAAAGCAGCTGTTTTACCTGTACCAGTTTGTGCAAGACCCAATACATCCTTGCCTTCTAATAAAGGTGGAATTGCTTGCGCTTGAATTGGAGAAGGCTTTTTATAGCCCATTTCATCAACTACACGCTGTACGGTAGATGGTAAGCCTAGATCGGCAAAACTTGGGCCTTGATCTTCAATTACTTCGGTAGTTACTTCATTTGTTTCTGGAGTGTCAGACATCAGTCATCCTGTAAAATACATAAGGCAGGAATTAGGGCTGAGCAATTACTATAACACCAGATCACACTACACGATCAGTTCGCTATTTTTCACAATGATAGCTAACAGGATGTTGGATTTTGCCTAGCCCAAAAAAACCAGCAGATTTGAGAGAGCGCGCATTATACGTATATTTCAGAAAAAATCGCCCTATTTCTACAACTTATTACAAATAGTCAGTTTTATTCCCTCAATTGAGCATAAATCATTCATTCAAGCCTGCTTATACAGTATTTCATACCTATAACGGGATTTATGGCGGCTAGATAGAATGTGGTACACTGCGCGACCCAATTTTTAACCCCTTTATCAATTTTGTATCAACTAAGGAATTATCTATGTTTGATGTTAATGAATATTTCGACGGCAATGTTAAATCTATCGCTTTTCAAGGCGAAAAATTAGCGTCTACCGTTGGTGTTATGGCTCCTGGCGAATACGAATTCGGCACTAGCCAAAAAGAAGTAATGACTGTTGTTGCTGGTGCTCTGATCATTAAGCTACCAGGTAGCGATGAGTGGGTTACTTTTGCAGCAGGTGAAAGTTTTAATGTTGAAGCTAACGTAAGCTTTGGTGTTCAAGTTAAAACAGACACTGCTTACCTTTGTACTTACGAGTAAGTATTAAGCCTACAAGTAAGATTTAAGTATGCTTACCTGCTTAAATAAAAAAAGCCCAGCTTTGGTATCAAAGCTGGGCTTTTTTAATAGATTGTTAAACGATTTATTCCAACTTAATATCAGCAATGTTTATTAATAAAACTATTCATAGTAATTCGATGGCAATCACTCATTTCAATAAATTGCACCCCTAATGTATACCCACTTCCGACTTCAGCTCGCGAGCGCACCATTGCAGACACCTTAACCGTTTGTTTGATTCCATAAATATTAATTTCAAATACTAAATCAATCGAATCCCCCACCTTTAAATCGTTCACGGTAGTATTAATACGACAGCCGCAAATACTCACATCAATCATCTCTGCTGAGCTAGGCGGGTTATCGCCGTAAGATACTTCACATTGAACATTAGTTCTGGCTCGATGATTCCTTCTCACTTCGCCTGTAACAATTGAAGTGGGCATATTTAAATGAAGGTAATTGGAAGGCATTGAACAAAGATTGGCAACGGTTGTTCGAAATGCACAAGCGTTATCAAGTTGCTCTATAAATAATCTAGCTTTGACGGAGGTATTTAATAACTCATCAGTTAATTTCAACTGTGGCGCTGACACCATAATTGACTGACTTGGGCATATGCCCCACAAATGATAGCCGCCATTTAATGAAGGTAAACCATCAAACTCTAGATGAAAGCTTTGACCTAAGCGTAAGGACTCTTCTAAAGAGGGTATTGAAACCTGAGTGTCTAGAGCTTTGTCCATACAATACCTAAAAATTATGCCTTTAGCACAGTATAGACAAGCTCTAACAATTAGCGCAGTTTCTAAAAGGAATTAGTGCTGATGACCGCCAATACCGTGGGCATGACCATGCTGAATTTCTTCAGCAGTTGCGTCACGTACATCTTCAACTTTTACTTCAAAGGTCAGCTCTTTACCAGCAAATGGGTGATTAGCATCTACATCAACCATAAATTTACCGACTTTGATTACGGTTACTTGGCGCTGGCCCTGCTCAGTTTCAACATGGGCAACCATGCCTTTTTTCCACTTTTTAGCGCCTTGAAGGTGCTTGGCAGGAATACGCTGAATAGCCGCTTCATCACGCTGTCCATAAGCCTTTTCAGGAGAAACAGTGGCGATAAATTCCGCACCCGCTTCTTTACCTAGCATAGCTTCTTCAAGACCTGGAATAATATTGCCATGGCCATGCAAGTAAGCCATTGGTTCTCCACTATGTGAGGCCTCAATAACAGCACCATCAGCATCCTTTAAAGTGTAATGAAATTGAACTACTGTATCTTTTGCGATAGCCATTGTGGGATCCTTCATAAAAAGGCGCTAGTATCGGTAAAGCGCAAGCGTTAAGCAAGTGATACTATAGAAAAGTCAGCTATCAAAAGATGATTATTTAGATGTTTGAAAAAGAAGATTTATTAGCATTAGCCAATGACCATATGCCTTTTGGTAAGTATCAGGGGCGAGTGATTATTGATGTGCCCGAAGAGTATTTACTTTGGTTTGCTAAAAAAGGTTTTCCAGAAGGCCGTTTAGGAATGTTACTGTCCTTGGCTCTAGAAGTAAAAATTAACGGATTAGAGCACATCATTGAGCCATTAAGAAAAAAAGATGCGAGTCAATTTATTGCGAATGACTCACAGACCCGCCATTAGTAGATTCTATACGGCGATAGAGTGTCTGATCGAAAATAACAATAATAAGGAATTTAGATAATGCGAATTGGATTACTAGAAACTGATGTTTTATACGATGATTTAATTCATGAGTATGGCTCATACGGTTTAATGTTTGAAAAATATTTTACTCAATTAGGTGAGTCTGAACTGGAGTTTGTTTATTACCAAGTTCAACAAGGCGAGTTACCATTATTTTTCGATGAGTGTGATGCTTATGTCATCACGGGTTCAAAAGCAGGTGCTTATGAAGAGCATGATTGGATTGCACCTCTTTCAAACTGGATTGTTGCTGCAGATAAAGCACAAGCGAAAATTTTAGCTGTTTGTTTTGGACATCAAATAGTTGCTCAAGCTTTAGGTGGGAAGGTTGAACAGAGTCATAAAGGCTGGGGAGTCGGCGTTCGTTCTTTATTAACCGTTGCGGACTCTCCTTTTTCACAACCCCTTCCAAAGTATTTGGATTTAATTTATAGCCACAAAGATCAAGTCATTGCACTACCAACTTCAGCTCATAATTTTTTGAGTGATGATTTTTGTCCTTATGCTGGCTTTACCATTGGCCAGCACATTGTAACGCTACAAGGACACCCAGAATTTAATGTAGAATACAGTGAACGTTTATTAAATCGCCGCGCTAAAGATATTGGCGAACCAAGTTTTAGCAGGGCTATTAAATCGTTACGCCAAAGCACAGACGAAAATTTTATTGGTCGTTTAATTCTTGAGTTTTTGTCTTCAGAGAATCCTCAAACACTCGATGAGACCTCTGATTCGACTCTTGAGCAAGATAATAAACAACAAACTGAACAGTCAGTTTAATCAGCTTTTAAGATCGCATAAAGCCCAGAAAATTTAACCGACGGTTTAGTCTCTGGGTCTATCTTCATCACACAAGCATCATCATAAATAGCCGATTCTAAAGTAATTTTAGCTCGACCTTTTTGATTAAAGCTTTCAAAAAAAGCGGCTAGCTCTTTTTCTCTAGGCGCATGACAAATAGCTCGAATACGCCCATTCACAGGGGCGATATATTTCATACTACCTTCGGCCACAACTTGATTGCATTTGATATCTTTTTCTTGGGTTTTTAGATAAATCATTCCCCAACATGCCATAACTGCAGCATTGTACAAACTGCCTCCAAAGGCTGTTTGCTTATCATTTATATTGGGTTCAAGTGGTGCTGTTAAAATTAATGTATCACCATCATAAGATTCTACTTCTAAGCCCATGAACTGAGTTATAGGTAGATGATCAAGAAAAAACTGTTTTAGCTTTTCACTGATTTTTTCTGGCGTTAAAGGAGTATTCATAATGCAGTCCACTTATAGCAAATCAATTATTTGTTGCGCCGCATTATAAGGCGTCGTCCTATTATTTAAAACGTCATCCTGAAGTTGAGGTAATTTACTCTTCACCTCAGGATTTTGCTTTAGTTTAAGCTCTAGCATTTCATGAATTAATTTATCTAACCACTCGCTATTTTGACGCGCGCGTTTCTCTGAAAAAGAACTAATGCCTGCATTAATATTTTCATTAGCTGCTTGTTGATAATCTGTAATCATTTTCCAGATATCTTCAATGCGTTCATTATTTATTGCCGAACATGTTTGAACTTGCGGTGTCCAAAAGCTATTCTGCTTCATTAACTTAAAGGCACTTTTATAATGTCCTTGAGTTTGCTTAGCAAGATTTAAACTTTCACCATCAGCTTTATTAATCACTAACGCATCGGCAAGTTCCATTATGCCTCGTTTAATTCCTTGCAATTCATCCCCTGCATTTGGCAGCATTAATACGAGAAAGAAATCGACCATGGCTGCAACTTCATACTCCGATTGACCAACACCCACTGTTTCTACCAAGATAACGTCATAACCCGCAGCCTCACATAACAGCATAGTCTCACGAGTTTTCTGTGCTACGCCCCCCAAAGCCCCTTCACTCGGTGATGGGCGAATAAACGCATTGTCTTCACGAGATAGCATTTCCATGCGGGTTTTATCCCCAAGGATACTGCCACCGCGTAAGGGAGAACTTGGATCGACTGCTAACACCGCAACTTTTTTACCGTGCTGAATAAGGTACTGGCCAAAGGCTTCGATAAATGTCGATTTACCAACACCAGGGATACCTGAAATACCAATACGAATACTGTTGCCAGTTTCTGGTAAAAGTTGATTAAGAACGTCTTGAGCTTCTATTCGATGTTTGTCGAGCTTGCTTTCGACAAGTGTAATTGCTTTGGCTAATGCGCGGCGATTACCACTTTTTAGTTTTTCTAAATCAATCATTGATTGGCCTAGTCGTTTTAAATCTTATGGTTTAATTAGGAAGCTTATACGGATTGCTAAACCGCTTATTGGATCTAGAATTACCAGAGTAATTCACGAATTGATATTGAGTGCATCATTTAAGACCGTCACACCGCAGGGATGCGGTGTACGAGCCTACATGGATGTATTTACGGCGTGTCGTAAAAGGATGCACTCAATAGCGATTGTAAGTGAATTACGGGCTTATTGTTAACTCATCAGGATTAAGCTTGGGCTTCTTTAATCGCCTCTAAAACAGAGCGCGCACTCACAGGGATCTTAGTTCCAGGGCCAAAAATACCTTTAACACCCGCATCCCATAAGTGATCATAATCCTGCTTCGGAATTACACCACCTGCAACAACAATAATATCCTCAGCACCCTGAGCTTTTAATGCTTCTATCAAAGCTGGAACCAAGGTTTTATGACCTGCTGCCTGAGAAGAAACCCCCACCACATGCACATCGTTTTCAACCGCTTGTTTCGCCACTTCTTCAGGAGTAGAAAACATAGGTGATAAATCAATATCAAAACCCACATCAGCAAATGCTGTTGCAATTACTTTCGCGCCACGATCGTGTCCATCTTGACCCATTTTACAGACTAACATACGAGGACGACGACCTTGCTCAGCTTCAAAGCTTTCAATATCCGCTTTAATTGCTTGCCAATCTTTATCGTCTTCATAAGGTGCACCGTAAACACCCGAGATAGTACGAGCTTCTGCTTTATAACGTCCGAACTCTTCTTCCATTGCGTCAGAAATCTCACCAACCGTTGCGCGTAAACGTGCTGCCTTTACACTTAAATCTAATAGATTTCCTTCACCCGTTTTAGCTGCTAACGTAATTGCCGCTAATGCCGCCTTCACCGCTTCGCTATCGCGAGATGCTTTAATCGTTGTTAAGCGCTCAATTTGCGATTCACGTACTGCAACGTTATCAACTTCAAGAATATCTAAATCAGCTTCTTCATTTAGCTGATGTTTATTAACACCAACAATGACATCTTCACCGCGATCAATACGCGCTTGTTTTCTTGCTGCAGACTCTTCAATACGAAGTTTTGGCAAACCTTCTTCAATGGCTTTAGCCATACCGCCTTTTTCTTCAATCTCTTCAATTAAAGTCCAAGCTTTATCAGCCATTTGCTGAGTTAAGCTTTCCATCATATAAGAACCACCCCAAGGATCTACAACTTGAGTAATGCCAGTTTCTTCTTGAATAATGATTTGTGTATTACGCGCAATACGAGCAGAAAATTCTGTTGGCAGCGCTACTGCTTCGTCAAGTGCGTTGGTGTGCAGAGATTGCGTTCCACCAAATACGGCCGCCATCGCCTCAATCGTCGTACGTACAACATTGTTATACGGATCTTGTTCCGTTAAAGACCAGCCTGACGTTTGCGAGTGAGTTCGTAGCATGGAGGATTTAGGGTTTTGTGGATTAAATTCCGCCATAATGCGATTCCACAATAAGCGTCCTGCACGCAGCTTAGCGATCTCCATATAGAAGTTCATACTGATGCCCCAGAAAAAGGACAAACGTGGTGCGAACGCGTCTACATCTAACCCTGCGGCTAAAGCAGTACGAACATACTCTCGCCCATCACTTAAGGTGTACGCCAATTCTAGTGCGGCATCAGCACCTGCTTCTTGAATGTGATAACCCGAAATAGAAATACTATTATATTTCGGCATATTACCCGAAGTATAAGCGATGATATCGCCAATAATTTTCATCGAAGGTGATGGTGGATAAATATATGTATTACGCACCATAAATTCTTTTAAAATATCATTTTGAATCGTGCCCGATAATTTTTCCTGACTAACGCCCTGCTCTTCTGCTGCAACAATATAATTGGCCAAAATAGGAAGTACAGCACCATTCATCGTCATAGAAACAGAAACTTTATCTAATGGAATGCCATCAAATAATATTTTCATATCTTCTACAGAGTCAATCGCAACACCAGCCTTACCAACATCACCTGTTACACGCGGATGATCAGAATCATAACCACGGTGAGTTGCTAAATCGAATGCTACTGATACACCTTGCGCACCTGCCGCTAAATTTTTACGGTAGAAGGCATTCGATTCTTCAGCAGTCGAGAAACCCGCATATTGACGAATGGTCCAAGGGCGACCAGCATACATAGTAGCTTGCGGGCCACGCACATACGGCGCAAGCCCTGGCATTGTATTAGCGAACTTCAGATCTTTAACATCTTCTTGCGTATAAAGAACTTTAATCGGAACGCCTTCAGGAGTATGCCATTCCATTTCTTCAGGAGTTAAGCCTTTCATTTGCTTAGTTGCTAAAGCTTGCCACTCTTCCAATGTGTACTTTTTTTCGGATTCATTCGTATCAGGCATTTTTTTATCAGACATTAGTGCTCACCCGCTTCGTCTTGAGGTTGATTAAGTTCAATTAAAACGCCATCACAGCTTTTAGGATGAATAAAAATCACCCTACAATTATGTGCGCCTAATGTCGGTGCTTCTGATAAGAACTGATAACCCTTTTCTTTTAAACGCACTACATCTGCTTCTATGTCATCACTGCGAAAACACAAATGGTGCATTCCGCCGCCTTTCTTATCCAAGTAACCTTGAATTGGGCCTTCTCCGTTTAAAGGGTGAACCAATTCAATACTTGTTTCTGACAACGGGAAGAAAGCCGTACTGGTTTTCGCCGCTGGAACATCTTCTTGACCTTTAAACGTCAGGCCAAAATCTTCCATAAAACGTTTGATCGATTTTTCTAAATCTGGAACCGCAATGGCGATATGATCTAATCCAACTATCATGATATCAATTTCCTATTTAGCGACTACTTCGGAGTTTAGTCGCTATTAATTTTGTCAGAACCGTTGCTTATAAATTGATTGAGTTTAAAAACTCTGACGTCTGCGCCTCAATTCGCGCAGTGATAACTTCTGGAGCTTCAACCACTGCCTTCTCATCTGGAGTGATCTTAAACAGTACTTGCCCCTTACTAATAATAGCGCCGTCATCTTCCACTAATATTTTATCTACCGTTCCAGAGAAAGGTGCATTTACCTTATTGAACATTTTCATCACTTCAATAATGTATAGCGGTTGGCCTGCTTCAAAATGAGCACCCTGCTCTATTAACGGAGGCATTCCTGGAGCTTCACAAGAATAAAACATACCACCCGTTGGCGCTAAAATTTCATCACTCTTAGCCGTTGGTGGTGGCACAAGAACCTTAGCCATTTGTACTTGTAGCTCTTCATCAAATAATGACGCAGGAATATGCACACTTAAATCTTCATTCACTTTCAAATCAAAGAATTGAGTTTGCATACCAATGAAAGGTAATAAAGATAAAATCTCATTGCCCGCTTGATAACCAAGGTGTGCAGACTGGATAGCCAGCCATTGCTGGCCATCCACACTCTCAACAGGCGATTTTTTCTTTGCTAATAGCTTGCTTAATTCTACATAGCTATCTGTCGCCAATAGTTGTTCTAACTCAGCATAGAAATCTAAAGCTTGAGTTAATACTTCATGATCGTGATCCCAAATCATACTCGCGGCTGGACTATCTTCACTAAAATCCATATTGATAAAGTGATAAGCCTCAGACAAAATTTTCACTGGGTTTTCAACCCAGAAGATTTCACCTTTGGTATTCAATTCAAAATATTTCTGATTCAAGCTCAACCAACCAGCCAATACATGTGGCTCTGCTAATAAGCTTTCAATAGGGCGAGTTAGTAATAAATGTTTACGCGTTAATACATCATGCAAGGCTGATTTTGCTTCATCATCTTTAACCGCAGCCATGGCTTTACTACAAACTTGCTGATATGCAAAAGTTAAATCAAGATTATTAGCTTTCTGCTTAAGTAAACCAACGGCTGTTAAATAAGGAACAATAAAACGAGTAGTTGGGCGGGCATTAATATTATTACCTAAGAACCAGTTTACTAAGCCATAATGAAACTCAAGGTTAGTCGCAAGATCTTTACCCGTTAGCTTAGTTGTACGCAGTACTTCCGCTAAGCCTTGATAACTATCAAATCGATTTTCACCTACAGTTAATAGCAAGGCAATATTACTGTCGTAAGCACCCGCTAAATGATACTTCATGAACACGTCAGTATCTGGATTATGCAAGCTAATGCCCTGATCATCACGAATTTCGCCTTCACGAGCATCCGACCAATTTTCAATGATACCGCCAGCATGTGGTGCTAATGCTTGGTTAGTCGCATTTAGACGCGCTTCCACTGAAGCATTATTACGCTTAATACGCTCTGGCTTAGGTAAGCGAGGTCCGTGAGCCGCAAGTAAAACCATGGCTTCAACTAAGGATTCTACAATAAAGAAATCGGCTTCATTTTCTGGATTCACAAATTTAAGTGCATAGCATAGCTCAGTAACTCGATGCTCTACTTGAATACGCGTATTCATTTCCATAAAGAAATGTTTATCGCGATCTACAATACACTCAAAAGTCGATACGCTATCAAGGCCTACTGCTTCACCAAAAACTTCAGACTCTTTCTCCATTGCATGAAGTGTTTTCAAATCTTGAGTTAATACTTTAGCTTCAACATCACGACCGGCTTTTACGGCTTCCGTTAATGCACTTTCTAATTCTTCTGTTGTCACTGAAACTTCAAGCAACTTCTGTTCATGCATTTGCAAGGAACAATCGCGACCACCTAAAGCTAGACTCCACTGTCCATTACCAATCACCTGAATTTCTTGGTGGCGAGTGGTTTCAATGTTCAACTCAATCAATACATTTTTATTGTCGCCTTGGCCAGTTGCTTTTACTTCGTTTAGAATTTCTAAAACGAGGGATGGCGCAAGCTCTGAAACTTTAGTAATACGTTCTTCAACTTCGCCCTCAAAAGAAGCAGGATTAGGAAGGATACGCTGCCCTTTACCACCACCACCGCCAATGCATTTAAGACGAATGCGGTTTTCTGGGTAATCACGACTCATCACGATAACTTGTTCGCGAATCGTTTCTTGTAATTCTTCTGTAGTGTATAAATCAACACCTTTTTTATAACCTGCAGCCAACACTACATCTGCTTTTTCTACTACTGTTTCTGCATTATCAAAAAGATCTTTATTAAAAACACCCTCGACTAGATCTAGGCCTTCTTTTTTTACTAATGCTAATAATGCTTTTTCATCAGCGTGTTTTTTAACTAAAGTAATCGCGGTTGCGTTATCAATACCTGGAGTGACACTCACGCCTACTTTTAATGCAGTACGCTTAGCTTCATCCTTTAGACCAGCATCATGAACCGTTTTCGAACAAGGGCCTATAAAGTTAAGACCAGCATCTTCCATTGCGGCAACCATAGTTTCATCTTCAGCCATAAAACCATAGCCTGTAAAAATGGAGTTATAACCATTTTCTCTAGCGATGCTAATTATTTGCTGAATACGAACGTTACGCTCTTCTTTATCCACACCCGTATAATCTGGCACGCGATGCACACGTTTCGGATCTGTTAATTGACGTAGTTCAGGAGCCAATGCATTTTGATAAACAATGGAGTCTTTTTCAGATAGCAGGATTCCATAATGCTCAATCCCCATCTCTTCAAAAACATCCATCGCTTCTTTACGAATAGGACCACGACAAATAATCAATGGACGCATATTGCTGCACTCAAAACTCTGTGCCCATTCATTTTTTGCGCTTACTAAACGGCGATCTTTATGTACTAACGGATTGTTTAAATAATGTTCGTTACTCATGCTCTATATCCTGTTAAGCATTTCGATGTTTAAAAATCGATGCTTCAAATTATTTTATATGATGTCTAAGCGTTAATTAACTCAAATACTCTTAAATGCTTTTAATGGAACTCGCGCTGAACAGCATTTAATGGTTCAGGAGTATAGTGACGTAAATGAAAGTTCATGTTTTCACATAGTACTTTACGTAAATCACTTGGCATCACAATTTGAGAAATAGAACCTAAACTTAATGCTTCATTTGGATTCATTAATTCTTCTTCATAACGTTTGGCTAATAAAGCCTCTTGTTCTTTTGCCCAAGCTGCAGTTTCTTGTTTATTCTTTACTGCACTGCGAATGGCACGCAGTTCATTTTTATAAACAAACTCAACACCAGCAGGTCCCATCACGGCAGCACGCGTCGATGGCAAAGCAATAACAAAGTCAGCACCTGTAGGATAATTATTATAAGACGCGTAAGCACCACCAAAAGCATTTCGGATAATCAATAAGAAGCGTGGTGTGCGTAAGTCAATAATCGCATCTAGCATTGCACGGCCTGCCTGAACAATACCCTGTGCCTCTTGATCTTTACCAGGCAAGAAACCGGTCGTATCTTCCATAAAGATCACGGGAATATTGTATAGATTACAAAAACGAATAAAGCGTG
>Ga0115572_10001133_pt1 | contig 21929 bp, 16 predicted proteins | sample COGITO_mtgs_1206_FD_88681 | JGI IMG/M metagenome (GOLD analysis project Ga0115572, IMG submission 88681) | Pelagic marine microbial communities from North Sea - COGITO_mtgs_120607 | ecosystem: Environmental > Aquatic > Marine > Epipelagic | place: Germany:Helgoland, sampling site Kabeltonne... | reverse complement strand
CGGTTTTATTGGATGTACCGATATACACATTATTCTTTCCGAACTTTTTTACTAAGTGGGAATATGTTGCGTAATGACCTTTATGAAAAGGTTGAAAGCGGCCGGCGTAAACTACAACTTTGTTGTCTACACTGTCCGCTTCCCCTAATATACTCTCTACTAAAAATTGAGATAATTCGTTCATTATAATAGTACTATTGTGTTTGTACTATATAAATATACGATTTCTTACTTTACCACTTCAATGTTATCGGAAGTCAAACTAGCATTTTGTTCTGCCATTTGCGCCTTAACAGCTGGGTTGTAAGTTAAAGTACCATCTTGAAGATTGATTTGTCCTCTTGGATATTCTTTATCCAATGCACTTAATTCTTGTCTCAATTCATCATTTGATTCTTTAAAATCAGCTTCAGCTTGTTCTAAAGTTGTTTCTAACTTTTCTAACTCTTCGTTTAGTTCTTTTCTACGAAGATAGATTTGCCCAAATGCATTAACGATATCGTTAATCTTTGCATTCTTTTCTTTAATTGAATTAATGGTATCTTCACCCAATTCAATAGTTAGTAATTCGACTTGTTGTTTTTGCTCTTTTGCCATATGACTAAAATTAATTAATTTGTTTTTGAATTCGTATATAAATATATAAATTATAAGTTTTCGTAATCTATTGTTGTTACACCTCTCTTTTGTACAACTTGGGCTGAACAACGATTAGCGAATTGTATTGATTTTGGAATATCATCAGTATCTAAGAACATTTTCACAAATCCTGCTACAAATGTATCACCAGCTCCTGAGATATCCATAATCTCTACTTGTTCGGTTGGATATGTTGTACCATTATACATACACCCATCCTTATCTAATGTAATTATCAACTTTTCTAAAATCCAATCGTTTTCTTCAATAAATTCTTTATTATTATTGAACTCAGTACGATTTAGCTTTATGAATCGTAAATCCTTACACCAATCACCCAACTTCTTTTTGGTATCACAAATTGTGTTTGGGTGTTTGTATGCTATATAAGCAATATCTTCTTCAGTTAGGAATCCTTTATTGTAATCAGAGATTACAACCATTGGATAATCCCAAAAATCTAACTTAGGTAATCTATCACCTATGTTATCAATATTTTTTTCTTCATCAATTCGTAGAAGTAAAGTGTTTGATGCTTCATGGATGTGTCTAGTCTTTGTAATAGGTGATTGTTGATGTTCGAAATTTACATCAATTTTTAATGCCATCAAATTACCCATAACATTCATCCCCATTCCACCATTGTAAACTTCTTTGGTTGGAATGAATACAGGAGCAGGTCCTTCAGGTGAAAGTCTTGGTGCATCTCCATAAATAAAAATATCATCACATTGTTCTCCTATTAATAATATTCTACTCATTACTTAATATTTTTGTAGTACTAAAATTTTCTATACGATTAAAATAAACAATGGATTTAGAGTATTGTTCACCAACTATGGGTTTATTTTTGTAATCAGAACCAATTACAAATACATCAGGTTCGTATGATTTTATCATCTCTTCTAATGTTAATGCTGAATCAAATATAACAACTTTATTTACCCCTTTGATTCTTTCTAAATTATATTTACGTTCTTCTTCGGAGTGAAAAGGTCTATCATCACCCTTCAGTTCTTTTACCCTTTTATCGGAATCAATTCCAATTACTAATAAATCACCAAAGGTAGATGCAAACTCAATCATTTTAAAGTGAGCATGATGTAAAACATCAAAACAACCATTTATCCAAACTTTTTTCATAAGAACTTTTCTAATTCTGTGATTACCATTTCTGAGGTTATTGATTTAGTACATTCAAATTGTCTATTAGTTTCTTTGTGGTCTGGACACCAATTCCAATCACCAGCATCTAATCTTATTCGATTAAAACATCCACTACATTTATCTTTAGGAGATGCAATTCTTATACAATCTTCCATTTCTGCCCAATCATATGAAAATCCACTTATTAAAACAGTAGGAATATCCAATGCCCAACTCAACCAACTTAAACCACTACCAATACCAATAAAAGCTTTAGATTTTCTCAATTCATTAATAACTCCTTCTAAAGGTCCTTCTGGGTGTTTTATTATTCCCTTTGGATGGGAATTACCCATAAACCCATCGTTTTCTCTAGATAACAATTTTACTTTATACCCTTTACCATTTAACCAATCTACCACATCCTGCCAACCAGTTGGATTGTTCCAATATTTTGTTTGGGCGGTTCCATGAATAGCAATGGTAATTAACTTATCATCTTTTACTATTTTTTTGGGTTCTAATTTTGGTTTAACTTCTATAAAATCCATACCTAATATATCAGTTGCCATTTTTTGCATTGGCTGATTTAAAAAGTTAGATGGATGTTTTGTCATTTTATATGTATTATCTTCATTATAAAATAATCCCAAAGAATACATAGCATATAAATTATGTACATTTGTTCCTGGCTTTACAAACTCTATATTCGGATATTGTTTTTCAAACATATGATTATGAAATGTAGATGTTATCATTTTACAATTATGTAATTTTCCAAACTCCTCAATATACGGCACCCACGCTAAAGTATCACCCAAAGCTTTGGAATCTAATGCAATATAAACTCTTTTATCATCAGCTTTATATGTGTAATTTTCAACCAATATATCACCATCCCATATCTTAATATTCCAATTAACAAAAAATTCTATATTACATTTTGCCCATTGTCCATTTGAAATTTCAGTTTGATAGTGAATATGATTAGTTTTTTGGTCTATAAATTGTACTTTATATGTTTTAGGTTGTGAACCCTTTATTTCGATATAAGCACCTCTAACAAAATTAAAAATAAAACTATTTTTAACCTCTCTAATATTATCTTCCAATTTTATTAAATTATCATAAATCATTATAACCAAGTTTTATTTTTTAAATCCAAAAGAGAATATCCCTCAGCCTGTTTTGAATATACTTTATTAGTTGTGTATCTTTTTTCAGAATGTTTATAGAATATGTGATTATACCATAAATCAGCTGCATCCCATTCACAATCATTGATTCTATCCAACCACCATTGTTTTTTACGATTTGGTATTAAGTAAGCATGTGCTAAATCCTGATTATGTGCTGTTTTGGAAAATAACTCATCCACCCTTTCCTTTGAATGAGATGGATTATCTGCAAATGATATAAACGGAACATTATCTCTTTCTGAAATAAAGCATGCTTTGTGTATGATATCCACAAACTCTTCTAATCCAGTGTAAATAAATGCATCCGCTTCGAATATCAAAGTGTAATCAAAGTTTTCAGTATCCATAGTTTCCAGTGCTTCTCTATGAGCCATATAACACCCATAGTGTCCACCGGTTATCCAACCTAATCCAGCACCAGGATAAAGTTCACCTGGCTTATTATCTTTACTTAAATGTTCCGGCCTTCTACAAAATTCTTTAGGTGGAAAATCGGTATATGGTGTATTTACAATTGGTTCATAAACGATTCCATATTTTTGTAATTGTTTAAGAGAAGATTGAGATACCATCTCTCTTAAATCATCCGGTCTGGTCATTAAATGTTTAATTTGAATACGTGGTTTTTTTCTATACCAAACCCACCCTTCTTTCGAATTTACCTGTCCATAAAAATATTCGTTAACAGCTTTTGTTACACCATGAAATATATTAGTACCATAATCATCACCAGCAATTATCATACCTGGTCTTATCTTTTTGTACCAACTATTTATATCACTTAATACATCTGAATAAGAATGTCCTGCATCTAATAAAACAAAATCTAACGATGAATTAGAAAAAGTATTTGATGCATTTTTGGAAGTATCTTTTATAATTTCAAAATTATTATAGTTGTTTGAAAGAATGGTATTATCTACAAATTCATAAAAAATATCACCACCAAAACTATTAACAATGTTTTGATGTAAACTTTCATCAAACGTCCCCTTCCAAGTATCTACCGTTGTAAAGTTAAAATTCTTTTTAGATTTCTTAATTATATCAGCCATATAATTGGTTGATTTACCCAACCAACTACCAACTTCAACTATATTGGATTCGTTAGGAAGATTTTTTATCATTTCATCATATAATCCTTTATAGGAAAACCAGCCAGGAATTTCATAAAAATCTGGTTGTAATTTTTCTAATATAATTTGTTTAGTATTATTTAAATCATCATCTATATAGGTTACTAAAGAATTATCATCATAAGTATCTAAATATGTATGTAGTTTTCTAAATACGGAGGGTAACCCATATGAAAGGGCTTCTTTAACTGATAATGGATTTAATTCCAATTTAGAACTGAAATAAAACATATCAGCTGCTTTATAAAACTTATCTACATCTGTTCGTTCTCCCCAAACAATGCAATTATCGGATTTAATTTCCATCAATGGTTTCCAATAAGATTCAAAGTTCATTGCCTGATTACCAACAAAATGAAATTTAATTTTGTACTTTTCCATTTGCCTTGCAACAGCAAATACTTCACCTTGATTTTTACCTTCAGTAAATAAACCAACCATCAGAACATGCTTCCAATCTTTTTCGAAACCCAACTCCTCTTTGGCTTTATCCTTATTGTACTTAATTTTATCAATTGGATATTCCCACACACCAGTTTCTATACCCAAATGTTCAAACTTTCTTCTACTCCATTCGGATACTAAAACATATCTATCAGGGTGATATCTAATTTCATCTGGATTAGTTAATGAACCATGTGTAGTTACAACTATATTGTAGTTTCGTTTATCATTATCAAATATTACATCCAATAATGAAGTATCAACAAAATGATGTGGTACTTCTTGAAAGTGAATAATATCAGGATTTTCAGAATTTATAATATCCAATAATTCCCCTTTGTTTTCGTACAATGAATATAATTTAACTAAATCCTTAATTTGATTTTTTTGAACTACAAACACACCACCACTATGGTCATTGTATTCAACAACAACAATTTCAAATTTATTAGTAAATGATTGAATTTGTTTGAGAAGATATTGTGGCATTCCACCAGTAGATAGGTGAGGTGCTACATATAACAGTTTTTTCTTTTTAGGCATAAACGAAACTTTTTAGTGTATAGATACACTTCAATACAAATATACAAAAAAATATTTAAATTACCAAATATTTTAGTAAGTAATTGTACCTTTTTCTAAATCAATTTGGCCATTGGGGTATTTACCATCTATCTCAGCTAATTCTTTATTTAGAATTTCAATTGATTTATCCAAACTTTCACCTAATGTTAATTCCCTATTTTCCAAATCTTCAATACTTTTTGACAATTGTCTTTTTTGTACTGTGATTTGTCCTAATGAAATTACTATATTATTTTGTTCTTCTTGAATTTTCTTTAGTTTAACAACTAAGTTTAAATCTAATTGCTCTGTCTTATTTTGCATGTTACCTTTATTTATATATAAGTATATATCAATTGAGTTTAACGAAAATTATTACCAACGATTTGGTAAATCTAAACTACCCGTTGGCCACAAATCTCTTAACTCATCAATAGTAGAAAATGAATCATGTGTAATGGTAGATGGAAAATTTCTTAATATAGTTTTTTGAGATATGGTAGTAGCTTTCAATGATGAATCATCAGTTTCTAATGATTTCATAAACTGAACATCTAATTCTAAAAACTTCTTATCTCTTTCTATACGATAAGTTTTTAAAAATCGTTCTATTGCTTTATCTTTATTTATTGTCCAACTCATAGTGATAAACTTTGTGTTACATATTCATCCCAACTTTGTGTAAATGGATTTGATTGACCAATACCATCATAATTAGAATAATCCCAATTATAATTATCAAAATCAGGCGGAAATTGTGATTCAGATATTATCTGATATCTGCATCCATCGGGTACTGCTTTTTTAGCAGCCCATTCAACTCTACATTTTTGAACCTCAATGGGTTTACTTTGCCATTTTTGAGATACAGCACCAACAGCCGTATCAGATAATGATGCCGATGTTTCGTGTATAAAAACTGTTTGTTCGTTCATTTTTTATTTTTTAATTTATGGTTTTGTTGGTCCTCCCCAAACTGCAAAATATGCTTCATATGGGTCAGTATCAGTATTACCATCGTTGTCCTTAAAATTAACAGTATATTGTGCGGAAGTAGAGGTTACACTACTACGTTCAACTCCAATATTATTAGTATATTCATTATCACCAGGAGTTTGACCACCGTCATGACGACCATATGAACTACAAAATGGCATTGATTCTCGTGCATCAAATCCATATATAGATTGAGCCCAATTTAGTGTGATTACATATACACCTGTACTACTTCTGGTTACCGAACTTACATTACCTTCTTCGATAATATTTACAGTTCCGGAACTTCCCCTCCCGCTGAAGGTAACGCTGGCTTGTAATAACATTCCACCATCGGATGTATCAGTTGGTACATTGATACCATTAATTCTTACTAAATATGCATCATCGAAATATTGAGCATTATTACTACCTAATTGTGGGAAACTACCATTTACAGGCATAATGTTTCCGTTAACAATAATAGCATCATCGGATGTACCATCATAAACAGATGGTGCGGTGAAATAAGACTCACCACCTTCGGCAGTAAAGATAGTTTCATCAGATGAACCAGGTGCTTTTCTTGGTATTTTAACAAATACTTCACTATCGGATACTACTTGAATACCACCAGCTTTTACTTCCACAAAGTTTGATGCTATGGCTGATGAAATAGTAGTATCCCAATCTATTTCCGGGTCTTGTTCGATTCTTCCTAAATATCCACCAGGTATTGGTGGGGTACTATCTGGCTTATATGAAACATTATGTTGTACATATTGATTTGTAAAAGTTCCTGATGAATTTATATTTCGTCTTAGAGCAGAAGCAGCTCCTAATCGTATTGAATATCTTAGAGCTGCGTTAGTAACTGATTGAGCTACGGAAATTGATTTGGTTACACCACTTTGGAGTGCACTTGAAGCATTATATCCAGTAACTGTTGAAGCGCCGGTATAAGTCCAAGTTGCTGGGTTATGTGATAAAATATCATTTGATATGTAATTATGAACACTTGGGACTTCAAAGGTATATACCCATTCATCGGTTTCAATTTCCTCAACCGAATCAACTGTTTGTAGTTTTATAGTATCACCATCTACTACATAAACTTTAGTTTTATTTGGTATAATATCCAATGCTGTTACTTCTTCATTGTTATCTAACCAAAAACCATGAGTATCCGAAACTTTTACTTCTTTATCACCAACGATTAGTTTATAAACTTTATCTACTTTTCTTTTATGAACTTTTCCTAATCTAAATGAATCAAATTTATTTATTTCATCTACATCATCTAACTTATCATTCCAACTCCAAGCTTTTAGAAGTTCACCAGCGAATAATTTATCAGCTCTTATTTTTTTACCAGAAGCTAATGTAATTTGAGTATCACCAGTTACGGAACTTTGGATTTCGGATTCAAGACCACCACCACCAGGGGAATCTACACCTGAACCTAAGTAATAATTACCAGTAGTGTAATCACTCCTTGCACTTAGAGTTTTAAGTAAAGTTCTACCCCTAACTGCATTATTATTATCAGTATCTACTAATTCTATATAAATGTATGCGTATGCATATTGAGGACTAGATGTACCACCATGCAACTGCCCATTAAACGTTGGATTGTAATTTGGATAAGCTGTTGTATGAGCTATTCTACTTGATGGTTTTTTTAAAAATAATTGAGGTATATCTAATGTTACTTCCAAATCACCAGGTGATACAGAAAACAAACCATTAGCATCACCACCAATCGAAGTTATTGAACCAGAAGTGTAAGGGCCAAATGAAGGGAATGTTGAAATTGCAGATGACCCAACTTCTAAAAGAATAGTACCTTCTTGAGAACGACCAGGGTCTGCATCTCCCGAAGTTGGGAATTCCATTGTTAATGCAAGTGAACCAGATGTATCAGTTAAATTTTCAGATGGAGATATGATAATTTTTTTACTACCAGCAGTATCATATAATTGTAATTCAGGAATAGATGGTTCAAATATAATTTCTGAATTACTATCTCTAAGTGCTCTAGTATCTTCATCAATTATCCAATCACCAATTCTACCACTATCAGCGTTTATAATACCACTCATATTTGCACTTGATGCGGAAACATTACCATCAGCATCAACAAAGAAAGATGCACTTACACCACTAGCAGGAATACTAATAGAACCCCCAACGATATCAGAACCTTCAATAGTACCACCAACGATATCAGAACTCATTTGTACTAAACTACCATCATATCTAAAGAAACTACCATCAGGTCCTCTCATAGAAAGTCTTGGAGTAGTAGAACCAGATGGGAATCCAATGAATAATCCCTGAGCATCATATGATGCTGTTAATTGCCCCATTGATAAAAATGGAAGTTCTTGCCCTTCAATTGAACCAGATGTGGATATTCGCATTGCTTCACCATCCACTGTATTTGGTTCTACTCTACCCGCTTCAATAGAACCTTGACTATATAATCCTAAACCTGGTTGAGTAAATGAGTTTCCATATCGTGCATCTACTAAATAAATTGTTGCATAAGTTGCGTTATGAATTTCAACATTAGTACCATATGGATTGGTAATTGGAGTTTCTAAAGTAGAAGAATTTACATATCTAGCAAGCGGAATATATAAATCTTGAATATTACCTAGGCCTAAAACAGGAACATCGTAAGCATGAATATAAGCACTAAATCTAAGGTCTGCACCAGTATCATAAGGTCCATGAAACCATTCATCGGGAATATAACCCCCCGCTTGTAATACACTTTCCCAATCGGATATAGTAACTACTTCATTAGTACCGGAGTTCCATATGATGGTATCTACACCTTGTCCAGTTGGTATAGCAAACGAACCAGTCCACCAGAATTCTATTTCATATGATGATTGTGCGGCATATACTCCAGGAGTTATCGTAAAAAATGTATTATCCGCCCCTGTAATAGAACCAGATGCAGAACCTGTTATTGAGTGTTGTGTGGTAATAAGACCATATGCTTCTAATTGTGCTGAACCACTTCCAAATGGGTCAGCTGCTCTGGTTAGTTGATTAAATTCATTAAGGTCATTTGTAATAGTTGTTCCCCTATCTATAATTTGCTTTGGTCCAGTATTTACATCTTGTAAAGATGATGCAAAATCATCAAATGCTAAAGATGAAGTTACAACAGTTTGAACAAAGTAATTATTACCTACATCAAATGTTGATGGGTAGAATATACCAGTATTATCAATTACCCATCCACCAAATATACCGGCCGATGCTGATACGATACCAGAAACTCTTAAATTACCCGATGATTGTTCAAATGATAATGCCCCACCAGTTTCACCTCCTAAATAAAAGTTACCACCATTATCTAAGAAAGCATTCCAATTAGTTCCATCGTGATATCCTAAGTTATCAGCCCCCAAATATAAACCAGCTACTGATGGTGTTGGTGGTAAATCTTCTAACTCTAAGAAAGATGGATTTCCTGCCGGTCCGAATGAATAAGCCGTTGGATTTTCTAATGATGATGTTGAATCGTTAGTTGAGAATGAACCACTAACCGCATCTTGAGTTGCTGCATTTCCACCTCTAATTTGTATAGAACCTGCTATTTCTAAATCATAACCATCCCATCTTAGATATCTATCACCAGTATCATTTTCAATTGAGAATAAACCAGACGTTCCCTGTGTTCCATTAGGTCCACCATCTTCGGTTACGCCTAAGAAAATACCTTGCTGTCCATAACCTTGAGTTCCTTGTCCAATAGCTATATAAGGTTCACTATCACCACCATAAATTGCTATTTGTGGATTAACACTATAATCAGTTGATGGTTTACCAACATTGATTGTGTTTTCTACAAACGATTCTTCAAATATTGCAATCTTAGCTGCTACGAAGAAATCTTCCTGTCCCAAATATTCCCAACCATTAACAATAGCTCCCTCTTCATATGGGGGTCCGGATGGTAATTGTGGTTGTGCCGTATATGGAGCTGTTCCATCTGTATATTCTGCTAAATTTATTAATGCTTCGGTTGTTGCCCAATAATGAGTATCTCCATTAATTTCCCTAACAACCGCATCTCTTCTTGTTCCAGTAAACAAATATGGAACATCTGCATTCCACTCTCCTCTAACAACAACACCCGGTCCAGTTGCCCCTTCGAATGTTACTGCGAATGATTGTGATAAGAAATATGTTGCTCTACCATTTTCAATATCAACTTTATAAACGATTGTTCCAGTTGGATTATCAAATGGTGAAGTCCAACCACCATTTGGTATTTCAGGTAAAGTTGCAGGATTTCCGGCGAATATTCCTGTTTGGTTTAAGTAAGGACTCTTAGATTCTATCGATGCTGAATATTGTCCTAAGTTACCAATAAACACACCCTGCTCATCATACACCCCATCAAATGGTGAGTATGATGTAACGTGAGTTAAATCAGTAGTTCCTTTTACTGCTCTTATTACCGCACCACTTCCAGTAAAATGAGTTGTACCATCTACATCGGATGTAAGTGTTACAGATGGATTATCCAATTGTACATTATAATTTGATGCTCCATCTTGAACACCAGTAATAGTAATTGCATCAGTTGCAACTACATCAGCCGATGAGCCACCATCTTTAACTCGTACTTGCCAACTTACAGTTTCACCTATTTCAGTTGCATCACCAGAACCAACTGTTACTGTATTTGTTTGGGAAAATGGTTGCCATACAAACCCATCTCTATAAAACCCATAAAAAACAGAACCCGTTGTGTTATATGCTTCCGCAGTTAAAGTGATTGAACCCAATGGAGAAGTTACTTGACCATCCCCATCAAAGTGTACAACCTCAGATGTTGCGGTTAATTCAACACTTCTAGCGTTTGGAGGTGTGATACTCTTAACAAAGTTCTGTGTTCTTTCAAAAACAGAAGATGAAAATTCATGACCAGGTCCTAATGAATACGGAAATACATTAATATTATATGTAGCACTAGCTGATACATATGGATAATCAAAATCACTAAATTCAATACTAGCTGAAGGTCCTCCTTCAACCGAAACCAATGTTCCAGCTATATTAGTTACATCAATTGATTCTATTGTAAATGTACCCGGTTCACCACTACCTGTATTTATTAAGTTATCTGAACCTTCTTTGATAGTAATTGTTGTAGTAGCATTAGCGTAATCACTAACAAATTCCACCTCATCTGCAATAAGAGTTACGGATTGAGGAACTATATTTAATTCTATTGGTGGAGGTCCATCTAATGTTTTAGTAAAATTTTGAGTAAAACTTTGAGTATAAATAGATGATGTAAAATAAGGTCTAATCTCCAATGGATATTCAATACTACCACTTAGTTGAGTAAAATTAGATGATTCACTTACAATCAGAGATGCAGTGTAATCAACACCAAAGGATGATGTTAAATGTAATAAACCTACTTCAATATTTTGAGAACTAATAGATTCGGATGCAATAGTAAATGTACCCGGCTCCCCACTACCAGTAAAGATTAATCGTCTTGAACCCTGTCTTAGACTAATATCAGTTATCGATTGTTTAAAATCATCAACATTACCTCTACTATCAGATTTTAAGTTTACAATCTGAGGGTTAACTTCAAATAATACCGTTTCATCACCCGGCTTACCTTCAGGTACAATTGTGAATATGTGGTCAACTTGAACCGATGCGGATGTAATTGGTTCGGTATAAGTAAAGTTTACTAATAATTGTTTACTTTGTGAAGTGGGTAATCCAACATATGAATTTATTTCACCATGTGGTGAAAGATATCCATTCGCATCATATGCAGTTACTTGTATAGTCTCATCTTTTGAATGAGATACAAAGTACATCCAATATTCAGGAACAAAATCTGAATTAATTGACATGGATGGGAATATTTCTATTGATGCGGATACTGGATTTGCCTTTGTTCCTCTCTTATAGAATGAACCTGTTACACTACTAAATTGTGGTGTAAATTGTGTTTGTGTTCTTGGGTTAATTGTAAACACATCTGCATCGAATGTTACAAATCCACTATCTAAACCATCCTGTAAATCTGTAAGAATAGTAGATGTAAGAATCGATTCGGATGTTTCGCCATCCATTAAAAATACGGTCAATTCATTATCAATAGAATCTCTATTAAATCTAGCATTGTAATTAATTTCACCACTACCAGTTAAACCAGCATTTAATCCTCTAATAAATTTAGATGATGATGCTTCTGAAAGAAGTATATATGAACCACTTTCTTCTAATGTAATTTCATCTATTGATGATGATAAAACTCTAAGTTTTGCATCAGAAAATCCAGTTTGTGGTAAGTTATCTTTAAGTGTAATTTCATTTATACCATCTATACGAATTGCCTGAAGTTCTAATTCTTTATCATCTTTATTTTTGATAATTGTACCCCTAAAAGGTCTAATCTCAAAGTTAACACCACCCTTTCCATCTTGAACTCTGGTAATTACAAAAGAATCAGTTACTCCTTCAACTTCACCGGTGTATTCAATATATTGAACTGTAATATCATCCCTTGAACCAGTATAATCCGATACATTTAATTTTACAATATCTTTATCTCTATCGGTTAATAGACCAGGAAATTGTCCTCCAACATATTGAGATGATGATAATAAATTACCAAACTCATCATAAGCACCGGATGTAAATGTTACCGAACCAGTAATTACTCTCTTTTCAACATCAATAAAAATGTTTAATGGAGGTAATGGATTTGCTGGAGCCGATGCTGAATCAAATGCGAAATATAATTGATTTGGTGTAAGTGTTAATTCTTTTGTAAATAAATTTAAATTACCACCAGTAAATGTCTTTGTTTCTTCAACTAATACAGGAATATAATTGTTATTTATATCATAAAATTCAAAACGGAAATCAAACGTTTCTTCCGCAAGTGTTTTTGGTACACTTTGAATAAATGTAATTTCATCAGGAGAAAAAGAAGTTTCCTCAGCAGCTCTTAGTGAAATATTATTAATTAACCAATCATTTCCTTTAACTTCAAAGTAAAGTTGTGAACCTGATATGTTATCTGCTATTATGTTTTCACTTATTGTTGTTTTTTGTAACAATGCATTTGAACTACCAATGTTTGTAATTGTTTGAGATATTGGTATATCTCCAAATGAGCCACTTAAAAATACTTTTAAATAATCATCAGTTGATGTATTTGTCCTCTTCCTTACGTTAAATGAAACATTATATTCAACACCACCATTTACACCTAATGATTGAGATGTAAAGAAATATTGTGGAGTGGATACCCCATTATCAAACTCAACTGAATTATATAAAAAGTCTTGATTAAATGTAGTTGTTAAATCATTTGATGATGTTAACCAATATTCATTTAAGTAGTTTTGTGTTAAATTACCATAAAAAGTTTCGGTTGATTCTACACTCTCTAAATCTCTTAAAAGTTCATTTGATTCTAATTGAATTTCTTGAACAAACTCAAAATCAGTTAATTGAGATACCGATTTTCTAAATACTTTAACCCTAGCAGCATCACCAACAAATGTTTTCATATTGGTAATGTTAATTTTAGCAAATGAACCAGTTAATGCAGTTGCTAAATCAACAGCACCTTCAACATATGGAAAAGATACTGAGTAGTTTTGTGATGAAAATGATTTAACTAAATCTGATTCTGAATATGGTGGGGATACTAATATTTCTTCTTTATTAACAATATCAGTAATGGTTGGTAAATAATCTAAACCATCGAATTGTATTTGCTGTCCAATAGATGAACCAGTCCAATAGGTATCATCGGTAACTTTTAATCTGTATGATGTTGGTAAAGAAAAATTAGATAATTGAGTATTTTCTATTGGAATTAGGGGTAACCCATCCACCTGCCCCGTTTGGGTAATTGTTTGTGGTGTTTTATTAAAAATTGGTTTTACAATTTCATCAATACCAACTTTAGGTCTACGATAGAACCTTACCCTATCTTCATTTGATAAGTTTTTATTTATTTGGAATGTTCGTTCCCACTTAACATTATATGCACCTCTCCAATCCTCTGGTATTTGACGTTTTACACCATTATCATCAAATTCTTTAAGTTCACCCAAAACAGTAATCTTACCCAAACCAATTGGCGTATCTTCATAAACATAAACTGCTATTAGTTTAGATATACCCTCATAGTATTCTGGAATACCATTACCAGGTTCGTAATAGATAGGGTCTCCATTAACATCTAAAATTTCAATTTTTATTTCAGTTGATTCTTTTAGATATTCTGAACCTTCTATTAGGAATCCGTTTTTACCACCAGTAAATGTATCTTTAAATTCCGTAATTCTAAAATATTCCGAATTAGGATTTTCATCTACTATTAAAGTTTGAAACGATGATAGATTTTGTTGTGGTGAATACTTTTTAATTCTGGCCATTAACTAAAGTTTCTTTGTTATTCTTATATAAGTATTTCATAAATTTTATTTTTAATATTTATTCTAAAGAAAACTAAAGAGTTCTAAAGAAATGAATAAGAAATATGCAATGTTACAAATTGATGCTGAGGTTCATCAGATGTTAAAATCGTTTTGTAAGAATAAAGGATATAAAATGAATGGATTGGTAGAATCGCTTATAAAAGAAAAGGTTTCAACAAATGTGAAACCTCTCCCCTCTAATGTATTAAAAACTAAGTAATTAAAATTTAATATTACTAAATCCATTTACTTTTTTGATTTCCATAAGAGAATCAACCACATCTCTCATTGAATCTATGTGTGAGATAATCATTACGAAATCGAATTGAGTTTTTAGATATGCGAACAACATATACAATGATGTTAGGTTCTCATTATCCAATGTACCAAATCCTTCATCCACAACTAAAAAGTTTGGACGAGGAAGGTTACATACGTTGATTAGAGCGATTCTAATCGCTAAACCACTAATGAACTTCTCCATACCACTACACATCTCTAAACTCCATTTCTGGTCATCGTAAACGATGTTAGCGTTGATGTTCTTACCATCCATATCTAATTGTAATCCGAAATCTACAATCTGACCTAAGATGTTGTTTACCTCACCCTCAATCATTGGTAGTGCCTTTGAAATCAATTCGTAAGATACCCCATCCTTACCCAAAGCGTTTAAGTAATACTCAAACAAACCATGTTGTTCTTCTAATTGCTCCACCTCTTTGATTCTTTCTTCAATGGTTTCCTTTTGATTCTTTAACGATGATACCTCACCATTTAATTTAAGAATCTGAGTGTTTAGTGAATCCGTAGTATTCTTAGCTGAACTTAGTTCGTTTCGAACATTCTTCATATCTACTCTCAATTGTTGATTGATTTCAATCTGCTTTTCATTCTCTAAATAATCTTCAATAAGTTGTGTAACTTGTAGAACTTCGTTATTTAGTTTGATTTCTTTAGTTTCAAATGTTGATAACTTGTTGATAAGTGTGTTAATATTTTTACTTATCCTTTCCTCATCTGATTTTAATTTATTAAGTGTATTCAATAAATCAAAATACTTTTTACGAGTATCAATAGCAAGAAGTAAAACATTCTTATCTTCAAACATTTGTTTCTTATCAACTTCAATAGTTGCTAAATCAGATTCAACACCAACTTTAGCATCGATGATTGATTCGGAATTCTCCATACAAATATCACAATCCTCATTATATTTATGAGATTCCAAATGCTTCATTCTATCCATCAACGAATCTTCTTTGATTTTCAACTTATCTAACTCATTATCTAAATCTTTTAAATCGGATGTATATTGGTTGAATAATTTGTGTTCTTTTGTGATTTCATCTTCATCATATCCATCAATCTCTTCTTCTAATTTAAGTTGTTTTTCTTCCAATTCATCAATTATACTTTGGGTAGTATTACGTTGCTCTTCCAACTCAACAATAGAGGTTTCCAATGTCGATTTTTTGGTTTCCAACTCATCCAAAGAATAGTTGTCGGATTTAACTTTTACAATCTTTTCGTTGAGAGAGATTAATTTCTGATTGTGCTTCTCTACCTCAACCTTAGAAGCGTTCAATTGAATCTCAGCCAATTTATATTCAGATTCTTTCTGCTTTAGTGTAGTTTCTATATCAGCTAACTTTTGAGTAAAATCATCTTGCTTAAACTTACGGATTAGGGATGAGTTATCTCTATTCTCTTCTTGAGCAAATGAATATAATTTATCAAACACATCTACCCCCATAAATTGAGCTAAGATTTCTTTTCTCTCAGTTTGAGATTTATCAATGAATAAAGCATTGTTTCCTTGAAGAGAAAGAGTGGTTAATACAAAATCATCATAAGTACCTAAGTATTGTTGAATCATTGCGTTAGTTTCTCTTCTCTGCTCTCCATTTAAAGAAGTGATAACTCCACCATCTTCTCTCCAAAAGGAAACATCTACTTTTACATTTTTACCTTTGTTGATTAACTTAGCAGTTCTTTCAATAAAGTAATCTACTCCATCAATCTGAAAACTTAACTTACAATAGAAGTTTGATTTTCTATTATTCATTATGTTCTTTGCCATATAAGTTCTACTTGTCTTGTCAAAAATACAAAATGAGATAGCATCAAATAAAGATGATTTACCACTAGCGTTTGGTGCAAATACCCCCACCATTCCTTTAGCGTTATCAAATCTTATCTTATTGTTCTCACCATAAGAGAACATATTAGAGAACTCAAATTGTTTTGGTATCCATTGGATGTTTGGAACAACATCATCATCTACCAACTTTGTATTCATATCTCTATTGAGTTGTTGAATCTTATCAACAGTATCCTCATCTGCTAAGTATTGTCTTTCTAAGTAATCCTTAATCAGTTCGTTTTGGAATTCTACATCTCTCACATTTCCGATTGCCAACTTATCATCAAAGTTACCAGTCTTTTGTTTTGAGAGTGTATCCATTCTCGTAACAGTAAATTCCTCTACTTTATATTTCTTTTTGATTTGGGTTAATGCTCTCTTAATCTGAGTTGGGTCAGTATTTGAGATACGAACTCTCAATCGAGGTTTCTTTGGCATATCTGAAACATCTGGAACTACACCATCGTTTACATCTAAGGTATAGAACCCATAATCGTTTTCGATATTAAACTCTTCGAATGTTCTACTCTCAACATCCCACAATAGATAACCATGTTTATCTAATGCTTCTCCGTGATTTTGTTGAATCATAGAACCAGCATATGCAATTGTTGGTGAACCTAAAGTTTGTCTTTTGTGGATATCACCTAACATCACCATATCAAATCCCTCAAACATATCAGTTGTGAAAGAGTTAGATGATACAGTGTATCCGATATCAGTTTGTGCTAAGTTTACAGGTCCGTGGAATAAACAAATAGTATTCTCACCTTTTACCAATTCCGCCTTTGGCCAATTCTCTTTTTCATCGAGTATCGAATAAACCACAAAAGTAATGTTACCAAAAGGGTAAGTCCCAGTATCTCGTAAATAGTGTATGCGTTCATTATCTAAATTTTCAATGATTGGAGTTAGTACATCCAATCTATAATTATTATTTAAGTTACAATCGTGATTCCCAGTGATTAGGAATGTGTGCTTTCTATTTGCACACTCAGTTAAGAACCAACTAATCTCCCTTACCAATTCGGGACTCATTTCGGTTTTAGCATGTGCAATATCACCGGCTAAATAGATAACGGAATTTTCAATGTTATCTCTATCTACATTATCTAAGAACTTTTGGAATACTTCTCTATACTCCTTATGTCTTTTTAAATTACGGATATGTAAATCCGCTAAATGGTAGATTTTTTCTACTATCATAAATTATTTAGTTTTGAAAGGATTAAATCATCCCAACCAGTTTCTTTGGTTTCTTTTAATAATTCGTTTACTTTATCAAATCCCAACTCACCAGCATCTCCCCCATTAGGTATAATATTCTTTACCCTTATACCATTTTTAATAAAGTAGTTTGCATGTTTTGTAGAATCATCTATTGCATCAGAATCTAATAATATGTTGATTTCCTTTACACCCTTCTCTTTAATTTTGTTTTGTAAACTTCGAGGTATAAACTTTCCTAAAATAGGAATCACATTTCTCTTAACTGAGAATGAATCAAAAACACCTTCTACTAATGTAATCGGCTCTTTCCAATTAATTTGGTTATCAAATACAATTACATTTCTACTAACAGGTGGATTCTTATATTTCATCTTTTCATCTTCATAAAAAGAACGAGCAATGAAATAGTTTAATTCACCATCTTCATTATAAGATGGAATAATTATTCTACCACTATACAATCCCTCCTCACAATAACCAATATTATATTTTAAAACCTCATCCATAGAAATACTTCTTTGTTTGAGATAATGAATAGCTTGATTATAACTTGGATTAATTGATTTGGGTTTTTTAGAAAGTGTTTTGAATTCTTTTGGAAGTCTGAGAACTATCTTCTCAACTTCTACTTCGTTTCGTTTTGGTTTATACTCACCATATATAGAATGAATCTTAGCTAATTCACTCTTATCAACATTTAGTTTATAAAGTAAGGATTGAATACTCCTACCCTTAGAATCACATACCCAGCAATGCCAATATTGAGATTCTAAATTGATTTGGAGTTTCTTCTTATGGTGATGACAAAAAGGACAATGATGTGCTTGTTCATTTCCCTTCATTGATGTACCAACACCCAAAGTAGAATCCAATACGTTTATAACAACTAACTTATTTCTTGCGGAGAGCATAAATTAAATTTTAAACAAATATACGAAAAATATTTGGATTTACCAAATTATCTACCCAATTGTAGTATCAGATACATCAAATAGGAATTGTCCTAATTTTTTAATATCATTTATAGTTTGTTCATCTACATTTCGCTTTTGAAGTACAGGAACTAATTGTTGAATAGATTTTACTGCTATTTTTAATCCATCATCTTTTGCGTTTAAAGAGTTTGGATTAATACCATGTTTTTTAGCTACTTGATTTAAAGTCATAATATTATGTTTTTTTTGTGTATATACAATTAACAAACAAATATACGAATAATTTTTTAACTATCCAAATCTTTTTTGTAAAATTTTCCTAAAATGTTTCCATTTAGGCAATTGTCATCTGAAAGTACATCGTATTTGAATTGCCAATGTACCTCATAGTAAGATAAAGATTTTTTGGAATAGCAGAATTGTAGTACACTTCGTTTAAACTCACCCTCATTTCCTTTGGTAATTTCTTCTTTTATCCAATCGTTTGATGAGTAGTATTTCTGCCAGTCAGATGATTTTCTAACTTTTTTCTTTTTTGGTAGTGAACCCCTTATACCTTTTAACTTTCGTTCTTCTTTGATACGAGCTAATTCTCTAACTCCGATTTTTACATTTCGGACACTCTCTAAGGATTTCTTACCAATGTAGTATTTGCCAGTAGGTATATGTTCTATTAGATAAACAAATCCTACGGCATTCTCAGGTATAACTTCTTCGGTAACTTCGTTACCTTCCCATAACCAATTTGACATTAAATATTATTTAAATGTATCAGAGTAAGGTTTACTATTTAGTTTACCACCTCTAGCTTGCTTTAACTTAGCTTCATCCTTCGATAAATCTAAACCACCATCTGCTTCTAATAAAGTTTTATCACCACCTTTGGTGTTTGCATTTGCTGTTGATGGTGGAGTTTTTTCTAATCTTTCTTCTAAAGTCATAATTCGTTTCCTTTATATATTATAAATATAACCTTATGTATCTAAACGAACAATAAAGTTCACCGGATAATCTGGTAGTGATTTTATTGGTTGAGGTAATTTAGCTACTGCAACCATATTATTTTCGTTATCATATAAACCTATTGTTGTGATAAATGGTGATAGATAAGAACCAGTTTGGTCTGATGAACCACTTATCATATAATCATCAAAACTACCTTTAGAAGAACCATCATACGAAGATACATAAGGATATTTACCACCCCTAATATATCTAGCGCCTGGTTGATAAAATGATTGAGAAACTAACTCCCCATCAATTAATCTTGTTCTTGGCTTTGTAATCGATGCTTCTATTTTTTTACCACCAATTTCATAAATAGCAGTTGGATTTTGAGATACGTTAAATTCATTTTCCAATACTGAAAGGAATATCTCATTTTCATAAATTGTCATTGTAGAACGATATGAAACATCAAATGAAGATAATCCATTACCATCAGTAACATCTTCGGTAAGTACTACCAATCCTCTATCATAAAACACATTACCTTTAATGTTTGATGCTGAATCAATTAAGTTAGAGTTACCATCATCAGTTGCTGTAATTGAACCATATTCAACAATCATTGAACCAACCTTAACACCCTCACCATAATATTCTTGTGGAATTGATATTACACCAATTGTATCACCAATTACTCTTTCATTTGTAGATGCATATGATTCTCGTTTCCCAACTTCAGTTACAATAGATGCGGTAGCTGGATTTAGGTAGAATTGTGCTTTTATCGAATCGTATAAAGTTCTTTTAGATGTACCATCCGAATTAGTATCATCAGTATCCACATCATACAAGTCAGTTTGATTTGTACCATAAAGTGCGGTAATATCAGTTTGGTCTAAAGCCCACTCTTTGTAAACTTTAAACGGTCTTACTACCACATCTGATTTTGGAATCTCTTTTATCATCTAAACAAATAGTTTTATATAAATATTACGAAACAAAAAACCCCACTTTTAGTGGGGTTCTTCTATGATTTATATTTTAATAAATTTATTAGAATGAAAGTTTAACTTTAATTAGAACTTCTTTATCAAATGATTTTTCAATTGGTTGAGAAGTTTTAGCCACTGCTATTGTTTCGTTTGCATCGTTCAATAATCCAATCGTTGTAATGTAAGTTTTAGGGTCAGTTTCGAAAGTAGTTTCCGTAAATGTTCCGTTTGTATTTACATAAGTTGGGTTATTTGAATAGTTAAATTCTCTATTGGTTGCTCTTACAAAGAAATGTTGTGTTGATACATTTTCAGTTCTTCTAGCTTGGAAATCACCACCATGATGAATTGCCCAGAATAATCTTTGATGATTTTCTTTATCAGCATCTACTCCTAAATCACCAACCAACGTTCCTAAATTATTAAAATCTTGGTCGAATGCATTACCAACAGTATCAGCGATTGCAGTTGGATTAAGAATCATAATTCCTCTATCCGGATAGAACAACCCATACCCCTCATCATTAGATGCGGTTGTTGTATTAATTGTAGCTGCATCTTCAGTACCTAAGTTAAGTGAACCTGATACTACTTTGAATACTCTACCGGCTTTTCCTAAAGTATCTCCGAATTTCTTACCACTATCATCTATGAAAGTGAATAATCCATTAGAACCAGATAATTGTAATGACCAGTTACCCGGGTCCATTTTTTCTCTATATCTAGCTCTATTAATGTTGATAGCGTAGATTGCGTTTGAATCAGTTGCTACACCAGTACCATTTTCAAACGAGAATTGGCCATCAGTTGGGTCTAAAAGAACTGATTTATACTGAGCGTAAGTTGCTTTAGTAGGAAGTAATGCATCATCGTTATTTTGTAATGATACCGAACCACTACCATTTAAATGTCCATATGCTACTGCAAATTGTACTTCAGCTGATGAAGTTAATGCCGTATCTCCAGCATATGCATTGTAGTAATACTTCGCGCTTGTAGCTGCTACTTGAGTTGAAGAAGTGTAAAGTGCGGTTAAAGAACCCACATCACCAGTCCATAATCCAGTTGTTACTACTT
>Ga0115572_10001122_pt1 | contig 22031 bp, 19 predicted proteins | sample COGITO_mtgs_1206_FD_88681 | JGI IMG/M metagenome (GOLD analysis project Ga0115572, IMG submission 88681) | Pelagic marine microbial communities from North Sea - COGITO_mtgs_120607 | ecosystem: Environmental > Aquatic > Marine > Epipelagic | place: Germany:Helgoland, sampling site Kabeltonne... | reverse complement strand
CTATAAATAAACCCATCTAACAAACTTCCATTAGAAAAAGCAACATTGGCAAATCGAGCAGTTGAAACTCTAAAATTATTTTTCTTTGAAAGAATTAATTTTTCCATTAAGCTTTTTGAGGCTCCCATAATATTTACAGGATTAGCAGCTTTATCAGTTGAAACACTGAAAAAGTAACTTGGTGGATTTCCCTCACAGAGGTTTAAAAGTTTAATAGCACCATATACATTATTCTTAATTAAAGCTTCCACTGAAATTTTATCTTTTTCTGAGCGCACATGTTTATGAGCTGAAAAATTAGCAACTACTTGCCAAGTTTCTGAATTAAAAATTTTATCAAAAGTATCACTTAACAAATTTACTGGATACGTAATGTATTCTGGATTATAATCTAGTAAGTTTGAACTTCTCAAGTCTCGAGTTAATTCTGTCAACCCATTTTCATTAATATCAACAACTGTTATTTCTGAAGGTTTATATTTTAAAATTTGTTTGATATAGCTAGATCCAATTGTACCAGCGCCTCCTATAACTAAAATTTTACCATTCAGTATATTACTATTCAATAAATCTTGATGATTAGAAATACTTTTATTAAAACTTATTTTTTGCGGTATAAATTTGGTGTAATTCATTCTTTGTTTATTTGATTATAGATTTTATTAGTTGAATATACGTTATTACAAAAAAGTTTAAAATATATCTCATTAATTTTATTTTCAATATAATTTATTTTCAACCATTTAGAGAGTCTTAATAAAAGTTTGAAATGTGTTTTATAGACTCTAAAAGTTATCAATGAATTAATTTTTAATTTTTCTTTTAGAAAATTATTACTGTATATTTTTTGATCAGCTATGTGAAAAACTCCTATTTCATAATTATTTTCTATAACTTGTTTAGTAATCGTTAAAAGTGTCGAAAGGGAGCAATAGGAATGTAATTGAGAATCATCTCCAAATTTTATCTCAATGAAATTAGTTTTAATTATTCTTTTGTAAATTGTTTTATCTTCAAAATTTAAATAAACTGGGGGAATTCGAAAAATACAGTAATTATGGAATTGTTTTTTTGAAAAAAGTTCTCCTTGAAGTTTAGATTTAGCATATAAGTTTTTTGGATGTACTTTATCAGTTTCTATAATATCTCTATCTACTATCGATTCACCGTATACTGAGATAGTACTCATAAAAATATATTTACAAGTACTATTGATATATGAAGCTAAAATATTTACACTTTCAGAATTCACCTTATAATAGGATTCTTCTGAAAGATTAGAAGAAGGAAGAATACCTAGGCAATTAATTACAATATCAAAATCTATTTTTTTAAGTAACGTTAAATCTCCTAATTGTTTATCAAAATCATAAAAGAAATTGTAATTATCTGAATTAGATCTAGAAACTGTATAAATAGTATAATCCGATTTAAGTGAATTTAGAAGAAATGATCCGATTTTACCAGTACTACCAACTATTAATATATTTTTCATTTGGCTATTTAGGGTTCATTAATACGAATTCATAATTCATCTTTTTAGCCAGCTCCAATAAATTTGAAAGCTTTTTTAAATTCGAACATCTTCCATAGCTATATCTTAATTTGTCTTTTAATGAAGTTTTAATAGGTAGTTTAAACTTCCCAGGATATAATTCAAAAGGATGAAGAAATAACATATACTCATTTCTTTTCTTTAATTCAAGATTAAATAGATATCTAAAAATTACAAATGGAATAATTCTAAGATACCCTCCTCCTGAGATTGGAATATTTAAATTATTTATTTTTGTGGTTGGGATTTGAAATTCAAAAAACTCTGTATTTTTTGATTTTAACAAAATTGAATTAAGCCTTTTAAATGTTGACATATTTAATTCTGAATACAATTTATGATTTGAAAATTTAATATAACTTGAATCATAGCGAAATCCAATAGAATGTAATTTTGATAAAGTCTCGTTTGTTAAACTAAAGCAAGGAGCACGGTATCCATATATTTTATCCTCAATAATTTCTTCTATAATTTTTTTAGCTTTTATTAATTCATTCACAAATTGATCAACACTTTTTTCATTTACTAGACCATGATTATATCCATGACAAGCAATCTCGTGACCATTGTCATAAATTTGTTTGATTATTGATGGGTATTTTTCAGCCAACTCGGCAAGAACAAAAAATGTAGCCTTAACTTGTCTTTTATTTAAAAAATTTAAAAAATCATTAATTTTAAAAATAAAAAAATCTTCACCCCTAAAGTTTGTGTATTTTTTGAAATAAAGTAAATGATACCATTCTTCTAAGTCTATAGATAAATAAAATTTCTTTTTCATAATTTAAAAAAATTTCCCTCCTTGTTTTAAAAATTCATTAACATCTGACTTTTTAGGGAAGGAAAAATAAGTTCCCTTGCCGATTGGGTTATTGATATAGGCAATTTTTCCTGATTTAATTTTTTCAACACTTTCTATTATTAATTCCATTCCTATTTTCTTAGTACTGATAATTAAATCTTTTTGAGTAGTGTTTTTAGCAATTGCTATTTTCTTCTGACTTATAATTGGGCCGGAATCTATTCCTTCATCCATTTTAAAAACTGAAACACCAGTGTAATTTTCTTTTTTTAATAAAACCCAAAAGGATGGCATGACTCCTTTAAATTCAGGCAACAATGAACTATGTAGATTTATACATCCATATGTTGGTAAATTTAAAATTTCATTTTTAAATATCTCATTACCGAGAATTGAAATTATAAGATCAGGTTTATATGAGTTAATTATATCTAAGGAATCCTTATGATTAATAGATTTATTTAACAACGTAAGTGGAACCTTATTCAAATTTAAAACTTTTTTCACTGAAGGTTTAAATAATTTGGTTTTGATATATTTTAAAGAATAATAAATAAAAAATGATAGTCCAAAAATACTTAATACTTTTTTTGATTTAGAAAAAAAAGTTTCTCTCCTTCCATAAGGTGAAGGAGACAAAAGTACACATGATACTACTTCGTGATTATTTCTCTTAAGATTTTTTAACAAATAGGTTATATTCTCACTAAGGTAAAATGGCTCATCGGGTGTAACTAAAATTATTCTCATTTTTTATTTGCTTTGTAGTTTTAATAATGATGAAAGATATAAATCTGATAATGCAATTTGATCAAAATCTCTGACTGCACAATTTTTTGAATTTTGTTTCATTTTATCCAAAATCTTGGGATTATTTTTTAATTTTATTAACAATTCTGATAAGCTTTCCGAATCATTTCCATCTAAATTAAATCCTACATTATTAATTTCTATATAATCCTTAATCCAACCTTTCGTAGTTTGAATTACTGGGACTCCTGCTGCCAAGGATTCAAAAAATTTATTGGGAGATGAAGTATCTAATATTGGATTTGGGCTTAATGGAACAAAAGATACATTAGCATTTTGTATAAATGGAACTAACCTTTCTTTTGGCATTAAATCAAAGTGAATAAGATTAATTAATTTTTCTTTTTTTATGATTGATATTATTTCTGGCTTTAATTGTCCATCACCTATTAATACAATTTTTATATTATCTATATTTTTATTTTTCAAGTTCCTTGCAGCATCTACCAACCAAAATGAATTATTAATCTCCCCAATATTCCCTGTATATATTCCATAAAAATCATTTTCCTTTAAGATATTATTATCAAAATATATTTTTTCTCCAAATAAATTTAAATTTGCTGAATTAGTAACAGATATAACATTTTTATGATTAAACTTATTTATGATATGATCTCTAATTCCTGGAGATAAACCGACTACTAGACTTGCATTTTCATAAAGTTTTTTCTCAAAAAAGTAAGCTGCTTTTTTTAAAAATACATTTTTAATTACGCCTACCTCTATAGGGACTTCTGGCCATAAATCTCTTACTTCATAAACTAATTTCTTCTTAGTAAATATTTTTGATATTAATCCAGGTATACCAACTGTTATTGGACCTGAAGAGGCTATTGCTATATCTGATTTTAAAGTAAATGCATACCAGGATGATATGATAGAATATGAAATAAATGAAAAAATTCTTTTAATTATAGGTTGCTTGTTATCAATTTTAATATTTAATACTATTACTTTAATTCCTTCAAAAATTTGATTTTCAATGAATTTTTTAGCTTTTAAATCTGATTTTGAATAGATACTAGTTACAACAGTAACTTCATGTCCTTTCTTTACCCATTCTCTAGAGAACTCATAAATTCTTGTTCCCCAAGAACCTTTGGGTGTAGTAAAGTATTGGTAAAATATTAAAATTTTCACAGTGATATTTTGGTTTTGAGTAACTGATGAAATATTATACTAATTTTTTTAGCCTTAACCGTTTTATTAAACCCTTGTGCTAATTCATAATTAGTAACATTAATTTTTAAATTATTAGATGAATAAAAATTCAAAATTAACCCTCCAGAAATTTTAATCATATTATCGTTTATTTCTAATATTTTAACTGTATTATGAAAATGAAAATTAGCTTCGCAAATACAATCATTATTTTTCATGAAGGAGTCCTCAATTGTTATTTCATTTTCACAATAAGTAAATTCTCTTTTATGGTACCCCTTTGTTTTTAAATAACCATCATGTTTTGCCGAACAAATATTTTCATCAAATTTTACATGAGTTACTTTTGCTCTTTTTCCAACTCTAAAAGCTCCCCATACATCAGATTGGTTTTTATTTTCTACAGTGACAGTATTATGTGATTTGGAGCCTCTTTCCTCTCTACGTGTTATATTATTTACGTATGTTGAAGTTCCTCTATCAACAATAATAGGTTTATTATTAAAAACTAGTTCAAAGTTAAATGTATCAGCATGAGAGTGACCCGATTGATATTTTGGCCCTATATTTCCTATGTCAATAAATAACTCATATTTTTTCTTTATAATTTTTCTATAACCTGAATCTGACAAATTGGATAAACCATAATTTAGATTCAATTTTTTTCCATAATTAAAAAGATCAATAGATTTTGGAGCTATATTGAAGCTACTATCATTCACCATCGGAATATCCCCGTTACCGTATGTAATCGTATTTAAATAGGATAGCATTTTCTCAGCTTTATTTTTCAAAAATATTAAAAGATTTTGATCATTAATCCAAGAATTATTTTGAATCAAAAAGATACAATCCAATAACCTGTTTAATATTATCTGATGGTACATTGGTGAGAGCTCAAAATGTGCTCCATCGCTTAATATTTGTTCATTTAACTCAGAATATAGCAGTTTTTTAGATTTTTTATAAAACTTATTATTCTGAAAGTAATAGGCACCAAATAGTAATGAAAAACCATTTTCTAGTAAATGATTCCCTAATAAATGAAATTCTAGATTTTGAAATAAAATTTTATAATGATTATATAAAATAATATTTATCTCCAAATTTTTAATATCATTTTCTGATAAGAACTTAATCCAATTAATTCCTCTCAGTGATATAGGGTATGGTTCCTTACCTTCAATTAATAAAGAATCTTTTTTTATGTAATCTAAAATTAAAATGATTCCGTTATCAACATTAATTTTATTTTGATTTAAAAAATCAAAATAATTCAAATTATATGTCCATAATTTTCCGTAGGATTTTAGATTCCAATTAATGTTGTTTGAAAAATCATGTTTAATATTTAAAAAATTAAATTCATTATTTTTTTGAAAATATGAATTAGATGTATTTAACGTGTTTTTCCAATAAATTGATTCAAATAAAAAAATATTTTTAACGTATTTCGAATTACCTAATATTCTGTTTCTAAGAAAATAGTATACACGATAATAAATCTGAATTGGTTTTAGATATATTATTGTAGTAATAAATAATTTTATTTTACGGAAATCCATTTACCTTCTTTCAATGATTCAATTGCTGCAAAAGAAGCTCTAGTTGTATTTATAATTTCACTGAAAGGAATGATAGAACTACCTCCATTTTTTTGCTGATTTAACAATGCTTTAAACTGGTTAAAATGACCTTTATCTTGAGCTGACTTCGAACTAGAAAAGCCTTTAAAACCATAGCCTTTTAATGATCTCCAATTGTCCATGATAAGTGTTCTTTCTTGTGAGAAGACTTCTACTCTTTCTTTAGAATAACTTTTACTCCCATTTGCAAAGTAATTGATTACAGCGTTACTACCATTCTCATATTTCAAGAGAATACTAGCATTATCGGTATTTTCTTGAGGGTTAATTCCCATTGAGTTCATACATACCGAAATCACTTTTGAATCAGTTAAATATGTGCATAAATCAATATAGTGACAAGCTTCTCCAATTATTCTTCCCCCTCCAATTTCCATATCGTGTAACCAAACATCTTTAGGTACAAATCCAGCATTCATTGTAGCAATTATATTTATAGGGTTTGCTGCGTTACCAAGAACTTTTTTCATCTTTTTTGCTAAAGGTGCAAATCTTCGATTAAATCCTACTGTTATATTAACTTCATTTATGCTATACAATTCGATAATCTCATCCAATTCTTGGTGATTTAATGCTAGTGGTTTCTCAACAAAAACACTCTTTCCTGTTTTAATTGTCTCAATTGTCATATTTGCATGCATATTATGTTGAGTAGTCACCAAAACTAAATCTACTTGTTCATCTTCTAAAATTTCTTTATAATTTGTTGTGGAGTTGGCTATATTATGTTTTTTTGCCATAATTGTTGATGACAAACCTCCAGAACTAGCAATATATTTTATATTTCCTTGGTTTTTATCTAGATTTGGCAAAAGCGTAGAGCTTGTAAAATTACCCGCACCTATAATCCCTAATACAGCCTTTTTCCCTTTGAACGATTTTTGATTAACTTCTATAGTAGACTTTATTTCTTTATTGATTGGATATTCTAAAATTACTGCAATAGATCTCGAATTACCCATGTCACTATAAATATTTTGATATTCAGATAATTTAAATCTATCTGTTATTAAAGGTAAAACATCTAAAACTCCTTTTTCAATTGCATTTAAGATGGCATCAAAGTTTCTTTTTTCAGTCCATCTTACAAAGCCAATGGGGTAATCTCTACCATTCTGTTCATATTCATCGTCATACCTACCCGGACCATAAGAACATGAAACTTGAAACGTAATTTCTTTTTCATAGAAATCAGCTCTGCTAATATCAAGACCAACTACACCTATCAGTATGACCCTTCCTCTCTTACGACACATTTTTGCGCTTTGAGAAATAATTTCATTGCTTTTATTTGAGGCTGTTATAATTACGCCATCTACACCAATTCCATTTGTATACGTTTCTACAAATTTCACTTGATCTAGACCTTCAGAAGGGTTAAAAGCAAGAACACCTTTTTCTTTAGCTATTTTAACTTTTTCCTCATCATAATCAAAACCTATTACATTACAACCATTTGCTAACAATAGTTCTGCTGTTACAATCCCTATCAATCCTAGGCCAACCACAACAATTGTTTCTCCGAATGTTGGATTTAACAATCTAATCCCCTGAAGTCCAATAGAGCCAATAACAGTAAAGGCCGCTTCTTCATCAGAGACATTATCAGGGATTTTTGCAACTAAATTTTTAGGTACACATACAAATTCTGCATGATTCCCATTCGAAGCTACACGATCTCCCACGGAAAATTCTATAACACCTTTTCCAACAGCAACAACTTCACCTACATTACAATATCCTAAGGGAAGTGGTTGACCTAATTTATTAAAGACGGCTTCTAAAGTTGGCCGCAAACCATCAGATTTCACTTTTTCCAGTACCATTTTCACTTTATCTGGCTGTTGTTTTGCTTTTTGAAGGAAATTAGCTTTTCCAAAATCAACCAGCATTCTTTCAGTCCCTAAAGAAACTAAACTTCTGGTTGTTTTGATTAATACAGCCCCAGCTTTCAATCGAGGAACCGGGACTTCTTCTAAAATTGTATCTCCTTTTTTAAGATCTTGTATAATCTGTTTCATATAATTTTAATAAACAGGTTTTCGTTCTTCTCTGTTTGGATAATTGATCAACACTGCTTTATATTTTCCTTTAAATACAAATAAACTACCGGCGGCAGCTCCAATAATTTTAAATTTTTTTATGATTTTTTTTATATCATCTATATTACCTGCACCACCTAAGACTGTGATTGGCATACTACATTTCCCTCTTATGGTTTCAATTAAAGAAATATCATACCCTTTCATAACACCGTCATTATCAATGGAATTTATAACAATTTCTCCTATACCAATTTCTTCTAATTTAGAAACAAAATCATATAAATCCCACTTGCTCTTCTTTGTTCCATTGTGTGTGTATATATCGTAACCACTGAATAGCTTCTTCTTTTTAACATCTATAACTACTACTACACTCTGGTTTCCTATAATATCTCCTATCTTTTGACATAGTTCTATATCTTGTAGTGCTGAATAAGATAAAGCAACTTTTTCAACTCCTAAATTTATAATTTGTAGAGCCTGTTCTACAGTATTAATTCCTCCACCGTAGCATAAAGGCATCCTGCATTCATCAGCTATATTTTTGATCATCTTTAGATTTGGTCCTCTATTTTCTTTTGTAGCGTCTATATCTAATACAATTAGTTCATCTACTTCTTTTTCATTAAATATTTTTACAGCATTAATTGGATCTCCAACATATTTGTGATCTTTAAATTTAACAGTTTTAACTAGCCCTTTATTATGAATTAATAAGCACGGAATTATTCTTGATCGTAACATATTTATAAATTTGCAAAATTTTTAAATAACAAAATTCCGTTTCCATGACTTTTTTCTGGATGAAATTGAGTACCGAAAATATGATTGGCATAAATTGACGATGTAAATTCTCCACCATAATTTGATGAAGCCAATACATTACTTTTATTGTCACAATCAAAATAAAAACTATGTACAAAGTAGAATCCAAAATCAAAATCTATTCCTTCAAACAAAGGATGGTTTTGAACATTTTTAATTGTATTCCAACCCATATGTGGTAATTTTGGTTTCAATTCAATTTTTGTTTCGTCAAATTTCTTAACCTTTCCTGGAATCCATCCTAATCCTGGTAATTTTCCCTCATCACTTCCAAACCCCATAACTTGTAAACCAACACAGACTCCTAAAATTGGAACTTTTTTATTGATTACTAAATTATTTAGTTCTTTCTTTATACCTGAATCAATCAATTGTTGCATTGTTGCATCGAATGCACCTACACCTGGTAAAATAAGCTTATCAGCCTTATGTAAGTCTTCCCATCTCGTAAGTATTTCGTATTCAATATCAAGATTCTTGTAGATAGTAGCAATAGCCTGAATATTTCCTGAACCGTAATCTATAATTCCTATCATCTTTTACCACCTTTTTCTAAACCAAAAAAACGCATTACTTTTGCTCCTATATTATAGATATTTTCTTGAGATTTATAATCTTTATAAGTTTTGTTAGGAGAATCCATATATGATTGTAATTCATTCACAGAAATCCCAAGTTTAGTTGCTATATATTCAAAATCTTGCATTATGGTTTTGGGATCATAAGCAGGATGTGTTAATTTTTCCATTGCATCTTCACGTGTCATTTGCTTCGTCAATATCAAACTTGAATATTGAACCTTTCTTGTATCATAACCAAACTTCTTAGGCAACCAGTAACTTTCATAAAATCTTGTAAATCTTGACTCAAAATGCTTTTGCGGATATTTCTGATAACCATATTTATCAACTAATAACTGCATAGCAGCATCCTTGTCATAGGGGATGTAATCTAGAGGTTTGATTAATTTAATTCCTTTAACATAGGGTAAATAAACTTTATGCCATAATATTTTGGTTATTGGATATTCCTTAAGTTTTCCTGTACCGTGTTTTTTATAAATATCTTTTAGCTGAATTGAATCAGATTGATAGTACATCCACTCTAAGGGGTTTCTAACACATTCTGTAGAATAATTCCCTCCAGTCAAAATATATTTAATATTATGTTTAGATGCAAATTTATACATTGTTGCAAAATAAGAATGATCTTGGGGAGCATCAATATGTGAAACTCCAGACTTAAAAAAAGCCAATTGTAAATCTTTCATTTCTTCCCAATTGATTACTTCAGTATACAGATCTAAGCCAAGACCATCAACCAGTCTTTCAATATTATTTACAGCTATTTGAGAATTCCAACCTGCATCAACATGAAAAACTAATGGCCTTAATCCATACTTTTCAGCCATTACATAAAGAAGGTATGAACTATCAATTCCTCCACTCATTCCCATTAAACAATCAAAGTCTTTCCCCTTACCTTCTTTTTTAAGTTTTTTAACAATCTCTTTTAAGGTTTTATCACCTCTTTCGTCTGTATGCCAATTTGGTAAAATATCTGAGTAGAAGGTGTTACAGTGATCACAAACACCCTTATCATCAAAAATTATTTTAGAATCTGTTGTGTCCATGACACAGCTAGTACATATCATTATATTAAGTATTTAATAAATGTTCATATTTTTCCCAGCAATAATCATCAGAAATAGAATTATTTAAACTATAACTATCCTTCATGTTAATTAAATCATCGGTAATATTTTGAATATTTAAATTTGAAAAATTAAATACATAACCCAAATTGAATTTTCGAACGAAATTAGAAACCTGTATTTCTGCATTCATAATCACTGGCGTTTTAGTTAAAATTGCATCATAAATTTTATTGGGACTTGCATATATATTATTTAAATTATTATAGGGATAAATACATAAAATAAAATTTGATTTATTAAACAGTAATTCATTTGCCTGTTGTTGTGAAATAACTCCATAATATTTTATGTTCTGTGGATATTTTAAGATTAAATTTTTTGTGTAATCATCTCCTATCCATCCTGCAAAAAGAAATTTTATACTATTATTAGTTGTAATAATTTCTTCAACAAATTTACTTCCTCTGTTTTTTAATAATGTTCCAAAATAAGCAATAGTCAAATCCCCATCTATTGAAGGTTTAGCTACTTGAAATTTAACATTTTTATAAGGAACGTTTGGAATAACAACTGTCTTTTTTTTTGCAAAATCTGGTAACATTTCAAATCTATTTTCGTCAGTAACAATTAGCCTGTTGGCAGATCCGTAAATATATTTTTTTAATATATAAGCTTTGTTATTTGGGTAGTTTTTTTTCAGAAAAATTGAGTCAAATATATCTAACGTTTTATGAATTCTTAAAATTGATAATAATGGTATGAAAAAGAAATAAAATTGCTCATCAACAATATGAGCCTTATTAAACTTAAATTTTCTTAGAAAAAGTATCAAAATATAAATATTCATTTTAAAAATTGTGAATATGTTTTTGTGTGAACCAGAAAACAACTTATGTTCTATATTTTTGTGAACAAAAGGCCTAGCTCCTTTAACACCTATAAAATAAACAGAATAATTTTTTGAAAAAGCAATTAACTCTTTGGAGATTCGAGTATCAGTTCCATCATTTCCACATAAATAAATTATTTTCTCCATTTAATTATCTTTTATCACAATTCATAAAAACAAATCAAAATTTTGTTAATTTTTTTATATGTTTTACTGGTAACTGCCACAATAGATTAATGTTCTACATCTTTAGTAACTATACTTTCTGTACCAATTACAACCCCATGACTTATTTCTAGAACTCGTTTTATCAGAAGTTCAGAATAAATCAGATTCTAATAATTCTTTAAAATTTGGCGTTAATTTACCTTTATCCAAATAAGGATTCTTTTTTAAACCTTCATCCAAATTTAGTGTTTCAAATATTTTTAACATAAATTCCTCTATAGTATTGAAAAAAGGTACATATTTCATGAAACGTCCATAACCAGCAAATACTTTTATATCAGAAAGTAAACACAATTTATCATTAGCGACACATTCCCAAAAAATACCACTAGTCCTATTCCTAAAAGTCTTTGGATAGTTTATAATAATAATATCAGAATTCAAAAATAAATATTCATATTCACTGACGGGTAAAAACAAATTAATAACCTTAATATTATTCATATTATTAATTTGATAGTCACCTTTAATAATGAATAATATATTGTTAATGTGTAAAAAATCCTGAAAAACATTGTCCTTAAATAATTCCATAAAAAACAATCTATCGCTACTTGAGCTTGAGGGAGAAAAAATAACTTTATTATAACCATTTATCTCAATTTGACTTAAAAACGAGCTGTACTCAAACAAACTTTTATTTAATTTTTTCGGTAAACCATGCTCCACAACATATGTATTTTTCACACCCAGACTATCAAAAATATTTTTAATGTTTTTTTCAAAAACTATATTTATATTTTTATTAATTACCTTTTCAAAAAAATACTTTTTAATTGGATTATTTAGACTTTTCAGGTTATTATGATGAACTAAGATTAGAGGTTTTTTAAAGTCAGCAAAAAACAAAGAGATTTCTTCAAAACTTGAAATTAATATAGAATCATATTTGTCAAAACTGATGTTACTTATTATATATACTAAAATGCGATATAAATTAAACCGGTATAGAATATTATTATTAGTTTTCCTATAGTATTTTTCTGGTAAAGAAAATACAGTAGCATCAGTTGATAAATCTAAATTATTTTCATATCCAGTCTTTAAGGCAAAATCAATTGTAATGTTTTGATCATACAGAGCTTTAATATATATATTATTAAAACCTATATGTCCACCTTGACACAATTGGTCTACATAAAGTATCCTCTTGTTTTTCATAATTTATTTTTTTTCTTCTCTGAATCACCATTAGTTGACAGAAAAAGTAATAAAACACCAGTTACCCCAATAAGGGTATCATGATAGAATGCTAATAACAAAAAAGGGATAACAGATAAAGCAAAGTAATTTTTACTTGATAATTTAATATATTTAACAAAAACCTTTAATAATAAAAAAAAACCTATTAGACCGTTAAACATTGGTATTGTTACCAAAGAATCATGGCCAGAATAATAATCACCTGATTTAATTGCATCATCAGAAAAAGCTCCGTTAGATAAATTTAAGCCACTAAAAAAATTAAAATGATCATTAAAATATCCGCCATATCCTTTTCCAAAAAGCAAAATTATGGGATTTTGTATACCTTCATATAGAATGTTTATAAATGAAGTTATCCTTATGTATGGTGAGGTTGCAACATTTTTCAATCCTTCTAAGGAAAAAATAAATTCCATCAAAGTCCTAACTTGGTAAAGTTTTGATGAAATAAGTGTAGAACCAGAAAAATTCTCATTTATGATTAAGGCAATTGATGGAATTAATATAACACATATTATAACTATTACTCTAAACATTATAACTCTGTAAAAAAATGATGCTTTTAAATTTTTATTGAATGTTAAAAAAAAAGTAATAATTGTAAACAGAAATAACATAATTATGCTCTTTCCACTAACACTAAAAAAAAGTGAATTATAAATAGCAAAAAACAAACCTATTAAAATAAATAATTTTTTTTTATTAAGCAACAATGCCGGAATAAGTAAAAACGAATAAAAACCTGCAGATACTCCCCCTAGAGGTTCAGGGTTTATCATATTTAATAAAAAGGTACATATTGAAATTAATACTAATAATGGCAGAGCTATCTCATATAAATCTTTTTTTAAAATCGTACTATTGATTTTGTATAGTATATAAGTATGAATATAAATAATTATAATATAACTTCCATAGGTTTTTAAACCCTCAAAATAGTAATGATCAAAAAGAAAACCTATCAAACCAAAACCAAAACCCGTTATCAAAAAATATCTAATCAGTTTGTGAAATTGAAAGAATGGTCCGGTTTTACTTTTGTTAGTATGTTTTCTAAATAATACCAAAGCGAATAATATAATGGCAACGATATTCGAGTATCCAATAGAACCAATAAACTTAAGTTTTGCATAATTATAACTTACCAAAGTTAATCCTGATTCCATAGTATCAGCATCACCATAATATGTAAATGAAGTAATAAAAAAAATAAAATGCCAAAATATAGCTTTCTCAATTTTATTACTACACATATAATATAGTACAACGGCAAGTTGTGGCACTGATACTAATAAGTTTAGCGCAGTGGTATTAGTCAGGCCATTTAATAAGATAATTATACTAAGAAAAAGAAGTTTTTTGTACAAAATATTGAATATTGTTTTATGTTTTTTTAATACGGAAATAAAACTTAAATAAATACTGACATATTTTTTCTAGCCAAACATTTTTTGAGAGTATTCGAAGTTTAAAAGGTATGTTATAATCTTTATGTCTTTTAATGTTATTTCTTTCAAAATCAATATACTTTCTATCTAAGTCATAGATTAAAGTTGATTTATATCCTTCAATTAAACGGGTAGTAATTGTAAAATTTTTCAGATTAGAATCTGAAGTAAAATTTTCTAAAAAGTAATTTCGAATTTCAAATTTCATTTTTATAAAATTCAATTTAGATTCTATTTTTCTAGAATGAGTTAAAGAAGAATAATGATAACGATATACACATGTATCTTCATTAATTAATCCTATTTTTCCTTTATAAGCCATATATAAAAATATACTTAAGTCAAGAAATGTTTGATTTTTCGATAAAGTAAACACTAATTCATCAAGATAACTTTTTCTAAAGCAACAGGAAACAGTTCTTATTGGATTCGCTTTAAAAATTCCACTGAATGAATAATCTGAAATCTCTTTATTTAAAATTAACTTATTATCATATCTCACTGAATAATTTGTAAAAACTAAAGAGCTATTATTATTTTCCAGTAAATAGTCAACTTGTTTCTGTAATTTTAATGGATCTGTCCAATAATCATCTCCTTCGCACATAGCAATATATTTACTTTTGGCTCGAGTCCAATTAAATTGATTAATAGGGCGAATACCCAATGAATACTGATTTTCTGTTTGATAAATCGGCTTAATTATTTCTGGATATTTAACCTCATATTCTCTAATAATAGCAGCCGTATTATCATTAGAAGCATCATCATTTATTAATACTTCAAATGCAAAATTAGTTTTTTGCATTATAAAACCATCTAAACATTCACGAATATATGATTCATGATTATAAGCAAGACAACAAATAGATACCAATACCTTGCTATTATCTTCTATTTTACTCTTTTTATCTTTTACCATCAATTTATCTAAAATTAATCAACAACAACCTCAATATAATCAATGTAATTAGTAAGCACATCTTCTAATTTATCCTTTTCATGAAATTTAAAAACAATTGTGCCTATAGAATTATTTGCAGCAGAAAAAGAATTGATTGGATCATTTGGCTTTACCCACAAGTCAATTTCGTGAATATTTTTTTGAATTGAGGGATTAATAATTACCTCTTTAAAAACCCCTTTCTTATTACTGTGTAAAATTAATTGCCCTAAATTCATTTTATATTCTGGTTCATATAACTTTTCAACTTTCTCCCCCAAAGCAGCTTTAATACCAAGAGTTATTAAATCAACACCAGTAGCTATCTCAATCATTTCAGACAGTCTATTTCCTCCTCCTCTAGGAGAAACCTCCATTATATATGGTTTATCATTTGTTCCTAATCTTACTTCTATATTATAAATAGAAGATTTCATATCTAGGAGACTGATCAATCGTTTTAGTTCTTTTTTTAAATAATTTTGGTTTTCTTCACTCATTGTAGATGGCCACGTAAATCCAGCTGGAGTATAAGGATTAGGAGATTTTGAATCAAATCTTTGATTTGAAAATGTTATAAAATCTAGAGAACCATTAACAGAAAAACAATCTGTATCAGAAGCAAAACCTTTGCATTCCAAATAGTCTTCAATAATAAATGTTTTTGTTGGAGATGCCTCAACTGCGTTTAGTATTGCACTTTCTAATTCTACCAAAATACATACTTTTGAAACTCCTTTACTACCTGCAGAATCTACTGGTTTAACAATAACTGGCAGTTTAAAATCAAATTCGTTAATTGCCAAGTTGACATTATTATAACTTTTCGAGTTTGGAACATTGAAATTATTCTTTCTTAAAAAATCTCTAAATTTTCCTTTATCTTGTAAAACTTCTATTGATTTGTATGGTCCTGCACTTGGAAGCCCCATTTTATCACTAACATAAGCTCCTGTGAGGACCCCAGGGTCAACGGCGAAAGACATTATACCATCTATGTTAAGTTTCTTAGCTAATGACAATATAGCTTCTTTATCAAGAATACTAATATTATGGTACTCATCAGAATATTTGTGTGCAATATTATTAGGTAGATAATCACAAGTAATTACATAAATACCGAGTTCTTTTGCTTTTTTAATTAAGGGAACTAAATATTTTAGGCCTCCTAACAGTAAAAGTTTTTTTTTAATTATGCTATTCATATTTTCGGTAACTTTTAAACTTAAAGAATTTTGAGTAGAGTATATTTATCATTGTTTTCTTTATCAATTGTAAAACCGTGTTTGTTGTAAAAATTTACAGCTCTTTGATTTATTTTAAACACCTCAAGACTTATGGACTTCACTTTTTTTATTGTTGAATCTTCAAGACAATTAAGCATTAAGTGATTAGATAAACCTTGACCCATAAAAGATTCTTCTAAACTAAAATTTGAGATAAAACCTTCATTAAATCTAATATATATTGCTAATAGACCGATCAAGTCTGTATCATTAAAAATTTCAAATCTTGTAGATCGTTCATAAAGCTTTAAAGAGTATTCATCAAGATTTATATAACTACTTAAAACAGGTTTAAATAAGTGATTAGACCTTTGTAAATGGTTTAGAATATCTATATAATTAGAATTATTTTTTGAGTACTTAATATTAAACTTTTTCATAATTTGAAAAACATTCTAATTACATTCAAGGAACTACTAAAACTAGTTATTAAATATATTTCTCAAAAGGGTAAAGTTCTCTTTAGCTTTATCTTTAACAATAGGAATATTAAAGTTTAAATCATCCTTTATTTTACGTCTATTTTCCCAAACTTGAGTTATTTTTTTATTGATATCATTTAATTTGTCGGGTTGTGCTAAATACTTTAATTGACCAGCTGATTCAGTAAATCCGCGTAATTTATGAGCTTTTGGTTCATGACCATAATCTAAAACTACAGTTGGTATACTTTGACTCATTGCGCCGACTGCTGCATGAACCCTACCACTTACAACCATATCAAACTGACCTAGTATTGCTTTAGTTTCCCAAGCATCATAAATTTCTTCAAGTAAATACACGTTTATTGCTTTTCTTCTTTTTTCTAATATTCTAAAAAGTTGTTGCATTATTGGGAAATCTCTTCCATGAATTAGCTTAAACTCCGCAGGAGGTATAGGGAAGCCATTTGAATGTGACATTAAATAAATATCCGCATCAATTTCATTGCTGAACTTTTCAATAGCTTCAGCAAACACCACGTATTCACTATCAGATCGTGGCCATTTATCGAAAGGCCCTTCAATAAAGTTCCATCCACAAATGAGAAAACCTATACTTTTTCTATCATTTGAAAGAATTTTGTTTAGATGATCAAAATCTTTAATATTCTCTGGTGATGTTGGTTCAAAACAAAAAGCAGGACAAGTTAGGCTATGGGTTTTTGTCGTATTAAAACCGTAGCTATCTAATAAAACTTTACTAATACTTTCTCTGTTTGTAACCAAGTCGAAGTTTTCAAATACTTCTCGGGCAAACTCAATGTTTTCCCCTTCGCTGAACGGACCTGGTGAACCAGCTATCATTGCTGTTTTTTTTGCGAAAATTTGAGCAACTCTATCCTTCACTAAGCCTACATAAAACCTGTCATCTCCCAAGAAATCTGCATTATCTCCCCATATATCACCACTAAAATCTATTACTAGATCCATCTCTTTAACTAAATTAATATAGGAAGTTGTTTCTTTTAATAATTCAGTTTTTAAAAAATCCTTTGCAATGGCAAGTTCTTTTCTAGCAATTTCTGAATCATTATTCCAACCATAATAAAGCTCCATTGGCACACATTCAATGTTTTCTCTATCACAAAAGTCTTCAGATATTTGAAAAGTTGTCTTTATTTCTGATTTTGGAAATTGCTCATGTAACAATCTAAAAAATGGTTCCATTATATAAAAATTACCTATGTTCCCAAATTCCATTCTTCCCCAATGCAATGTACATTGACCTATTACTAATATTTTCATTTTATTTATTTATTATTTTACATATTCGGTTTACATCATTTAAACTTAAATTATGATACAACGGCAAACACATAACTCTGGAAGCAATACTTTCAGAAATTGGCATACTTGCTTCATGTACAAAATCCAATGTATTTAAAGATGGGTAAAAATAACGTCTTGGAAAAACCCCTGCCTCATTTAATAATTCCTGCACTTTTAACAAATTAGTTTCAGATTCAAAAATAACAGGATAATAACTACAGTTCCAGTTGGTTCCTTCTCTAACTATTAATTTAGTCAAATGACTGAAATTTATATTTTCGTTGTAATAATCAACTATTTTTTTTCTTTCTTCAACTATTTTCTTAAAATGTGGCAAAACAGTCAAACCCATAGCAGCTTGCAACTCGCTCATTTTAGCATTAATACCAACTCCACTAAAATCTATTTTATTTTTATGACCAAAATTATGGCTGTAAAACAGTTTTTTATTCAATTCAATATCATTGCAGAAAAAAGCACCACCCTCACCAGTATGAAATATTTTAGTTCCATGAAAACTACAGGTACTTACATCTCCATAATTAAATATACTTTGACCTTTATATTCAACACCAAAACAATGTGCTGCGTCATATATTACCCTCAAATTATGTTTTTGTGCGATTTTTTGTATTTCTAAAACATTGCAGGGATTACCAAAGACATGAGTAGCAAGAATTGCTGTAGTTTTTGAGGTTATTGCTGCTTCTATTTTGTTTTCGTCTATGGTTAAATATTCAGGATGAATGTCTACGAAAATAGGAGTGCATTTTTCCCACACAATACTAGACGTTGTAGCTACATAACTAAAAGGAGTTGTGATAACTTCACCACAATCAGCTAGAACATTTAAAGCTATTTGAATAGGCAGGGTGCCATTAGTGGTTAAGATGATATTTGGAATATTTGAATATTTCTTTATTTTATTTTCTAACTCTTGTAATAATTCACCTCTATTAGTTATCCACTCATTTTTCCAAATACGCTCAATTTGTTTGTGATATTCTTCAATAGGTGGAAAAAATGTTTTTGTTACTGGTATCATTGATTTATAGTTTTTAAAATTGATGTAACTTGATGGAGTGGACTTGTTTTTATATTGTAGTTAATACTTAAATAAATAAACACACCAGCAAAAGAAGCTAGTATTATTTGTACTATATTTAAAGAATCAGAAAAGACAAAAGTTATTTTATACATTATAAAAGCAGTAAAAAATGCAATTACAAGAGTTACATTTAAATCCTTAATTTGTTTATAAATAGGATAATTAATTAATTTACTTGAATAAAACATATTAACTCCAAGAGCAGCAAAAGAAGTAAAAACACTAGACCAAACTAAACCTAAAACTCCATACTGAAAACCAATAATAACGGAGATTGTAGTAATACATTTTTTTATTATTTCTAGCTTTAAAAATAAGTCGCTTCTACCATAAACTTGTAGTATATTTAGATTGAATGAGTGAATGGGGTAAAGCATCATAGCCAATGATAAAATCTGAAAAAATAAAATCGCAGGTATCCACTCTTCACCTAAAATAATTAAAAAAAGAGGTTCTGCAATTGCTGCAAACCCTAGCATAACTGGAGCAATTAAAAAAAAGGAAACCCTAATTAGTTTTCGGTATATAATTTCTAAACGCTTTGGGTCATCTTGAATTTGAGACAGAGCTGGATAGCTAACTTTACTAATAACTCCAGTAAATGTAGCTGATGGATATTGACTAAATTGTTTCGATCTTTCGTAAAAACCAAGTGTTTGCGCGGAGAAATTTTTACCAATTAAAACGTTATAAATATTCTTAAAAATCGTATCTAATAGACCTGAAAGCACAAGTTTATAACCAAACTTATAATGAAATTTAAATTTTGAGATTGAAAATATAAACTTTGGCTTCCAATCTGAAAAAATCCACAATAAAATACTTCTTAAAAGTTCTATGCAGATATACATGTAAATAATACTCCAAACCCCATGATTATAATATCCGAGATATAGCCCTAAAGCTAGTCCAATAATTGTACTGGGTAGGTTTATTTTTGTAATTTTTTTAAACTTCATTTGCTTTATCAATATTGTACGATGAACTGCTGACAATGAAATAATCAAAAAAACTAAACAATAAACTCTAACTATTTTAATTAATATTTTCTGTTGAAAAAAATCTGCAATATATGGGCTTGCAAAATAAATCAGAGTGTAGACTATCAGACTCATCACAACATTAGTTATAAATACTGTCGAATAGTCATTTTCATCAAGATTTTTTGTGCGAATTAAAGAATTAGTCATTCCACTTTCAGTTAAAGTTTTGCCTATGGCTATAAATACAGCAATCATTCCCACAAGACCAAAATCAACTGGACCCAACCATCGCGCTAAAAATACCATTCCAACAAAAAGAAGACCATTTATAAAAAAATTGTCTAAAGAAACCCAAAAAAGACCATTTAGTGTTTGTTTTTTCAAAGACATTCAATTTGTGATTTTTTTTATGTAATCATAATAATCTCCATTTTTGTTTGCGATACTTTTTGCAATTTGTTGTTTAGTAGTCCATTTATAAATTATTGCAATTTCTTCTGGACATCCTAACTTAAGTCCAGTTCTTTTTTCGATTGTCTTCACAAATTCATTTGCTTCAGTTAGTGATTCATGAGTTCCTGTATCTAACCAAGCAAAGCCTCTGCTTAATATTTGAAGTTTTAAATTCTCTTTTTCAAGATATATTTGATTTGCGGATGTAATTTCTAACTCACCACGATTAGATGGTTTTAATTTCTTTGCAATTTCTACTATAGAATTAGGATAAAAATATAACCCTGTAACGGCATAATTAGATTTTGGTTCTTTTGGTTTTTCTTCAATACTTATGACATTTAAATCCTTATCAAACTCTGCAACTCCATATCTTTGTGGATCATTTACGTAATTACCAAAAATCACAGCTTTTTTTTCTTTTTTAACTATTTCAACAGAATTCTTTAATAGGTTTTGAAAGCCGCTTCCGTAAAAAATATTATCTCCAAGGATTAAACTAACATTATCATTACCAATAAATTCTTCTCCTAGAATAAAAGCTTGAGCTAATCCATCTGGACTTGGTTGCTCTTTATAACTAAGTTTAATACCATATTGAGAACCATCTCCTAATAATTTTTCAAAGTTTGGGAGGTCATGTGGTGTAGATATAATTAAAATATCTTTTATTCCTGCTAACATCAATACCGATAATGGATAAAATATCATTGGTTTATCATATATTGGCAAAAGCTGCTTAGATACGGCAATTGTTAGTGGGTGTAAACGTGTACCCGAACCCCCAGCTAAAATAATTCCTTTCATATTATTTGTATTGCTTGTTATAATATTCTTCGTATTCTCCACTAATAATGCGTTCCATCCATTCTGTATTTTCCAAATACCAATCAATTGTTTTTGATAATCCTTCTTCAAAAGTTACAGAAGGGCTCCATCCTAATTCTTTACTTATTTTACCCGCATCAATTGCATAACGTAAATCATGTCCAGGTCTATCATTCACATAGGTGGTTAAGCCAAGACTAGTTCCTTTGGCTCTGCCTAATTTTACATCCATTTGTTTACAAAGCAATCTAATCAAATCAATATTTTGCCACTCATTAAAACCTCCAATATTGTATGTTTTCTTTTTTTCTCCTTTATGAAAAACCAAATCAATTGCTATGGCATGATCATTAACATATAACCAATCACGCGTATATTTCCCATCACCATATACTGGTAGTTCT
>Ga0115572_10001121_pt1 | contig 22034 bp, 24 predicted proteins | sample COGITO_mtgs_1206_FD_88681 | JGI IMG/M metagenome (GOLD analysis project Ga0115572, IMG submission 88681) | Pelagic marine microbial communities from North Sea - COGITO_mtgs_120607 | ecosystem: Environmental > Aquatic > Marine > Epipelagic | place: Germany:Helgoland, sampling site Kabeltonne... | reverse complement strand
ATTTTATTTGATTTATTTTCAATAAATAAATCATGATAAGAAATGAATAAAGAAATTAAAAATTGTTGCTTTGAAAAATCAAAGTCTTCAAAATGAGTTTGATGTAATTCATCTTGACCTTCAAACACATGAACTTCATCTTTACAGCATTTTTTCTTTTTAGCAACTTTCTTTTCCATTTCCATTCCGCAATTATCAGCGGCTCCTGTAAAAGACACATCCATTAGAAATTCACCACAGTAATGTTTTTCTACTGTAAAAGAAAAAGTAGAAAATAAAACAAAGAGTGCCATCAAAGAAGAGGCTATTTTAAAGAGATATGTTTTCATTGTTACTGCAAAGTTACAATAAGTAAATCTAAACTTTTGTTAAATTAATTTTTAGACAAATTTTGATAATAAAATGCAGGTAAAAGTAACAACAAAAATAATGGATGAATAATAAATCTACGGACATAATATGCCAATAAATAACCTCCTTCAAAACCATCTTTTATTAAAAAATTAAAAATAAGAACAAGGGGTATAAATGCGAAAACAAAGAAAAAAAAAGAAAATTTAAAATACCCTTTTCTTTCAAATAAAACCCATATTAAACCCAATGAAATAATTGAATTTATTGAATATCTAAACAACATATGTATCGTCAAACGCCAAAGGTCTATCTCCTCAAAAGATTTGTACAAATAGTCGTTCTTAAAATAGACTATTAGAGGGTCGTAAAAAAAGGATGTCTCATATGCTCTAATGATAAAAAACAGTAAAAAAAGAAATATAGACAACAGTATTTTTTGGGAACCCTTCATCTTTTAAAATTAGAAAACTTATGCACCCATAAAACCCAGAGCATAAAAATGGTTCCATAGATTATTGTAGGAAAAACCAAATTGTGTAAAACTCCAATATGAGAAGGAAATTGATAAACCAGCACAGATAATAAAGCAATTCTTAACACGTTGATTGTATAAATGAGAATACTTCCAAATAAGATAAAGAAAACAGTTGCCTTAATTGAACCTGCAAAGGCAATAATAAACGAAATAAATAAAATAATTAAACTCAGAGAATTGCAACCCTCTGTTACTCTCGAAGTATATGTATCCCTTATTAAAAGCTTAACAGACATTTCATTTTCATGCTGTACGAAGTGGGCATCATATCCAAAAAAAGTCAATACTTCAGTCGTTTGACTGGCAACTTTAGTCGTTATAGACGAAGTTTTAAAGATGTCTTTTTTTTGTTGAGAAGATTCTAAATAAGTATTGTAAAACAACGCTAAAATAAAGTAAGTTGTAAAAAATTTAATCAAAAAAATAAGAGTGTCTTTATACTTTTTCACTGGAAATTTTAATTTAATTTAGCTAATTATTTTAAATCTAATATACAAAAATGGATATAGATATTTTACAAGAACAAATAGACATCATACTTTCATCTATTGATTCAATAGACCAAAAGTTACAAAAAATATGTAATTATTTACAAAAAGAAGTTACGCATTACGACTGGGTTGGTTTTTATTTTAAAAATGGAAATAAAAATGAGTTAAAATTAGCTCAATATACTGGCGAGGATACTGAGCACACAATCATTCCTTTTGGAAAGGGAATTTGTGGTCAGGTTGCAGTCAGTAATGAGCCCTTTATTGTACAAGATGTTTCCAAACAAAGTAATTATATCTCATGTGGATGGAAGGTGAAATCAGAAATTGTACTACCAATTTTTGTTAATAAAAAAAATATTGGACAGATTGATATCGATTCTCATGAAATAAATGCATTTTCTGCAAAAGATAGGGAGGTTTTAGGCTATTTGTGTAAAAAATTATCAATGATTCTTTGATTTTGTTATTTTATATTTATCTTTTTGTTAAATTTGTTGAATATACAATAATTTCCTACCATTAACTATTTAACAATGCAAAAACAACAATCAACTCCCTCCTTATTCTCACGAAATCTAGAACCTAATTACAACACTTTAAAAAATGAATCTATTTTAGATAAGTTTACTATTTGGTTTAGAAATTTTTTAGACAATGCTGAGTAGCGTTTTTCTTTTGACGAAACTATTAATTTTATTAAAATGTATTGTTACTAACTTTTTATTGTAGTTCTTTCAATGTTTGTGTAATTTTGCGAGCTTAACAACACAACAAAAATGAGCAATTCAAAAACAATCAAATCTGCATTAATTTCGGTATTTCATAAAGATGGCTTAGCACCAATTGTGAAAAAATTAAATGACTTAAACATTACAATCTATTCAACCGGAGGAACAGAAAAGTTTATTAAAAAATTAGGAATAAATGTTGTTCCTGTTGATGAGGTTACTTCCTACCCATCGATTCTTGGTGGTAGAGTTAAAACACTTCATCCAAAAGTATTTGGAGGAATTTTAAATAGACAAGACAACGAAAATGACGTTGCTGAGTTAGAAGAATTTAATATTCCACAAATAGATTTGGTTATTGTAGATTTATACCCTTTTGAAAAAACAGTTGCTTCTGGAGCAGTAGAACAAGATATCGTAGAAAAAATTGATATTGGAGGCATCTCATTGATTAGAGCCGCTGCAAAGAATTTTAAAGATACGTTTATTGTTTCTTCGATGAATCAATATGATCATTTCTTAGAGATTATATCTCAAAATAATGGAGAAACAACTTTATCAGAAAGAAAGAAATTTGCTGCCAAAGCATTTGATATATCTTCTCATTATGATACTGCTATTTTTAACTATTTTAACGAAGATGAGGTCGTTTATAAAGCCAGTGTTCAGAGTTCTAAAACGTTACGCTACGGAGAAAACCCGCATCAAAAAGGGTATTTCTTTGGAGATCTAGAAGCAATATTTGACAAACTTCATGGGAAAGAATTGAGTTACAATAACCTACTAGATGTTGATGCTGCTGTAAACTTGATTGAAGAATTCAAAGGGGAAGCTCCTACTTTTGCAATTCTAAAACACAACAATGCTTGTGGTTTTGCCCAAAGAAAAACGATAAAACAAGCTTATGTAGATGCATTAGCTGGAGACCCCGTTTCTGCATTTGGTGGTGTTTTAATTGCAAATACAGAAATAGATAAAGAAACTGCAGTAGAAATTCATTCTTTATTTTGTGAAGTTGTAATTGCACCTTCTTTTTCAGATGAGGCGCTAACAATTCTAAAAGGAAAGAAAAATAGAATTATTTTAATTCAAAAAGAAGTTGACCTGCCAAAAACAACCATAAGAACTTGTTTGAATGGTTCTTTAGTTCAAGATAAAGATAGTATAACAGATCAATTAGAGGATTTAAAATATGCAACCAATCTGAAGCCCTCCCAAAGTGAGTTAGAGGATTTATTATTTGCATCAAAGCTATGTAAAAACACAAAATCCAACACTATTATACTTGTAAAAAACAAACAATTATTAGCGGGTGGAACTGGGCAGACTAGTAGGGTTGACGCATTGAACCAAGCAATAGACAAAGCAACTTCTTTTGGCTTTAATTTAGAAGGATGTGTAATGGCAAGTGATGCATTTTTTCCATTTCCAGATTGTGTAGAAATTGCAGACAATGCAGGGATAAAAAGTGTTATTCAACCAGGAGGTTCTATCAAAGATCAATTGAGTATTGAGTATTGTAATGATCACAAACTATCTATGGTAATGACAGGAACAAGGCATTTTAAACATTAATAAATAATATGTATTTTGCAATTATAAATTTACTAAATTTGTAAGGGCACGCAGAAATAACATACAAAAAATATTTTATGGGTTTTTTCGATTTTATGACAGAAGACATTGCGATAGATTTAGGAACCGCAAATACTTTAATAATTCACAATGGGAAAGTTGTTATAGACAGTCCTTCTATTGTGGCTAGAAATCGAATTTCTGGTCACATAATTGCAATTGGCAAAGAAGCCAATTTAATGCAAGGAAAAACTCATGAAAATATCAAAACAATCCGTCCTTTAAAAGACGGAGTTATCGCAGACTTCGAGGCTTCAGAACAAATGATAAAGGAATTTGTAAAACAAATTCCATCTATAAAAAAGAGATTATTTCCACCCGCATTAAGAATGGTAATCTGTATTCCTTCAGGAATTACAGAAGTAGAGAAACGAGCAGTTCGTGATTCTGCAAAACATATGAATGCAAAAGAAATTTACTTGATTTTTGAACCTATGGCGGCGGCAATTGGTGTTGGAATCGATATCATGGAACCCAAAGGGAATATGATTATAGATATTGGTGGAGGAACCACTGAAATTGCTGTTATTGCCCTGGGAGGGATTGTTTGTGACCAATCTGTAAAAGTTGCAGGTGACTTATTTACAAATGATATCATGTACTACATGCGTACTCAACACAATCTGCATGTTGGAGAATCTACTGCTGAGAAAATTAAGATAAAAATTGGCTCAGCCACGGAAGACTTAGAAAGCCCACCGGATGAAATGCTGGTTCAAGGTAGAGATTTACTTAGTGGAAAACCAAAACAAGTTCAAGTTTCATTTAGGGAAATTGCGAAGGCATTGGATAAATCTATTCTAAGAATTGAAGATGCAGTAATGGAAACATTGTCTAAAACTCCACCAGAGTTAGCTGCAGATATATACAACACCGGAATTTATTTAGCCGGAGGGGGCTCTATGTTAAGAGGATTAGACAAACGTTTATCTAGAAAAACAGATTTACCAGTGTATGTTGCAGAAGACCCTCTAAGAGCTGTTGTTCGTGGAACAGGAATTGCCTTAAAAGAATTAAATAAATATAAAAATGTATTAATGAAATAGTGATTTTCAATTTCTAACAATGCAGCAAATTATCTATTTTTTTCAGAAGTTTAAATATTTTTTATTTTTCTTGTTGTTAGAGTTTATCGCTCTTTTTTTTACATTTAACAATCTTAACTTTCATAAAAGTAAATATGTAAATTCTGCAAATAGAATCACTGGAAGCCTTAATGCATCTCTTTCTAATTTTTCTGAATACATTGATCTAAAATCAAAAAATGAGCTGCTATCTGAAGAAAATACAAAACTTAGAAATCAATTAGAAAAAAATCGATTAGTACCATCCAAAGATGCTACAATTACAGACAGCACAAAATATCGTCAAAAATACACTTTCACTCAAGCTAAAATTATCAACAATAATTATTCAAAGCAATTTAATTTTTTAACAATAAACAAAGGTAAAAGTGCAAAAATAGACTCAGAGATGGCTGTTATTAATAGCCTTGGAATTATTGGAATTACTGAAAATATATCAGAAAATTACACAAGAGTTCAATCTATTTTAAATAAAAATAGTAAGATTAACGCGCGACTAAAAGGGAATTCTAGGTATTTTGGGACTCTAAAATGGAATAGCAATGACTACAATACTGTGCAATTACATGACATTCCCAGACAAGCTCCTCTAAAAATTGGAGATACTGTTGAAACCGGAGGTAAATCAACTATTTTTCCAGAAGGTATTCCCATAGGAAGGATCTCAAAAATAAATCAAGGAAATACGACAAATAGTGAATTAGAAGTCCAACTTTTTAATGATATGAGTAATCTTAGGTACGTTTATATTGTTAAAAATTTACACAAAATAGAAATACAATCTTTAGAAAACATAAGCAATGAATAAAAGTATACATCAAAGTTTATTTTTTTTATTTCTGCTACTTCTACAAGTTATAGTCTTAAATAATATCAACTTTCTTGGATACATTAACCCCTATCTTTACATCGTATTTGTTTTCTTATACCCTTTAAAAGAAAATAAGTTTCCGCTATTGTTTTATAGTTTTATTTTGGGTCTTTCTATTGATTTTTTCTCTGATTCTGGTGGAATTCATGCGTTTTCAACCTTATTTATTGCTTATATAAGACTTTTTTTTATTAAGGTTTATTTTAAAAAAACACCTTTAGACTACCCTTTTTTTAAATTAAAAGACGAATCTTTTGGTAAAGTTTTTAACTTCACTATAACTTTAACAATAATTCATCATCTCATTTATTTTTCTTTTGCTAATTTTAGTTTTCAAAATTTATCAATAGTTTTTTTAAACACCCTATTCTCTTGTATTTTTACATTGATTTTATTTTTTCTTGGAACCTATATTTTTACTAAAAAAGAACAATGAAAAAAAGTTTTTTACTGTATTTTCTAATTACGTTTATTGGAGCTCTTTTTATTGGAAGACTTTTTCAACTTCAAATAATTAGAGGTGCAAATTATGACCCAATTCATAATTCTGCTGTAAAAACCGTATACGATTACCCAGAAAGAGGCTATATCTATGATAGAAACGGGACACTTCTTGTGGCAAATCAACTTTCATATGACGTAATGGTGCAACCAAACAAAGTATTACCTTTAGACACTTTAGAGTTTTGTAAGCTCTTAAAAATTGATAAAAAACAATTCTTAAAGAAAATTAAAAGAGCCGAAAAATATGCAACTTATAAACCTTCAGTATTTTTAAAACAATTGGCAAAAGAAGACTTTGCTTTTTTGCAAGAAAAACTTCAAAAGTTTAAAGGTTTCTTCATCCAAAAAAGAATTATCAGAGAGTATCCGATAAATGCAGCTGCCAACGTACTCGGCTATATTGGGGAAGTAAACGAAAATCTGGCTAAAAATAATGAGTATTATCAACAAGGAGAATTAATTGGTAAAGATGGGGTAGAAAGACAGTACGAAGAATATTTAAGAGGAAAAAAAGGGAAAAAATTCTTAAACTTAAATCGATTCAATACAGTTACTGGTGCTTATTTAAAAGGAAAATTTGATACACTACCAAAAAACGGTAAAGACCTAACCTTAACTTTAGATGTGAAATTACAGGTCTATGCTCAAAAATTAATGACCGGAAAAAGAGGTGGAATTGTAGCGATAGAACCTTCAACTGGTGAAATTTTAGCACTTGTTACCGCTCCTTCTTTCGACCCTAATATGCTGGTTGGTAGAAAGCGCTCAAAAAACTCCGTACTTCTTTTTAACGATACCATTAGCAAACCTTCATATGATAGAGGATTATTGGCGACATATGCTCCCGGATCTCCCTTTAAAATGATGAATGCATTAATTGGACTTCAAGAGAATGTTATTAACGAGCAAACCTCATTTAAATGTTATAATGGGTTTAAATATGGAAAAAGAGCAAACGAATTTATGGGTTGCCATTGTGGAATTATTGGAAGACCTATTCAACTAAAAACCGCCATTGCAAAATCTTGTAATAGTTATTTTTCTCATACTTATAAGAGAATTGTAGAAAAAAACAACAATCCGTCTCAAGGACTTGATCATTGGCACAAACACGTTTCTAGTTTTGGTTTGGGAAATTATTTAGGATATGATTTACCAGCAGGGCAAAAAGGATTGATTCCTAATGGAAATTATTATGATAGTCGGTATAAATATTCATGGAATGGTTCTACAAACATATCCAATGCAATTGGCCAGGGTGAAATCTTAACAACTCCAATTCAGTTAGCAAACTTCACAGCAGCAATTGCAAATAAAGGACATTTTTATACTCCTCATATTTTAAAAGAGGTAGATCAAAATCCTATCGATAATCCAAAATATACAATTGCAAAAAAGACAACTATTGATAAGAAACATTTTTCTCCTCTTATTGAAGCCATGCACGAAGTTTTTAAAACAGGTACAGGAAAATGGAGTCAGGTAGCGGGTATTGAAATTTGTGGAAAAACCGGTACCGTAGAAAATTTCGTAAAAATCAATGGAAAAAAAACACAACTTACAGACCATTCAATTTTAGTTGCATTTGCTCCAAAGAAAAATCCGAAAATTGCCCTGGCAATTTTTGTTGAAAATGGAGGGTACGGCTCTGCAATTGCAGCTCCTATCTCTAGCTTACTTATTGAAAAATATTTAACTGGAATCATCTCTGAAAAAAATAATTACAGAGAACAAAGAATCCTAAATTTAAGTTTAGAAAAAAATTACGCTCAATTAAATTAAAAATCTCAAGAAATTGCGTCAAGAACAAAATAATATTTTTGCAGGAATAGATTGGCTTTTAGTCTTTCTGTTCCTTTCACTTGTCAGCTTTGGATGGGTGAATATTTACGCAGCTTCAAGAACGAGTGAAGACCTAGATTTACTTAATTTTTCAACAAAACACGGCAAGCAATTTGTATTTATATGTTTTACAATTCCTTTGATCGTTCTCATTCTTTTTTTTAACTCAAAATTTTATGAAAAATTATCAAGTTTGTTTTATGTAATTTCAATTGCATCTCTTATTGGTTTGTTTGCCTTTGGTAAAACAATTAATGGAGCAACATCTTGGTATAATTTTGGTGCAATGGGTCTTCAACCATCAGAATTTGTAAAAGCTTTTACAGCCCTGGCGATTGCAAAACTATTGAGCGATAGAAAATACAACTTACGATTAACCAAGAATCAAATAAAAGCTTTTATTATTATTTTTACTCCTGCCTTTCTAATCATCTTACAACCCGATGCGGGCTCTGCTTTAATTTATTTGGCATTCTTTTTGGTACTTCATAGAGAAGGCTTAACTCTAAATTACATCCTTTTTGGAGCCCTAATAGTACTTCTTTTTGTATTCATAATTCTCTTTGGATACATTTCGATTTCAATCTGCCTAATCATCCTAATTACTATTGGATTGTTGTATGCTATTTACAGAGGTGGAAAAAGATTCATTCGTTTCAATTGGCACAAAGTTTTAATGATATACCTTGTTGCCCTCCTTTTTACATTTGGAACAAATTTTACCTACAATAGTATTTTTAAACAACATCATAGAGATCGTTTTGAAGTGCTGTTAGGGATGAAAAAAGACACTAAAAATATCGGGTATAATTCCCACCAATCTGAATTAACAATTAGTTCTGGAAGCTGGACTGGTAAAGGTTTTTTAAAGGGTGATATTACCAAAGGGAATTTTGTACCAGAACAACACACAGATTATATCTTTAGCACTGTTGGTGAAGAATGGGGTTTTTTAGGAAGCAGCTTTGTTGTTCTTCTGTTCATGTTGATGTTATATCGAATTATTTATTTGGCAGAAACACATGCAAATAAATTTGGACGAATCTATGGCTACGGAGTAGCAGCTATTTTATTTTTTCACATTGTAATCAATTTAGGAATGGTAATTGGATTGATGCCAACGGTAGGAATTCCGCTACCTTTTTTTAGCTATGGTGGTTCTTCGCTGTGGGGATTTACCATCTTACTATTTATATTTATAAGATTAGATGCGCATAAAAATTATGATTGGTAATTTTTAAAAAATTATAACCGTTTTTTTTTAAGATCCTACCATATAACTAAGAAAGTATAGAAAATACTAATCAATGGGTTTTAGTATAAAAAAACTATTGCAGATATTTTAATAAGATGAACGCTTCCTTTCAAAACTCTCTTTAATTATGAATATCACTGTTTTCCGCTATCTAAAGTCACCGAAAACAGTGACTAAAAAAAACCCGATAAATCAGTATTGCAGATAAATAATAAAGCTTTTAACTTAGCAAAGTGAATTGGATAATTGTTTAAGTATTGAAAGCGGTTAATAGATCTCTATGTCTTTAACCGTTTTCTTTTACTTCACTTTTTTGATACAAAGAGAAATATTTCAAAAATCTATTGAATGCCAATTTATATTCCATCTCCCAATCCTTTTAATTTTTGGGTGTTTTCAGCCAACATTAACTCATCAATAATTTTTTGAATATCACCATTCACAATATTGGATAAATCATATAATGTTAATCCTATTCTATGGTCTGTAACACGCCCTTGTGAATAATTATAGGTTCTAATTTTTGCACTTCGATCTCCTGAAGCAACCATAGAACCTCGTTTTAAAGCATCTTCTGCATTCTTCTTTGCCAATTCCATGTCATACAAGCGAGATCTCAATACTTTAAATGCTTTCTCTTTGTTTTTATGTTGTGACTTTTGATCTTGACATTGCGCCACCAAACCAGAAGGAATGTGTGTTAAGCGAACTGCAGAATAAGTCGTATTTACAGACTGACCTCCAGGACCTGAAGAACAGAAAAAATCAATTCTCACATCTTTTGGATTGATTTCTACATCAAATTCTTCTGCTTCAGGAAACACCATACAAGTTGCGGCTGAGGTATGAACACGACCTTGAGTTTCTGTTTGAGGAACTCTTTGTACTCGATGCACACCTGCTTCAAACTTTAAAGTTCCATAAACATCTGCTCCAGACACTTCAAATTGAATTTCTTTAAAACCTCCATTTGTCCCTTCAGAGTAATCTACGGTAGATACTTTCCATCCTTTACTTTCACAATATTTAGAATACATTCTAAATAAATCTCCTGCAAAAATACTTGCTTCATCTCCTCCAGTTCCTGCACGTAATTCTACAACAGCATTTTTAGAATCCTCAGGATCCTTTGGTATTAATAAAAATTTTATTTCATCTTCTAATTGCGGAATTCTAGAATTTGCTTCCTCAATTTCCATCTTTGCCATTTCTGTCATTTCAGCATCAGATCCATCAGAAATAATCTCTTTTGCTTCTTCTATGTTGTTGATTAAAGTTTGATACTCATCTCCCTTTTCTACAACACTTCCTAAATCTTTATATTCTTTCATTAATTGTGCATACCGCTTCTGATCCATAATGATTTCTGGCTGAATAATCAAATCAGAAACCTCATCATAACGTTGCTTAACAATTCTTAATTTATCTAACATCTTCTATCTTTTCTTGGAATGCGAATTTACAATTTTTATCGGAAAGTTAAAATATTTCATTTTGAGTATATTTGTATTATTCATTTCAACAATGAATAAAAAATCTAACTCCTCTTTCATTTGTTTATCAAAGCCAAAGATCTTAATTCTGAATCATATTATTTTCAAGGAGTCCACACAAATAATGATTAAAATTTAAAAAAATGACTAAAAATATTTTACCATACCTGATAGTATTCGCAGTTTTTAGTTCTTGTACCGAAGATGTAATTCCCTACAAAGATAAATTAGCAGGTACCTGGAAGTTAGGCTCAGGCAATGATAGCAAAAAATTAACTTTTACAAATAATAACTTTCAATATGACTTTAAAGACATACAAATAGGGGGCTATTTTTATATGTCTGGAAATAGCATGTCAGGAACAGCTGTTATTTACAGAGGAGAGGGTGCAACAGAGATTTACCCTGAAAATTTTGAAGGTGAACTGAGCATTTCTGGAGATTTAGTTAGGTTTAAAAATTTTTCAGGAACATGAAACAACGTATTTTATGATACGTATCAAAAAGAATAAACTTTTTCTTAATATTCAAACTGCCCAAACTCACTTTTAATGGTTAGTTTTTTAGAACTTGATGGCAATACCTTCCCGATAATTTGAGCAGCTACATTATAAGATTTTGAGATAGTGATAATTTCTTCTGCAATTTCCGGAGAAACATATATTTCCATTCTGTGTCCGCAGTTAAACACCTGGTACATTTCTTTCCAATCTGTTTGAGATTGTTCTTGTATCAATTTAAATAAAGGTGGAATCGGGAACATGTTGTCTTTTACTATGTGTAAATTGTCTACAAAATGTAAAATTTTTGTTTGAGCACCTCCAGAACAATGAATCATTCCGTGTACCGTTTCAGAATCGAACTTTGATAAAATTTCTTTAATTATAGGCGCATAGGTTCTCGTAGGAGACAACACCAATTTACCAGCATCAACAGGAGCATTCTCAACGTTATCCGTTAATTTTATGTTCCCTGAATACACCAAATCAGCAGGAACAGTGGCATCATAACTTTCTGGATATTTATCTGCCAAATAGTTATGAAATACATCGTGTCTCGCAGAGGTTAATCCGTTAGAACCCATTCCTCCATTGTATTCAGTTTCATAGCTAGCTTGACCAAAAGATTCTAATCCAACAATAACATCACCTGCCTTTATGTTTGCATTATCAATGACATCAGAACGCTTCATTCTTGCTGTTACGGTAGAATCTACAATAATTGTTTTTACCAAGTCTCCAACATCAGCAGTTTCTCCACCCGTAGAATGAATGGTCACTCCAAAACCTTTTAAGTCTTCAATTAGCGATTCGGTTCCGTTTATAATTGCTGACAAAACTTCTCCTGGGATCTTGTTTTTATTTCGACCAATTGTAGAGGATAACATAATATGATCTGTTGCACCTACACATAACAAATCGTCAATATTCATAATTAAAGCATCCTGAGCAATGCCTTTCCAAACAGAAATATCTCCAGTTTCTTTCCAATACATATACGCAAGAGAGGATTTTGTTCCTGCACCATCGGCATGCATTATTAGACAATAGTCATCATCATTTGTTAAATAATCTGGAACAATTTTACAAAATGCTTTGGGGAATAATCCTTTGTCGATATTCTTAATTGCATTGTGCACATCCTCTTTAGATGCAGAAACACCTCTTTGGGCGTATCTTTTAGAAATTTCTTGACTCATGTTGTTATCTTGTGAGTTGCAAATTTAGTCTTTTACCTAAAAAATCCTACCGTAAAGCAGGATGTTTTTGCGCTTATTTTGTAAACAATAATTCTCGATACTTTGTGAGCGGCCATAGATTGTCATCTACCATGGTTTCTAATTTGTCACAATGGTATCGTATTTGTTCAAAAAATGGCTGAACTTTTTTACAATAATATTCTGCAGATTTTAAACCACTAAGCTTGTTTGCTTTCTTACGTTCGTCAACCATTTTATTCACCAAACTGTTAATTTCTGTGATATGATTAGAAATAATCATAATCAATTCTATTTGCTCTTTTGCAATATTCTTATGCTCGGCACCAAAAATTTCTTTAAGATTTTTGGTGTTTTCTAACAATGTATTTTGATAAATTATTGCTGTAGGAACGATATGATTTCTTGAAATATCACCTAAAACTCTACTTTCTATTTGAACTCTTTTCGTATATAATTCTAAATCTATTTCATACCTTGCCTCTAGCTCCACTTTATTCATAACCGCCATCTCCTCAAATAAATTGATTACCTTTTTGGTCACTTTAACCTTTAGAGCTTCTGGAGTCGTTTTATTATTGCTAAGGCCTCGTTTTTTTGCTTCCTTTTCCCATGCTTCTCCATAACTATCTCCATTAAAACGAATGGCTTTCGAATCTTTAATATACTCTCTTAAAATATTAAAAACAGCCTCATCTTTTTTAAGTCCTTTTTCATCAATTAAAGCATCCACCTCAATTTTAAACTCCTTGAGTTGTTTGGCAACGATGGTATTTAAAACAGTCATTGGTATTGCACAATTTGCCCAAGAACCAACGGCTCTAAATTCAAATTTATTTCCCGTAAATGCAAAAGGTGAAGTTCTATTTCTATCTGTGTTGTCTAATAAAATTTCAGGAATTTTACCAATAATATTCAGCTTTAAATCGGTTTTTTCTTGTGGTGAAAGCTTCCCTTTAGTAACATTTTCTAATTCATCTAAGACCTGAGACAACTGATTCCCAACAAATACAGAAATAATAGCAGGCGGAGCTTCATTAGATCCAAGCCTATATTCATTACTTGCAGAGGCAATAGAAGCTCTTAGCAATTCTTCATAACTAGAAACAGCTTTTATCGTATTTATAAAAAAAGTAAGAAATTGTAAGTTCTTCATGGGTGTCTTACCAGGACTCAACAAATTAGTTCCATTATTTGAAGATAATGACCAATTATTGTGTTTCCCAGAACCATTAACTCCTGCAAATGGTTTTTCATGAAACAAGACCTTAAATTTATGCCTACGAGAAACTTTCTGCATTACATCCATTAACAATGAATTGTGATCTACAGCTAGGTTTGCTTCCTCAAAAATTGGAGCTACTTCAAATTGATTTGGGGCTACTTCATTGTGTCTCGTTTTAACAGGAATCCCTAACAACATACACTCTTGTTCTAAGTCTTGCATAAAACTCATGGCTCTTGCAGGAATTGTTCCAAAATAATGATCATCTAATTGTTGTCCTTTTGCAGGAATATGACCTAATAGGGTTCTCCCTGTAAGTTGAAGATCTGGTCTAGAAAGTGCCAATGCATCATCTATCAAAAAAAACTCTTGTTCCCATCCTAAAGTAGCGCTTACTTTATTAATATTTTTATCAAAATATTTACAAACTGCAGTTGCATGGATGTCTATGGCTTGTAAAGCTCTTAACAATGGTGTTTTGTTGTCTAAAGCCTCCCCAGTATAAGCTACAAAAATGGTAGGAATACACAAAGTTGTTTCATAAATAAACGCTGGGGAAGTAGGATCCCAAGCGGTATATCCTCTTGCTTCAAAAGTATTTCTGATCCCTCCGTGAGGAAAACTTGATGCGTCTGGTTCTTGTTGAACCAACTGTTCTCCATCAAATTTTTCCATGGCTAAACTACCGTTAATGGATTCAAAAAAGGCATCGTGCTTTTCTGCAGTTGCACCCGTAAGTGGCTGAAACCAATGCGTATAATGAGTTGCACCTTTAGACATCGCCCAATCTTTCATACTAACAGCAACTTGATCTGCAATCTTTCTATCTATTTTTGTTCCATGCTCTATTGCATTCATTACACTTTCATAGGCTGAACGTGTAAGGTACTGTTGCATAGCATGTTTGTTAAAGACATTTTGACCAAAAAGTGTTGATCTTTTTTCATTCTGAACAACTTTTATAGGGTTTCTGTGCAGTGTTTCTTGTAAAGCGTTGAATCTAATCCTTGACATATTACTAATTTTTTCTACTTATATTTAATTTTAAACAAAGATACCCTTTCAAAATTAGGGATAAAATTATTTTTCAAACATTTTAAATATTTTACCCCTCTTTTTTTTGATATGAACTGAAAATATTTGATTTTTGTGGTAGAAACATCAAAAAACATTTATTTATTATGGCAAAAATTAAATTAGAATATATTTGGTTAGATGGATATTTTCCAACTCAAAATATGAGAAGTAAAACCAAAGTAGAAGAGCATGAAAATTTTCAAGGAACAATTGAAGAATTAGGTAATTGGTCTTTTGATGGTTCGTCTACAAAGCAAGCTTCAGGAGGTGCTTCTGATTGTTTATTAAAACCAGTTGCAATTTATAAAGACCCTGCAAGAATTAATGGATATTTAGTAATGACAGAGGTTTTAAATGCTGATGGTACTCCTCACGTTTCTAACGGAAGAGCTACTATTGATGATGATGATAATGATTTCTGGTTTGGCTTTGAGCAAGAGTATTTTATTATGGATACGAAAACTCAATTACCTTTAGGGTTCCCTGTAGGTGGTTATCCTGCTCCACAAGGAATGTATTACTGTTCTGTAGGTGGTAAAAATACACATGGTAGAGATTTGGTTGAAGAGCATGCTGATTTATGTATTGACGCTGGATTAAATTTTGAAGGAATCAATCAAGAAGTTGCTTCCGGTCAATGGGAATTCCAATTATTTGCGAAGGGTGCTAAAAAAGCAGGTGATGAAATTTGGATTGCTCGTTATTTATTAGATAGATTAACAGAAAAATATGGTTTCTACATTGATTACCATCCAAAACCATTAGGAAAAGATATGGATTGGAATGGTTCTGGTATGCATGCAAATTTCTCTAATGAAATATTGAGAACCTGCGGAGACAAAGAAGTGTATGCTAAAATTTGTGAAGCGTTTAGACCTGTTGTAAAAGAACATATAGATGTGTATGGTGAGTTTAATGACCAACGTTTAACAGGAGATCATGAAACTGCTGCTATTACAGATTTCTCTTGGGGTATTTCTGATAGAGGAGCTTCTATTCGTATTCCAATTATTGCTGTTGAGAAAGGCTGGAAAGGCTGGTTAGAAGACAGAAGACCTGCTTCTAATGGAGATCCATACAAAATCGCAGGAAGAATTGTCAAGACTGTAAAGTCTGCTGATATTAGTTAATATATTTTACCCCCCACAATCATAAAAAACGTTTTCTAAATTTAGAAAACGTTTTTTTTTGCTATCTATCCCTTAAAAGCGACGAATATAAATACTGCATAAAGTACAACGATCACAAAACCCTTTATTTTATTTATTTCATTCCGTTTTGGCAACATTGCCAAAACTAAAATACTTACTGCAAATAAAAGCATCCAAAAAATATCTCTAGACAATATGAACGGTTCAGTGACTGGGATTGTTTTAATAATAGAAGTTACCCCTAAAACAGATCCTATATTAAAAATATTAGATCCAATAAGATTTCCTAAAGAAATTGCTTTTTCTTTTTTAACAGCAGCAATTACAGAAGCCGCTAGTTCTGGAACGCTTGTACCAATTGCAATCATCGTAACCCCAATAACAGCCTCAGTAACTCCAAGTTTTATAGCTATTTCTGTTGCTCCTCTTACCAACCACTCACTACCAAAATACAAAGAAACTGCGCCAATTAAGAACCAAATACCAATCTTAAAATTAGAAACAACTGACAAGGCATCATCAACTGCTTCTAGATTTATTGTAGCTTTTTTTTGACTTCTAATCAAATAAATGGTAAAAATAATTAAGGCTATAAACAATACAATTCCCTCTGAAGCAACTAATTGATTGTCATTCCATAAAAAATAATACAACGTACCAGAAAACAACATCATTACGGGCCAGTTAACTTTGTAAAAAGATTGGTCTACTGCGATAGACCCAATGATGGAAGTGACACCAAGTACCAAACCAATATTAGCAATATTAGAACCCACTACATTGTTAATGGCAATTGCTGGAGAACCAGACAAAGCCGCGTTTAAACTTACTAATAATTCAGGAGCTGATGTTGCAAAAGAAACAACCGTCATTCCAATAACTATTTTTGAAATAGAAAGTTTAAAAGATAAAGCAACAGAAGATTTTACTAAAAAGTCTCCTCCAATAATAAGAGAAACAAAACCTAAAATTAAAAAAGCAATACTCATAATTAACTATTTTGTGCGAAGATATAATTTTTCATATGTTATTTGCTTAGCAATAAGAATCAATTCTATAAAACAGTAAATCTTATCTCTTCTTATATTCATAATAAGAATAATAGCTCAAACAAAATGATTGAGTTGTTTATTTTAGTAAATTTGAGGGTTAATTTACGACTAATGAAGAAACAAGCATTTAAAATTCTAGCAAAAATAAATAAATTGATCTTACCATCCTTCACAAAAAAAGGATTGGACATCTCTAAAGCTTCTAAAATGCAATTAGCAATTATTGGATGGAGAGCTTTTGTAACAAAAAAAGCACTTCATTAAAAATTATAAATTATGAAAAACCTTTATACCAAAGTATTTACAGAATCTACAATTCTTGTAAACAGACTTCACTCTTTGTTAACTGAAGCAGGAGTTTCTGCTAGATTAAGCGACAGAGTTGAATCTGCAAGACTAGGCGGTTTTGGAGTTCCATTAAACTCTGTTGAATTATTTGTCTTAAATGAAGAGATTCATAAAGCACAACCTATTATAGATTCTTTTAAAGAAGAAATTAATTCATAAAAAATCACAATAGCCTTTCTGTTTTAAAAAAATGCCATTATATTTGCACCCTCAAAAAGGCCATGTGGCGCAACTGAATAGCGCACTTGATTACGGCTCAAGAGGTTGCAGGTTTGAATCCTGCCGTGGTCACTACTTAACAATCAAAGAGTTACATTAAATTGTAGCTCTTTTTTTATGCTTAAAATTTTATGAAAGGGCGCAGTAAGGGGCGCATAATCATTAAAAGTATTTTATTCGGAGACACCTTAAAATCATTGTAAACCCTTACTGTAATTGATATTTGTTGAAAAATCGTTGATTTCGTTTAAATAAGAACATATGCATAGGAGAAAGTATTTACATTCAATCCATATTTTCCAAAATTGAATAATCACTTTCAATCAAAAAGAGATTTGATTATATTTATATTTTAATTAAAACAAACGATTATTATGAGTAATATTAAAACGCCAGAAGAAATTGACCGTCTTTTAGGAGAAAGGAGAATTGATAAAAAAATAGCAGAAGAATATAAAGAATTAAATAAGACATACTTTAAAACACAACCCTTACAGAAATGTAGGGTTTTTTACATTTTTTTTTAATGTTTTTTATTATATTTATAAAAAAAATACTTGCAACTATGAAAAAGTTAATCATATTCTTTTTTTTGGTAGTTTCTGCTTCATATAGTCAAAATAGTGATGCATTAAAACTATGCTTTGCACTTCAAAATAACTTTACTTCAAATTATGAAGCCAATAATGCCGTTGACAAAATATTATCTGTTATTGGTACTTCACAAAAACCAATATTACAACCTTGCAGTAATATTAATAATGCTGTAGCTGCATCTTACAAAGGTCAACGATACATTTTGTATGATAAAGATTTTATGGAATCTCTAACTGTAGGTAGAAACAAATATTGGTCAAATATGTTCATATTGGCACACGAAGTTGGACATCATATAAATGGACATTCTTTAGATATTATTCTTTATCAAAATGATGTTATAAATCCAAAATCATTATCAACCAGAAGGTCGCAAGAATTAGAAGCTGACGAGTTTGCTGGTTTTGTTTTAGCTAAACTAGGAGCAACATTTAATCAAACTTCTAAAGTTCTACTTAATATTCCTAAAATATCAAATGATTATGACTCAACTCATCCTTCAACTGATAAGAGAATTAGGGCTGTTAAAAATGGATGGGAAAGAGGTTATGTAAAAAAAGAAACTAAAACTGTTTATGTAAGCGATGCTATTGGAGAGTATGAAAGAAGTGATTCTTATGTGAGGCACGGTAAATGGTTCAGAGAGCAAAATGATGATGTCTTTGAAGGCAGAACATTTAATGCAGTTACAAGTGGTATATTGAAAGGAGGAAATGAATATTTTAACAAAGCACCGATTATTAAAATAGAATATTCATCTAAAGCATTTGAAGATTTAAATTTTTGGAATAGAAATACTAGAGTATACCCTGAAAATTTTAGATTAAAGGTTGAACAAAAACCATTTAATAATCTTCCTAAACACCTTACCTTTTTAGATGGGGACTTAATCATTCTTGACCCAAAAGGTGATAAAATATTTGATTCTGAAATTTTATTTGAGAAGACGAAAAATGATAAAGAACTTACTATTATTTTTACTAAAAGAAATATGTTTGAAAGAAGTTTCTACTTAAGTCAATATATGATTAAAAAATTAAAAATAGGTTCTAAATTATTAATTAGGCTAAAAAATTATCCAAAAGATTATAATGATGACATAAAAGAATATGTAAAATCCAATTCATTGTACAAAATAGATGATTATGGAAAAGGAGGTGGTTATAGTAAATTATACGATAAAACAAATTCTGATGATTATTTTAAGATTATCCTCATAAATAGTGTATGGGAGTATAAATGGCATCATAGAATTGTGAAGGTAGAAGAAACTGATTATAGACGTCGACTTTTTACTTCTTATGAATTACTATCAGAAATAAAAAAGTTAAAGAATATAGCTTCAATATGTAAATACTACAAGAAAGGTAGCGGTGTTGAAAATATATCGTATACCACTCCATCTAATTTAAAAGTATCGGTTGACGACTATAAAAATCCCCTTCCAAGAACTGGTAATTGCAATATGAGTAGAATTGAATATGACTTAAAAATAGATAACCTTATTCAAAAACTCTTGGATTTAAATTCTGAAATTGGGGCATTAAAAAATCAAGTTATAGAAGTTGAGGGTGCTTACTTTGAATACAGTCTATCGGGAAGTTCTAAAGCATTGGCAGAATAAAAAAAACATCAGTATGATATCAATGAATTTTATTGTTATTCCTATAATTATTTTGATTGGGGTTGTTATTATAATTTCTATTATTCCAAATAAGAAAAAAATCAAGATAAACAGTGATAAGTTAGGCTTATTAGCTAATGAGGAAAAAGAAGTATTAGAAGAAGTAAAAAATTTAAAAGTTTTTGGTATTACACAAAAAATGAATCATTATCTACAAAAGACATTAATGAAGAACTATACTCTATCTATCCAAACCCAACTAATGACAAATTATTTATTCAAGGATTATCCTCATCTTCAAGAGTGTCAATATACAATGTGTTAGGAAAATTAGTATTATCTCAAACCATTTCTGAAGAAATAGATGTAAAACAATTATCAAAGGGGATATACATATTAAAAATCATTGACGAACAGAAAGAAACAACTCGTAAGTTTATAAAGTATTAAACTCATTTAAAAATACTTTAAATAACACTTACAGAAATGTAGGTTTTTTTGTTTACAGTTTTATTTTCTGCTTTAATCTAATTACTTGGGTATTTGTAAATGCTTTACCAGTTGAGGTCTTAAATCCATTCACATTTTATACTGCATTCCCATTTCAGTTTTATTATTTACTTTTGTAAAAAAACTTAATTATGAAGAAATTACTTTATTTATTCTTATTCCTTACTCTTATTCTAATAGGATGTTCGGAGTCAGTTGTTGACAAAAATAATGGAGATACGACTATTGAAGATAATACACCAATTAATCCCCCAACTATTACATTTAAAGTAAGGGAAGTATGGCAATCAAAATTATCTTGGAATAGAGATAACTTAACGTTCACTTATAACAGAGAGATGTGTAGTGTTACAGAAAATACTTTATACCCATATTCGTATAGTGATTTAACTGGTTTTGAAACTTATATTGGGAATCATTTTGGTATTGACACCCTTGTAATTGACATAAGCACTCATCCTTCGGAGCCAGCAGCTAAATTTTTTGATTTTAATATTTCTGATAGATTAGACATAATTTCGGGTGGAAGAGGAAAAAGGCATCCAAAAAAAATAGGACATATAGAATTTATTGGGTTTAATTCAGAAAGCAGATTGTTATTAGAACACTATCTAATGGACACTGAAATTATAAACGGAGAGCGTTATGCTCAAATTGATTATTTTTCCTCAAATTTATCTGAAGAGTTTATTGAAAGTATAACTTACGATGGAAGACATTACAACTACTATATATGTGAACCAAAAAAAGTTTTTCATAAGAAAGATTATGAGTCAACCATAATAAGTATCACCGTGCCAGAGGATGAATTTAATTCAGCTTTAAATATTGGAGACACAATCGGAGGAAGTACTGGCAACAAAACACTTGGTGAAGGTTGGGGTCCTCAATTTAAATATCTGTATTATATTATTGATAAAGAATAAATAAACACTTCATATTGCAGAGATTAAAGTTAATTTCAAAGCATATTAAACTAAAACTCATTAAACACCCTTGCAGAAATGTAGGGGTTTTTCTTTCAAAGGAGTAACAGTTAATACAGATGAGTTCAGTTTTTAGGAGTGGACTGAATTTGGACTATTATTATTTAATTATTTATTTGACCATCTCTAATTAGCTTCTTTACTTTCTTAACCGTACCCTCTGATGTCTTGGATAATAGTGCTGTCCTTTTAGTGCTCTCATTTTGTTTAAGATATTTAAGGATTGCTTGGGTTGATGCCTTATTAACAAATTTATCTATGCTTTCGGTAGTTCCTTTTTTCCTACCTATATAAACACCTTTCAATTTAGCATTAGCTATACCCTCTGCTTTACTTTCCCTACCTCTCGATAGTTCAAACTCTGCAAGTGTTCCAAGTATACCAATCATCATTTTTGCAATAGGGTTCTCTTTTCCGTCTATAATAGTATTCAATCCCTCCTTTTCAGAAACTACATTTATCCCATTACTTGTAAAGTTTTGGATGGTTTGCATAATGTCTAAAGTGTTCCTACCTAATCTATCAATTGAGTGAACGTGTACCTCTGTGATTTCTTTATTACTTAATAGCTTCTTTGCTTGTGGTCTTTCAGCGAATGGAGTAGACCCGCTTATCTTATCTATATAAACCTTACCATCAAATTTTTCTTGTCGGTCTGTGTTCTGTTCTGTGGTCGAAATCCTAATGTACTTAACTATCATAATTTTTACTTTGATACAAATGTAAGTATTT
>Ga0115572_10001118_pt1 | contig 22061 bp, 20 predicted proteins | sample COGITO_mtgs_1206_FD_88681 | JGI IMG/M metagenome (GOLD analysis project Ga0115572, IMG submission 88681) | Pelagic marine microbial communities from North Sea - COGITO_mtgs_120607 | ecosystem: Environmental > Aquatic > Marine > Epipelagic | place: Germany:Helgoland, sampling site Kabeltonne... | reverse complement strand
AGATATAGTTGTATTTGGTGAAAATTTTCTAAGAGACAAACTTGCAAAGAAATTTGTATTATTCGACGGGTTTATTAAATAGTTAGCTTGCACGTCAGCAATAAATATGTTGGCAGTATTGCCTTGAGCAACCTCAATACCAGCATCACCAGACCGATTTTCATAAGATTGATAAATATCACCTCCATAACTTATGATTTGCCCATCTAAATCAAAACCCTTTTTACCTAAAATAACTTTTGCGCTACCACTCCATCTGTCTTTTTTATATCTCGCAATTGCTATTGCTTCCCAAAAATTAGCTCCCCATAAATGCCCAAGTGGTTGACTATAGTTACCATAATTCAAAATTGGCGATTTATGTGCAAAAGTATAAGGTCGAGCTCGATTATATTCTAACTGAACAAATAAGTTTTTCACTTTAAATGCGTCAAAATATTTTGCGCCCATTTGGTAAGCAAACTTATGTTTCCAATCACTCATATCCGCAAAGTTTCCGAAAGAGAACTCATCAATGATTAATTGAGAATACAGAGAGATATTATTAGTCAGTTTATATTTTCCTGTTAAACCGATTATTGCATTACCAGCATCTTCGCCTCTATTAAACTCTAAAGATCTATAAAATATTATAGGATTTAAAAAACCTGCATCCATACCATTTTCTCCTGCAGAAATTGCTGTTTCAAAAAAGCCTAAATTTAATTTATCTGTAATATTAACACTAAGATAATGGGCTGCTACATATTTTCTTGCATGCTCGTTTGAATCAGAAATAGAACTAATAGACGGCTCTGTATTCCACATCCAAATATTAGTGTATTGAAATTTCCATAAATCAACCTTCATTTTTAAATAAGTAGATGGAGAAGAAACATCTGATAAGATAAAAGATCTATATCCGTCCCCAATAAAATTTTTACCATTCCCAAATTGAAACTGCATGTGTTTATTTGGTGTGAATGCTAAATAAGCTTCTGCAACAGGGTAATCATGAGAATCTGTTTTAAATCCTTTCGTTTTTCCTCTTCCAGGAACTAAACCTTCAGAGTTTTTAGGTTTAAAACTTAATGCTGGGTTTGTAATGTAGCTATTTATATACTCTGAAAACCTTCCTTGACTCTCGAAATAAGTTGTGGAAAATGAAAAATTATTCCCAATTTCTCCATTTACATTTAAAATTCTAGAATTATTATATGTATATGCTAAATCTGAATTATCTTTACCTACCTGAACATCAAACAAAAAGTCTACAGTAAACCAATAATCTTCCTTTTTAACTTGCAATAAGTGTTCATTCCAAACTTTATTCCCTAACCAAGTTTTTTTATTAGGTTTTAAAAACTTTTTTTTCTCTTCTGTTAAGTTATAATAATTATTTACTTCATTATAAGTGTATGGTTTTGATGCTGTGTGTGTACCTTTTGCTTTGTGTAAAGCAAATTCATAATCTACATAATTTCTATGAGTAAATGGAACATTTAATTTACTGCTATGTTCTAGAAAAGTAGAATCTGCAATTCTAGTTTTTGCTACAACATCTAATAAACTTTCTTTTTTAATTTCTATTGAAGGTTTTACTTTATAACTGCTAGAATTTTGTTTTACAGGAAAATTAATAGGAAGCTCAAACTTCATTTCTATCGAGTGATTATTATAAAAAGCAGGAGTAATTTTCGGAAAAACTTTAAAAACTCGTTTTACTTCTTCTCTAATTTCTTCATAAGGAGTATTGACGTAAATCAATTTAAAGTTACCTTCTATTGAAACAGAAAAAATAGCATTAACTATTCCATTAAATTTTTCGTTTTCTACAACTGTGGGAGTTTTAAATTCTGCAAAAAAATATTTTCTGGCCGTAGTGTAAAAACACTCTTTTAAAGCTTCAATATCAGCCCCTTTGCAAACATCGAAAACTGGATACCTCTCCTCTTGAGCAAGAAAAATAGAAGGAAGCAGTAAAACTAGAAATACGTATTTTTTTATCATTTTATAACTTTACAACAGTGTTGCCTTTTAATTGATATTCTTGATTGCTCTCCTTACAAACTGCAATTCCCTTTTCATTGAACTCTAAAGTATGACCATATTCACTTACCCAACCAATTTGTTTTGATGGATTACCAACTACAAGTGCAAAAGGTAAAACTTCTTTAGTGACAACAGCACCTGCTCCAATAAAAGCAAATTCTCCAATAGTATTTCCACAAACAATAGTTGCATTTGCGCCTATGCTTGCGCCTTTTTTAACGATTGTTTTTAAGTACTCATTTTTTCTTTTGATAGCACTTCTTGGATTTATAACATTTGTAAAAACCATAGAAGGCCCCAAAAAGACATCATCTTCACAGATAACGCCTGTATAAATAGAAACATTATTTTGTACTTTAACGTTCTTACCTAATATTACTTCTGGAGACACAACAACATTCTGACCAATATTGCATTGTTCGCCAATAATGCAATTAGGCATAATATGGCTAAAATGCCAAATTTTGGTATCTTTCCCAATACTGCAATCAGTATCTATTACAGCTGTTTTATGTGCAAAATAATGTGCCAAAATTAGTAATCTGTATTTAAATTTATTCCTTTTTTAACAATCTCTTTGGAAGATGATGTACCAATTCTATCCACTCCTAATTCAACCATTTTTATAGCTGTTTGATAATCTCGTACACCTCCTGCTGCTTTTATTTTTAACGGTTTTGCATTTTCCAAAATTAACTTCATCGCTTCAAATGTTGCTCCATTTGGCAAATTGTTTTCTGTTTTATAAAAACCGGTTGATGATTTTACAAAAACTTTATCTGAATTCTCCTCACCAAAGTCATTGAAAACAATGTCTTTAATTAACTGCGAAATTACAATTATTTCTTTGCTTGTTAGGGCAGCAACTTCAATTATCCATTTTACTACCTTGTTATTAGCTAAAGCAAGTTCTATTCCTTTTGTAATTTCTTTTTTAACTAAATCTATTTCTCCTTTTTTAAACGCTTCGTAATTTACCACAAAATCTAACTCATCTGCACCCAAACTAATGGCTTTTTGAGCTTCTTCTAGTTTTTCTTTAATAGTATAAGTTCCTTCATGAAAACCAATAACTGTGCCTATAAGATTTTCTTTCCCAGCTTCTTGAAACATTTTCTTTGCCAAAGGAATGTAATTAGCCCTAATCATTATTAACTTATAATCATACAAAATGGCTTCTCTAATTAAAGCAATAACCTTTTGTTGATTTTCTTCTTCTGAAAAATTTGCTTGACTTGCTGTTTTTAAGTAAGTAGCATCTAAATATTGATTAATTTTCACAAAACAAAAATAATAAATAACACATCGTTATTAATAAAAAAAACTTACCAAATGATTGAGTTCTAAGTTAATCTATTTTAACAGCAATTGGGAGTAAATAATGAATTATGTAGTAGAATTATCTTCTCTATATTTATCCTAAACGAGAAATTAGTTTAGCCAAGGAGATAGAAACAGTAAAAACTAAAACTATATTAATTGAAGGGACTAAAAGAGTGAAAAAAATAATGCTTTAAATACAATAGTCATTATTAAAACTCCTCTATTTTTTATGCTTTTTAGCTACTTCTTCTAACTCGTCATACCAGTCTTGACCAAACTTTCTTACTAAAGCTTGTTTCACGAACTTATATACTGGTACTTGCAATTCTTTTCCAAAAGAACAAGCATCATTACAAATTTCCCACTTGTGGTAATTTACGGCAGCAAACTCGCTATATTCTTTAACTCTGATAGGATATAAATGACAAGAAACAGGTTTTTTCCAATCGATTTCACCTGAATTATACGCTTCTTCTATACCACAAAGCGCTGTGTTTTTTTTATCAAAAATTACATAAGCACAGTCAGATCCATTAATTAAAGGAGTTTCTAACTCACCCCATTCACTTTTTACCCAAGTTCCTTCTTTTTCAATAACATCTATACCTTCTTTTCTTAAAAAAGGCTTTACTTTTGGATAAATTTTTTCTAAAATTTTAGTTTCCTCCTCATCTAACGGAGCACCAGCCTCGCCATCTACACAACAAGCACCACCGCAAGCAGAAAGATTACACACAAAATCTTTCTCTATAATATCTTCTGAAACTATTGTTTTTCCTAATTGAAACATGATGCAAAAATAGTATTATTTTTTTCTATACATTTACGATTATCTAAACTAAGTTTTTTAATTTTATAAAAACCTCAATTCATTTATTATGAACTTTAATTTTAAAGAAATTATTACTGCCTTTATGGTTCTTTTTGCAGTAATAGATATTATCGGAAATATTCCAATAATTATAGATTTGCGCAGAAAATCTGGACATATTCAATCTGAAAAAGCATCAGTTATTGCATGTTTTATCATGATTCTTTTTCTTTTTGTAGGACAAAGTTTACTCCAATTTATTGGTATCGATGTACATTCTTTTGCTGTTGCTGGAGCATTAATTTTATTTTTTATTGCTCTAGAAATGATTTTGGGCATTACCTTATATAAAGATGACGAAAGTTCGTCTACTGTTACTGCGACTGTTTTTCCTCTGGCGTTTCCGCTAATTGCTGGCCCAGGAAGTTTAACAACATTACTCTCCTTGAGAGCAGAATTTGAGATACAAAATATTATTGTTGCTGTTATTTTAAATATGATTGTTTTGTATATCGTTTTAAAAACATCTTCAAAAATCGAAAAATTAATTGGACCAACCGGAATTCAAATAATACGTAAAGTATTTGGTGTAATATTATTAGCAATTTCTGTGAAGTTATTTGCAGCAAACATTAAAATGCTTTTTATTTAAAATGAATTTTGACGCTCTAATTATTGGTGGCGGTGTATCTGGGATGCAATGCGCTTTAGTTTTAGGTTCTGCAAAAAACAAACCTTTTGCTGAAAACAAAAATATAGGAATTATCACTCATCAAAGAGCTTCTCATTTAAAAGACGCTTTATTTAATAATGTATTAGGTTTATCTCCTAAAACTTTAGGGAAAGATATTTTAATAGAAGGCAAAAAACAACTCTCTTTTTTATATCCTCATGTTCAACAAATAAACAATGAAAAAGTTTTATCTATATTAAAGAGTGAAAATGAATATCAAATAATAACCAACAATACAACTTACACAAGTAAGGTGGTAATCATTGCTTTAAACTACTCTAAACCTTTTACAATTGAAGGTTTAAATGATTTCATAGAACCTCATCAAAGAGCCAACCCTGCAAAAAATAGAATTCAACTTAAAAACGATAATCACCTTATAAAAGAAGGTTTATATTGTTGCGGCACAATTGCTGGTTGGAGAAGTCAATTTGCTATTGCAGCAGGAAGTGGTGCAAGTGTAGCTACAGACATACTTACGCTGTGGAATAATAAAAACCACACAAAAGTGCATGATAAAATATGATAGAAATTATGTTTTAAAATAAAAAGCCAGCTTTAAAAGCTGGCTTTTTATTTTAAAAACAATATGAGCTACTCAACAGTAACTGATTTTGCTAAATTTCTTGGTTGATCTACATTTTTATCTAACATTACGGCTATATAATATGACAATAACTGTAATGGAATTGTAGTTAATAATGGTGTTAACGCCTCCTCAGTTTCCGGTATTTCAATAACATGATCTGCAATTTCTTTAACTTGAACATCTCCTTCAGTAACAATAGCAATTATTTTACCAGATCTTGATTTTATCTCTTGAATATTACTAACCACTTTTTCATAATGACCTTTGTTCGTAGCAATTACAAAAAGGGGCATGTTTTCATCAATTAAAGCAATTGGACCATGTTTCATTTCTGCAGCAGGATATCCTTCTGCATGAATGTAAGAGATTTCTTTTAATTTCAAGGCTCCTTCTAAAGCAACCGGAAAATTAAACCCTCTTCCTAAATACAAACAATTTTTAGCATCTTTATAAATAGATGCTATTTCTTTAACTTTTTCATCTATCTTTAAAAGTGCTTCTACTTTTGTAGGAATTAATTCCATTTTTTGCAGATACAGTCTAAATGCAGAATCTGAGAGAGTTCCTTTCGCTCGTGCTAGTTTTAATGAAATTAATGTAAGAATAGTAATTTGAGTGGTAAATGCTTTTGTTGAAGCTACTCCTATTTCTGGTCCTGCATGCGTATAAGCTCCTGCATGAGTTTCTCTTGCAATAGAAGAACCTACAACATTACATATTCCGAAAACAAAAGCTCCTTTAGATTTTGCTAATTTAATCGCTGCTAAAGTATCAGCCGTTTCACCAGATTGCGATATTGCAATAACAACATCATTTGGCGTAATAATAGGGTTTCTATATCTAAATTCCGATGCATATTCAACTTCAACAGGAATACGCGTCATATCTTCTAATAAATACTCTCCTACCAAACCAGCGTGCCATGAAGTACCGCAAGCAATAATTATAATTCTATTGGCATTCAAAAACTTGTTAATATTGTCGTCTATACCAGACATTTTTATTAGACCTTCCTTAGGTAACATTCTACCTCTGAAAGTATCAATAATAGCTTTTGGTTGTTCATGAATCTCTTTTAACATAAAGTGATCATAACCGCCTTTCTCTATTTGATCTAAACTCAATTTAAGCTTTTGCACATTGGCATCAACCAAAGAATCGTCATTAATCCTACGAATTTTTATAGTTTTACCAATCTTAATAATTGCCAACTCTTCATCCTCTAAATAAAGAGCGTCTTTAGTGTATTCTATAAAAGGAGAAGCGTCTGAAGCCACAAAAAATTCTTTACTATCTTCCCCAACTCCAATAGCAATAGGACTTCCTAAACGAGCTACGACTAATTCATCAGGTTTTGTTTTATCAAAAACTGCAATCGCATAAGCACCAATTACGTTGTTTAAAGCCAATTGCACAGCTTTTCCTAGCTTACATTTTTCTTGCTTCTTTACTTCTTCTATAAGATTAACAAGAACCTCTGTATCTGTATCACTTTTAAATGTATATCCTCGAGTAATTAATTCTTTTCTAATAGAATCATAGTTTTCAATAATTCCATTATGAACGATTACTAAATCTCCAGATTGTGAAAGGTGAGGGTGAGAATTAACATCATTTGGAACTCCATGAGTTGCCCAACGTGTATGCCCAATTCCTATACTTCCTTTTTTTCTACTTTCTTCATTATTGGTGATAACTTCTAGATCAGAAACTTTTCCTTTGGTTTTAGACAACTGAATATCTTGACCATCATACATCATTATCCCAGAGCTATCATACCCTCTATACTCTAGCCTTTTTAATCCATTAATTACTATTGGATAGGCATCTCTAAAACCGATGTAACCTGTTATTCCACACATAACACTTTTTTTTCTTTTTCTTAATTAATTTTCTTCTTCTGAATACGAAATCTTAAGCTTTATTTTTTTACTTTCATCTGTAGCAGATTGGTTAAAAAGAGTTACCGCTTTAGGATTCCAACTAAAATTATTGAATACAGTATCTGATACTACTTGTAGATCTGTAGGATTGACTACTTTTAATCTTAAAGAGGGAGAATAATCTGTCTCTCCACTTAAAATATCTGAAATATAATCTGTAATTCTAAATGTGTATTTTTCTTGTTTACCATCACTATCTCTCTCTAACAAACCGCCAAAAACTGCAGAGCCTTCGGTGAATAAATCCTTAACATGACTGTAAATTGGATTTATACCCTCATTACTCTTATACAAAAACAATTGATAAGGTGTTGCCGTGGTATCTGCAGACTGATTGATATAAACTGTTAAGGAAGCATCATTTATTAATAAATTATCAGCTCTTAATTCTTCTATTTTATCTGCTAATCCATTTCCATTATTATCAGCTCCAAAAATATTTATTGTCGCTTCACTTCCTGCTGCTCCTTGCAATATTACCTCTTCATTTACTGGATATACTTTGTCTTCCATTTTATAGGTACTTGTTCTTATTCCTGATAACAGAAAGCTATCATTTTTCTGAATCGTATCTATAATTGCACCTCCTGCAACTACAGAATTGGTATAATAAACTTCTATTGATGGCTTGGCTGTAACACTAAAATCAAGAGAAACTAAAGAACCTTCACTTCCTGTAGCTTCTAAAATAACCCCTCTGAAATAATTATTAAATGCAGATTGAGTCTCAAATTCTGATGACTCATATTTATCCAAAAACAATTCTTTAATCTTATCCTCTTTTAAAGGAACTAGGGCGAAAGGAACAGGAATCGTAGAGTTTGTAGAACTAGTATAAGAAACAGTATCTTTAGAAGATAATGTATTATCACTCAACCATCTTTTAATTACAACTGCTGTATCTGTAGCTTTTGGAATAAAAGCAAAGTCTTTACTAATATTCAACTCAGTTCCTGTTTTCTCAAATACATCGTTAGAATTATAGCTGTTTATTTTTGATGGATCTAAGGGATTTAATTCACTTAAATAGGTACTTGTTTCATAAACATTTAAATTAAATGCTTTTGATTTATCACCAATTATAGAATCTAAATTATAACCTGTACCCTCATCATTTAAAGTTGCTTGGTAAGGCAATTTTAGAAAAACTGTATCTATTGTTGTTACTACTAAAGTATCAGAATTATAGACATTTTCATTATCTATTACTTTTAAACCTTCATTTATTGACAGTTGTGAAATAATAGAAGCCTCGATCTTTTCGTAATCATCACTTGCATGAACTCCTAATAAATATTGCCCGGGTTCTGCTGATAAATTATCTGATTTAACCATGGCAACAGGACTATTTGACATTTCAACATCTACAAGCATAGAGCTTGTAGAAAATTTGGTATTGCTAATAATATTTGAACCAATATCTGTAAAATCTTCCTCACAAGAAACAACGGCTGTGAACACCAATATTAAAGCAACAACATATGTGCTTTTCTTTAAAAACTTCCTCACCTTATAATAATTATTTGGCTGCAATTAAATCAGCATAAAAATTTAAATAACTCTCTTTTGTGTTTTCAACTTGATGCTCTAAAACAGGTATTTCTTTTCCTTCTAAAAAAGAAGACAATTCTTCTGAAATTGTTTCACTACCATGTATAATCCCATCAGAGTTTTCAATAGCACTCTTTAATATATTTATAAAACTTGGAATCTTAACTGTTGCCCTTTTTTTGTCACATATTTTATCAAAGGCTAACTTTTCAGTTAAAGCTTCATCTAAATTTCCTTCAAAAGGATTATTGTATAAAGAAGTAATAATTTTACTTTCTGTAAACAAAGGTTCTTCATTATAAAATTCTTTTAAATAAAGAGGTAATAAAGAGGCCATCCATCCATGAACATGAATAATATCTGGTGCCCAGTTTAACTTCTTAACAGTTTCTACAACACCCTTTGCAAAGAAAATTGCTCGTTCATCATTGTCTTCAAACAAATCATCATCTTCATCTGTAAAAACAGCTTTTCTTTTAAAATATTCTTCATTATCTATAAAATAAACTTGCATCCTTTCTTTAGGAATAGAAGCTACTTTTATAATTAATGGCATATCCATATCATTAACAACCAAATTCATACCAGATAAACGAATTACTTCGTGCAATTGGTGCCTGCGCTCGTTAATAACGCCAAACCTTGGCATAAAAATTCTTGTTTGTACTCCTTTAGAATGTGCATTTTTTGCAACATTAAAAGCTGTTGATGATAACTCTGTTTCTGGCAAGTATGGAACTACTTCCGATGAAACAAATAATACTCTCTTGTCCTTCATTAAATCAATCTCTTTTATACGAAGCGCAAAAATACAAATTATTATGCTAATATCGTGTTAAAATGGTAAGTTTGCAGACTTTACTTAATTTCTAAGGATGAAAATATTCAATACTAAACAGGAAATAAAATCTTTCTTACACACACAAGGTGAAGCAAATAAAACTATTGGCTTTGTGCCAACAATGGGTGCATTGCACGAAGGGCATTTGTCATTAATTAAAAAAGCAAAGAAGAAAAATGATCTAGTTGTTGTAAGTATTTTCGTAAACCCCACTCAATTTGACAATAAAGAAGATTTAGTAAAATACCCAAAAACGTATAAGAATGATACTAAATTACTAGAAAGTGTTTCCTGTGATGTATTATTTTTCCCTTCTGTAGAAGAAATATACGCTGGGAATATTTCATCGGAAAAATTTAACTTTGATGGGCTAGAAAATCAAATGGAAGGAAAATTTAGAGATGGCCATTTTGATGGAGTTGGCACTATTGTAAAAAACCTTTTTGAAATTGTAACTCCAAATAAAGCTTATTTTGGACAAAAGGATTTTCAACAACTACAAATCATTAAAAAGATGGTAAAAAAGCATCATTTAAATATTAAAATTAAAGGATGTGCTATTTATAGAGAAAAAGATGGTTTAGCTATGAGTTCTAGAAATACAAGGCTAACAAAAGAACATAGAACCGCAGCCCCTTTTATTTACAAAACGCTAAAGAAAGTTCGTGCTAACATTAACACAAAAAATGCAACTAAAATAACAGAGTGGGTTGAAAAACAATTTAAGAAACATCCTTCTCTTGAATTGGAGTATTTTACAATTGCTGATGAAAAAACATTAGAAAGCATAAAAAACAAAGAATCTGACAAGAAATATAGAGCTTTTATTGCAGTATTTGCAGGAGAAATTAGATTAATAGATAACATTCGATTAAAAACGAATTAAACAAAAAAATACTATTTTTGTCACATGTTAGTACAAGTTGTAAAATCAAAAATCCACCGTGTAAAAGTTACAGGTGCAGATTTAAATTATATAGGAAGCATTACCATTGATGAAGACCTAATGGATGCAGCCAACATTATTGAGGGAGAACGTGTTCAAATCGTTAACAACAACAATGGTGAGCGCTTAGAAACATATGCCATTCCTGGACCTCGTGGAAGCGGAGAAATTACGTTAAACGGAGCTGCAGCAAGAAAAGTTGCGGTTAACGATGTTTTAATTTTAATCGTTTATGCTTTTATGGAGTTTGAAGAAGCAAAAAACTTTAAACCGTCTTTGGTTTTTCCTAACGAAAAAGACAATACACTTACATAGTTTTGAGCATTAAAAAGATTTTAAAAACCATATTACCTCTCGTTTTGGGAGGTTTTTTAGTATGGTATTCAATATCTAACATCTCTATAGATGTACTAATAGAATATTTTAAAGAAGCAAATTATAGCTGGATTGTACTGGGTTTGTTTTTTGGAATTTTAAGCCATTTATCAAGAGCATACAGATGGAAATTTATGCTAGAACCTTTAGGTTTTAAACCTAAATTTACAAACAATGTTTTAGCAGTTTTAGTTGGCTATTTAGTAAACCTAGCATTACCCAGAGCAGGTGAAGTTTCTCGAGCATTGGTTTTAACAAATTATGAAGATGTCCCTTTTGAAAAAGGATTTGGAACTATTGTAGCAGAAAGAATTGCCGATTTAATTATGATGCTGTCCATAATGTTGATCACACTTTTTGTTCAGTTCGATTTTATTTATGAATTGCTAACAAAGAACTTTAATCCAACAAAAATAATTACTGGTTTAGTTGTCGTAATTCTCGGTTTTTACATTTTGACTTCAGTTGTAAAAAAAGCAAAATCAGGATTTCTTCTAAAAATAAAAACCTTTGTCTCTGGTTTAGGGGAAGGTGTTACCAGCATCTTTAAAATGAAAAAAAAATGGGCATTTATCTTTCACACCGTATTCATTTGGGTAATGTATGTTTGTATGTTTTGGGCAACAATTCCTGCAATTGAAGGATTAAATGTTCCTTTTGGAGGAATTTTAATCGGTTTTATTGCTGGTGGATTTTCTATTGCAGCAACAAATGGCGGCATTGGTTTATACCCAATTGCTGTAGCTGGCGCCTTGGCTTTGTTCGATATTCCTACAGAACCAGCAACTGCTTTTGGTTGGATTATGTGGACCGCACAAACCGCAATGATTATTATTTTTGGTGGTTTGGCTTTCTTATTTTTACCAATTTACAATAAGAATAAATAATTTTTTGGCCGTTCCCAAAAGGTCGCGCTTTCAATACTCGCTTTTTTATAAAATAAAAAGAGCCCAAACACGCCATTCAAACGCTAACGCCAACTGTTTACTAACTTTTAGAATATCTAATATTTCGAAGGGTTAACATTCAATATTACTTTGTAACTTTACTATTTTCAAAATCTGTAAATAAATTCAAATGGCTAAAACCAGAACAACTTTCTTCTGTCAAAACTGTGGAACACAGCACGCAAAATGGGTCGGGCAATGTGGTGCTTGTAAAGAGTGGAATACCATTGTAGAAGAAGTGATACAAAAAGAAGAAAAACGCGTGTGGAAACAATCTACAACTGCAAAACAAACAGTAAACAAGCCATTAAAAATTGCAGATATTCAATTAAATCCAGAAGAAAGAGTTGTTACCAATAATAATGAATTAGATTCTGTGTTAGGTGGTGGTTTAGTAAAAGGCTCTGTAACACTTTTAGGAGGAGAACCAGGCATTGGTAAATCGACTTTATTATTGCAAGTTGCTCTAAATATTAGTCAAAAAGTATTATATGTTTCTGGAGAAGAAAGTCAATCTCAAATAAAAATGAGAGCAGAAAGATTAGAAGCCAATAGTTCTAATTGTTTAATTCTTACAGAAACCAACACACAAAACATCTTTAAAAACATTGAAGAAATAGCTCCTGAGGTTTTAGTAATAGATTCAATTCAAACATTACATACAAGCTCAATAGAAGCTTCTCCTGGTAGCATTTCTCAAATTAGAGAAACTGCTGCAGAACTTATAAAATACGCTAAAGAAACTGCAACTCCGGTTTTATTAATTGGCCACATCAATAAGGACGGAAACATTGCTGGACCGAAAATTTTAGAACACATGGTAGATGTTGTTTTACAGTTTGAAGGAGACAGAAACCATACCTATAGGATATTAAGATCTCAAAAAAATAGATTTGGCTCTACATCAGAATTAGGAATTTACGAGATGCTTTCGAATGGACTAAGAGAAATTTCAAATCCATCAGAAATCTTAATTTCTAAGAAAGATGCAGATCTAAGTGGAACTGCAATTGCGAGTACCTTAGAAGGAATTAGACCTTTAATGATAGAAGTACAAGCCTTGGTTTCTACAGCTGTTTATGGAACACCTCAGCGATCTACAACAGGTTACAATTTAAAAAGACTAAACATGATTTTAGCAGTTCTAGAGAAAAGAGCAGGGTTTAAGTTAGGTGCAAAAGATGTGTTTTTAAATATTACCGGAGGAATAAATGTAGATGACCCTGCAATAGATTTGGCAGTTGTTGCTGCAATTTTATCCTCTAACCAAGATGTTGCTATCAACCCAAATGTGTGTTTTGCTGCAGAAGTTGGTTTGGCAGGAGAAATAAGACCTGTTTCTAAAATAAACCAAAGAATTACAGAAGCCGAAAAACTGGGATACAAAACACTAGTAACCTCTAAATACAATAAAATTTCTTCTAAAAATCACGGTATAAGATTGGTTTTAGTTGGTAAAATTGAAGAAGCATTTGCAACTTTGTTTGCTTAAAAAATAACAAAGTTGATTATTTATCAACTTCCCACCGAATACTGCTCCATTGAATAAATACAGACTATTCTAAACCTAGGAGTCTTTGTGAAATTTGCATGGATTACAATTCTTAGTGGCGTAACAACAGAAATAAAAAAAACCGAGCATTTCTGCTCGGCTTATAACTAAATTATAAAGGTCTTCATAGAGCTCTATAGTATTTATTTCTTATTTACAGCTTTAATATAGTTGTCTAAAGCCATTGTCATGGATGGGTTTTCTGGAGAAGGTGCTGTTATATCACACTTCAAACCTGCCTCCGTAGCTGCTCTAACTGTAGAGTTACCAAATACGGCAATTCTTGTGTTTTTTTGTTTAAATTCTGGAAAATTCTTGAATAAAGAATCAATACCTGATGGACTAAAAAAGACTAAAACATCGTAAAAAACATTTTCTAAATCAGATAAATCACTTACCACTGTTCTGTATAAATCTAATCGTTTCCAGTTTAAACCTAACTTATTTAATTCATTTGGAATTAATGGCTTCAACTTATCAGAACTTGGTAATAAGAATTTTTCAGCTTTATGCTTCTTTATTACTTTTGTTAAGTCTGCAAATGTTCTTGTACCAACATAAATCTTACGTTTTCTGTAAACTACATACTTTTGCAAATAATAAGCTACAGCTTCAGACTGACAAAAATACTTCATTGCATCTGGCACTTTAAAACGCATTTCTTCAGCAATTCTAAAAAAATGATCTACAGCATTTCTGCTTGTTAATATAATCGCAGTAAAGTCGTTTAAATCAACTTTCTCTCCTCTTACTTCTTTAACAGACATTCCTTCAACATGAATAAAAGATCTAAAATCAATCTTAACTTTCTGTTTATCTGACAAGTCGAAATAAGGAGAGGTTTCTGTCTTTGGTTTTGGTTGCGATACTAAAATCGTTTTCACTTTCATAAGATTTCTTTTTCTCTTTAAAATAACAATTTAAACAATATAAATGGGGGCGCAATTTCGAAGCTGCAAAGATACAATATAAAATAAAATAACTTGCTAGAAATTAGCTTTTTATTACTTATCAGGTGTAATACGAACCGAATTGAGAAAAATAATACTGAAAAATAAACTAAAAATAATGTATTTAATGGCGAGTATTCAACTATAACAAGAGCAATGAATAAATAAAATGAAACACAATTCAGATAATTTGACTTAGAACATAAAAAGAATTTTAATTGTTCATTTATCTTAAATAAATGACTTAATAAAAATTCTAACAATCGCTTTATTGAAAAATAAGAAAAAACAACACCTAAAGTCTCTATAAAAATGTAAAATCCTCCTTCTTTAGAAACATCAAAAAACAACAAAAACTTATACATTAAAAATGAAATCACGATCATTGAAAAAATAAAAACTACTATTTTAAATAGATTTACAAAAGAATAGTTCTCTTCAATTTCAGATTCAATAAAAGTCTTATTTATTAAAGAAAGGGCATTTCCCTTCAATCTCTCGAAACTTAATCCTTTTAAAAGAAAAACACAGACTAGTAATACAACCAATAATATGGTAATCCAGTTTGTGTCAATTATAGTTCTTTCTAACGCTTGCACCTTTTATTGTTTTGCTCAGATTAATACAAAATTAGTAATTAAAAAATGTATATTTGTGTTCTTACCACATGAAAATTAATTTATGTCAGATGCGTTAGTCATAATTCCTACCTACAACGAAAAAGAGAACATAGAATCGATCATTAGAGCAACTTTTAACCAAGAAAAAGAGTTTCATATTTTGATTGTTGATGATAGTTCTCCTGACGGAACCTCAGAAATTGTAGAAACCTTAATTTTAAAATTCCCAAATCAGCTTTTTTTAGAGAAAAGAGTATCTAAAAGTGGTCTGGGAACCGCATATATTCATGGCTTTAAGTGGGCAATTAAAAAAAAGTACGATTACATTATAGAAATGGATGCAGATTTTTCTCATAATCCAAAAGATTTAATTCGCTTGTACAATGCGTGTAAAAAAGATGGTGGTGATGTTTCTGTTGGATCTAGATATGTTAATAACCAAGTTAATGTTGTTAATTGGAACATGAAAAGATTGTTGCTTTCTTATTTTGCTTCAAAATATGTGCGCTTAATCACGAGAGTACCTTTATTTGATACAACTGCCGGCTTTGTTTGTTGGAAAAGAGAAGTTTTAGAAACAATACAACTAGATAAAATAAAATTTATAGGATACGCTTTTCAAATAGAAATGAAATTTAAAGCATGGAAACATGGTTTTAATGTTAAAGAAGTGTCTGTAATTTTTACAGATAGAACTCTAGGGACTTCTAAAATGAGTGGTAACATTATAACTGAAGCTTTGTTTGGAGTAATTAAAATGAAATTAAAAGGGTTACCTAAATAGATTTTGCTAAATCTCAAGCCAAGAAATATAGGTCAGATTATTACTACAAAAATACGAAAGCAGCAAAAGACCATTAGAATTTGGGTTCTCCAAAGTTTTAGTTAATATAAAAAATGATACTTAAGAAATAAAAAATGACACAATCAACTTTAATAAAAAACGCAAGAATTGTAAATGAAAACAACATTTTTTTAAGTGATGTATTAATTGAAAACGAAATTATAAGAGAGATCTCAACAGAAATAAAAGTACCTGAAAATGTTGAAATTATTGATGCCGAAGGTAAATTTTTAATTCCTGGGTTTATTGATGATCAAGTTCATTTTAGAGAACCTGGCTTAACCCATAAAGCAAATATTGCTACAGAAAGTAGAGCTGCTGTTGCGGGTGGAATTACTACTTTTATTGAAATGCCAAACACTGTTCCTCAAGCTACAACTCAAGATTTACTGGAAAATAAATTTAAAATTGCAGCCAATGACTCTTACGCAAACTATTCGTTTATGTTTGGGGGAACAAATGATAATTTAGACGAACTATTAAAAACAGATCCTAAAAAAGTTGCCGGAATTAAATTATTTTTAGGTTCTTCTACTGGAAACATGTTGGTTGATAATGAAGCTGTTTTAGAGAAAATATTTTCATCAACAAAAATGATTATTTCTGTACATTGCGAGGATGAAGCAACTATCAGAAAAAATACACAAGAATTTGTAGACAAATATGGTGATGATATTCCAGTAAAATACCATCCAACTATTAGAAGTGAAAAAGCATGTTATTTATCATCTTCTAAAGCAATCGAATTGGCTAAAAAAACGGGTGCAAGATTACATATTTTTCATGTTTCAACAGCTAAAGAAACCGAACTTTTTAGAAACGATATTCCGTTAGAGGAAAAACAAATTACAGCCGAAGTATGTATACATCATTTATGGTTTTCTGATAAAGATTATGCCGAAAAAGGAACACATATTAAATGGAATCCTGCTGTAAAAACAGAAAAAGATAGACTTGGTTTATGGGAAGCTTTGTTAGATGATAGAATTGATGTTTTAGCAACAGATCATGCGCCTCATACATTAGAAGAAAAAAACAACGTATATACAAAAGCACCAAGTGGTGGGCCATTAGTGCAACATGCTGTGACTGCAATTTTAGAAAAAGTTAAAGAGGGTGTAATTTCAATTGAAAAAGCAGTGGAAAAAATGAGCCATAACCCTGCTAAATTATTTCAAATTGAGAAACGTGGGTTTATAAAAGAAGGCTATTTTGCTGATTTAGTTTTAATTGATACTAACAAACCACAGATAGTTTCTAAAGACAATATCCTATACAAATGTGGTTGGTCTCCTTTTGAAGGAACCACATTTTCATCATCCATAACCCATACATTTGTCAATGGAAATTTAATATATAACGAAGGAGTTTTTAATGAAAAAATAAAAGGAAAAAGAATAACTTTTAACAGATAAAATGAATAAAATCAGCCTTTTACTTAGTTTTATTTTTCTTAGTTCGTGTACTAGTAATACCATTTTTAAGAAACCTCAAGACCTCATTCCGAGAGACACAATGAGTCTTCTAATACAAGATATGATGATTGCTTCTTCTGCTAAATTTATAAAAAATGTAAATAAGCAAAAGAAAATTAATTATATGAGTTTTGTTTATGATAAGTACAAAATTGATAGTGTTCGTTTTCAAAATAGTAACTTTTACTACATTTCAAAAATAGATTTGTATGAAGAAATTATAACTGATGCTAAGGTAAAATTAGAAGATAAAAAAAAGTTTTTTACTAAAATAAAAGCAACACAAGATTCTATTAATAAATTAAAACGAAAGAAAATTCGAGATACCCTTTTTTCTTTTAAAGATACTGTTAACTTTAAAAAAGGACTTAACCTAAAAAATAAAATTCCCAAAATTAAGAAATAGTGTAATTTTTTGAAACACTTTTAATAACATCATCTATTTCTTGAAATTGAAAATTTATACTTTTTTGTATTTTTTTTGAAGAATATCTAGAGATTGAATGTGCACTTTTAGCAGAAGATTTGCTCAATATAGGTTCTTTACCTGTTAATTTAGAAATTAACCAAGAAAATCGCCAGAAAATCGCCATATGCCAAGATTTAATTTTTATTGAAGGCGGCTTTTTACCCATAGAAATTGCCATTGATAAGAAAATTTCTTTGAAAGATTTATTTTCTGAAACTAAAATAAAACGTTCGTTTTTTATATTAGAATTCATCAAGAAAATCATTGACTTAACCACATCTTTTACACCCACAAAACCTGTAATTCCCTCTGTAAAGAATTTTAATCCTTTATAAACTTGCGTAAATAATTTACTTGATCCTTTTTCCCAAAAACCACTTCCTAAAATAATACCAGGATTTACAATTACGACGTCAACACCCTCTTGGCTTGCACGCCAAATCTCTATTTCAGCTCCAAATTTAGTAATAGAATAATCGCTATTAGGTTCTTGAGAATTCCACTCACACTCCTCAGTTATTAAATTTCCATCTAAAGAGCTTCCAACAGAAGCAATAGAGCTCACAAAGCAAATTTTATCAATTTTTGCGTCAATAGAAAGGTTTGTAATGATTGCTGTTCCGTGAATATTTACTTTACGCATTTCTCTATAATCTTTAGGATTAAAAGAAATGAATGCAGCACAATGGTAAACTTTAGTAATTCCAACAAAAGCAGGAATCATAGAAGGTACATCTGTAATATCAGCTTTAAACCACTCTATTTTCGCAATTAGACTATCATCATCTGTATAAAAAGAGAAAACTTCTTTTACTTTTTCTATTCTTTTTTCAGAACGATAAATAGCACGTATTTTTTCCTCATTTTTTATCAAATGATACAATAAATGAGCTCCAACCAATCCCGTTCCCCCCGTAACTAAAATCATATTACGAATTTATGTTTTTTTAGCTGATAAACGTATATTTGCCTCCTGATTAATTTTATATAAATGACAAACTTTGTTGAAGAATTACGCTGGCGTGGACTATTACATGATATCATGCCAGATACAGAAAATTATTTATTAGAAAATAAAACTGCAGGTTATATTGGTTTCGATCCAACCGCAGACTCATTACATATTGGTAGCTTGGTTCAAATTTTTATTTTGAAACACTTTCAAAATGCTGGTCATAACCCTATTGCTTTAATTGGTGGTGCAACGGGTATGGTTGGAGATCCTTCTGGGAAATCTGCAGAGAGAAATTTATTAGATGAAGCTACTTTAGAGAAAAATATTGCTGGAGTTAGAGAAAATTTAGAACGTTTTTTAGATTTTGATGCTACTGCAAATAATAAAGCAGAATTAGTTAATAATTACGATTGGATGAAAGATATTTCTCTAATCGATTTTGTACGAGATACAGGTAAACATATTACTGTAAACTATATGATGGCTAAAGATTCTGTTAAGAAACGTTTAAGCTCTGAATCTTCTGTTGGAATGAGCTTTACTGAGTTTACATATCAATTATTTCAAGGGTACGATTTTTACCACTTATACAAAGAGAAAAATTGTAAACTACAAATGGGGGGCTCTGATCAATGGGGAAACATTACTACTGGTACAGAATTAATTAGAAGAAAAGCACAAGGAAAAGCTTATGCAATTACAGTTCCTTTGGTTACAAAAGCAGATGGAACAAAATTTGGAAAAACTGAAGGTGGAAATGTTTGGTTAAATTCGGATAGAACTTCTCCTTATAAATATTACCAATATTGGTTAAATTCATCTGATGAAGATGCTGAAAATTTTATTAAAAAATTCACTTTTTTAAGCAGAGAAACTATAGAAAGTTTAATTTCTGAGCATAAAGAAAATCCGCATTTGCGTTTATTACAAAAAACACTTGGAGAAGAGGTTACTGTTTTAACACATGGTAAAGAAGCATTTGAGAATGCTTTAAAAGCTTCAAGTATTTTATTTGGTAAATCTACAGCTTCTGATTTAAAATCTTTAGATGAACAAACTTTTTTAGATGTGTTTGATGGTGTACCACAAGCTACAGTTTGTAAAGCAGATATAGAAGAAGGACTAGATATGATTGGTGCTTTAGCAGCAAAAACAAACTTCTTAAAATCTAATGGTGATGCAAGAAGAGCCTTAAAAGAAAATGCAATTTCTGTAAATAAAGAAAAAGTGAAAGAAGATTTTATAATTTCTAATGATGATTTAATTGCAAATAAATATGTGTTATTACAACGTGGTAAAAAAACATATTATTTATTAGTTGTGGAATAATACTATCTAATATATTATAACATAGAAAAGAGCTGAATTAATTCAGCTCTTTTCTTTTGACCCCAACTTCTAAAGTATTTATTCTCAAAAAAAATGAATTATGGAAAAACACGATAAACGTAATCGTAGAAATTTGCAATAGATTACAGATAAAAAGAAATGTGGATTACACCTTCTTAATAAAACCTTTTAGAGTAGTAATTAATTCACTTTTATTTTCAATATGACTCATATGTCCATCTGGAAAAACAACAAATTCTGAGTTGGTGTTTTTAGCTTCCACCATAGATGTGTCGAAATCTAGAACAGGATCTTTTTCTCCAATAATAATCAACTTTTTAAAATCATTATCCTTTAAAACAGCACTTCTATTTAGCCTATTTTTCATTCCTTCTTGTGCCGCAATATAACCTTGAACAGAGGTTTTTAAAGCTTCATTTAAAGCCTTTTTTATTTCTTCTTTAAAGAGGGTTTTACTTTTATCACCGAACAAATTAGCAAAAGACATTCTTACCATATTTGTATAGTTATTCTGAATTATTTTGTTAGCGCGAGTTCTTAATAATTTTCGATCATTATCATCTTCAAAAGAAGTAGAATTCATTAAACACAAGCCTTTTATTTTCTGAGGATTTTTCTCTGCAAAAGCCAAGGCAACATAACCGCCTAAAGAATGACCAACCAAAATACATTTTCTAATTCTTACATGTTTTAAAACGGCTTCTATAGTTTCTGAAAAAACCTTCATAGAATGCGAATACCCCAAGCAATCAGATTTTCCATGTCCTAACAAATCAATAGTTATAACTCTATTTTTTTTAATTAATTCTGGAGTAATTTTATCCCACATTGTGGAATTCTCTAAAAATCCATGAATTAGAACAACTGCAGCTCCTTTTCCTTGATCTGTATAAAATACATTTGCCTTTTTATATTCTAAAATCATAGAAACAAATATAATATTTGATTCGCTTTTAAAAATCTAAAAAATCATAAATATAGAATGAATTTAATATCACAGATTTATATAAAATAATAAGAACACAAGAGTTTTTTTTATTTCAAAAGTCTTAAATATTTTCAAAATTAAAAACCCTACTTTTGCTTTTCATTTTTTTGTTAAATAAAAAATATAGTATTTGTTAAACTATTATTCATATCCGCATACAACATCTAGAGAATGGGTGACTTTTGTTCATGGAGCAGGAGGAAGTAGCTCTATTTGGTATAAACAAGTAAGGGATTTTAAGAAATATTTTAATATTTTAATCTTGGACTTACGTGGCCATGGAGATAGCCAACCAACACTAAAAGATACCTTTAATTCTAAATATACGTTTGATTCTATTACGCAGGATATCGTTGAAGTTATTGATTTTCTTGAAATAAAAAAATCGCATTTTATCGGCATTTCTTTGGGCACAATTTTGATCCGTAATCTTGCTGAAAAAAGACCAGAATTAGTTGGGAGCATGATTATGGGCGGCGCAATTATAAAAATGAATTTCCGCTCTCAAGTTTTAATGAAAGTTGGTAATATTTTTAAATCAGTGGTTCCTTATATGCTGCTATATAAATTATTTGCATTTATAATTATGCCAAAGAAAAACCATAAAACATCACGTTCTTTATTTGTTCAAGAAGCAAAAAAATTATACCAAAAAGAATTTTTACGATGGTTTAAATTAACTTCAGAAATTAATCCACTATTACGTTTTTTTAGAACAAAAGATATAAAAATACCTACTTTATATATTATGGGTGCTGAGGATCATTT
>Ga0115572_10001115_pt1 | contig 22082 bp, 27 predicted proteins | sample COGITO_mtgs_1206_FD_88681 | JGI IMG/M metagenome (GOLD analysis project Ga0115572, IMG submission 88681) | Pelagic marine microbial communities from North Sea - COGITO_mtgs_120607 | ecosystem: Environmental > Aquatic > Marine > Epipelagic | place: Germany:Helgoland, sampling site Kabeltonne... | reverse complement strand
TTTATTTGTCATAATATTTTATTGCTGGGTTAATGAGGTTATAAGCCTCTTCTTTATTAGTTAATTTACTCTTTAATTGTGTAAGTTGATTTATTAATTGTATAATATCCAACTCAATTATTTCGTCATCAACTTCATTAGTGATACAAAATTCTATATCAGACATTACTCTAATCATAGACCTCGGTTTAGTTTGTTTTAAATTTGTCATAGTTATTTTATTGGGTTAATATTATTATTAAAAATCCGGCTAAAATTATAATTTCCATGTTATTCTCCTAAAATTGAATAAACTGGCTCTGCTTTTTTAGTAGGTATTTTTTTAGATTGAGCTATCTTGTCATTAATTAGCTGTGTAAATATTACTGATTTGCTTAAGCCCTCGCATAAGGTGTCAAATTTGTCCGCTATTTCTGATTGCACGGCTAAATTGATTTGCCTCATCTTTACGCCGTTTTTAGTTGTGTAAGTTGATCCAGTTTTTCTTTTGTTAATCTCTATAGTCATAATTATTTTTATTTAAGGTTATTTAAATTGATTCTTTTTGGTTTTGTCCAATCTGTAGTCCCTTCCTTGTTTACCGGGTATAAGCAAGCCGACCTTTCACCCTCGCTTATATGTAAATTACAATCTAGGGTCTTAGTTACATAAAACCAGACGTCATCTTCTCTAGGTGTATAAGTCCCCTTAAGGAATTTTCTTATTTTTGTTTTATTGGTCTTGCTTATCATAATTATTTTTATTTAAGGTTATTTATTTACTTAATAGTTGTTGATAAGTACTAGCTTTTCGAAGATCTAAAACTGGTATAAAGCCCTTTGTTTTAAGTCTTGATATTGTAGTATTTGGCAATGTAGCATCTTTCTCTGCGTCTTTTGATATGCTTTCATTATATAACTTATCATTATCTCCCATGCCATTTTTTTCTCTTTGAATATTATTTATTTCTAGGTTTTTTTCTTTTGCTGTTTTCATAATTATTTATATTTTTGGTTTAAATATTCGTCATGGTAACAACGTAATATTTCGCTATACTCAAATTTATGGCAACTAACATAACAATTGCCATTTGCCTCTATTCTGTTAATTGGGAAGCCATTAACCGTAAAATCAAAATCTTGTTTAGTTTCTTTTAAATCCTTTTGAGTTGTAGCAAGTCTAAATAATTTTAAACCGTGGGAAATTGGTATTTTAATATGTCTAGAAGTTAAAATATTCTTACCTTCATCAACTAACTTAATAAGATCAAAACCATTACAAATTAAATCCCTCGCTCCATATGAAATATAGTTAACCTCCCCTGTTTTAAAGTCATTAACTTCTTGCTGAAAATCTGCCCTTCTCTCTTCCGCTCTTCTTATTGCGTCTTTTTTATGTTTGGCTATTTCCTTTTTTTCAATCTCAACCAATTTTTCTAAAGTTGCAGAAGTTACTTCTTTTTTTATTAACGCTTTTAATTCTTTGCTTAGATCTTTTTTTAATAATACTTTATGATTTAAAAGCCGTTTAAGAGTCAAAAACAAATTATGTATTTCCAGAAGGTATCTATTACGAGTTGACTCCCTTTTAGAGCAGCAAAACTTATTCACGCTATCTTTTAAAGAATATGTAAGCCCTGCAATTATCTCTTCTTTTGTAAATCTATTTCCGTCGTCTAAACCGTCAATTTCTATTATAGTACCACTTAAAGAATACCTCAAATGTTCTTGCTGTCTACTTGTGCTTACGCTGTAGCTAGTGCAATTAAACAGTGTGCAATTATCTAATTTCTTGGCAATAGCTGTTTGATATGAGTACATAATGCCGTTGCTGTAGCTCATATTCATATTTTTTGCGTTATCTTCTTTTGACGCGTGGGCGTACTGGTGGCAAAAATCTTGGTTTGTAGTCATAATTATTTTTATTTAAGGTTAATATTAGATTGATTTTTTATAAATTGCCGTGCCGTCACTAAATCCACCGATTTTATCTAAAGGGGTGGAATTAGTCGCAAAAACCTCTTCTAGTTTTTTAATCATTAAGGGTAATTGTTTTTTAAAGTTATTGATAATGGCTTTATGGTAATATAAAGAATCTTCTAATTCGTTTAAACTATTATAAAAACTACTACAAGGCCCTACGAATTCAATTTCATAATCTAAATTGCACCCATCATAATATCCCGCTCTAATTATTGGCTTTAAACGTAAAGTGCAATCTCTATAATCATGATTAATATCGCCAAGGTAAGTTCCTGAATAATAGCTTTCATTATCTTGTGATTGCTCTTTGTCAAATTGATTGCCAAAAACCTCGTTAATCTCTTCTGTCAAAATCTCCTCTAGATCTTCATATGTAGAATATTCATCTTGCAATTCACAAGCGAAGATTTTACTAGCATTTTTATTTAAAAAATTATTTGTACCCATTTTATTTTTATTTAAAGTTATTTAATTTTAAAACTTCCAACGGCGTTTCCGTTGGTATCGTGTATTGGTCCATATTCAGTACCGGCTAATATTTTTCTTGTTACTTCTTTTAAAAGCCGTGTTAATTCCTCGCTATCCTCAAAAGCTTGATTATCTGTATTTATTTTAATTTTTATTTCCATGTTATTATTTATTTAAGTTTATATGTTTAAGCAGTCCCTTTTGGCTTGATAATTACCATTGGCGTAAGCCTCGCATTTTTTATCTGCCTCTAATAAGCTTAGAATAATTAATATTACTAAGCTTATTGCCAATAAGTAGGCTATATATATTTTAATATTATCACTCATTATTGAATTTCTTGTAATTGATTAATTTCAGCATCTGTCCAGATCTTTTGAACATTATCCCACTCTTTGGCTACTGCCTTATATATCTTTTTGCTTTTTTTACAGTAAATATCATAGCCGAACTCATCACAAAAATCTTGTAAATCCCCAATTTCATTTTTTTGTAAACATGCTAGTATATCATAGCTATCCGGGCTTATTTCACCACTACCGGAATTAACTAACGATTGCCCGAAATTAAAACTAAAAGACTTATTACCTCTTGATATAGTTATTAGATATATATCACGCATATCTTTATCGTCTTCAAAATGGTAATCATATTTTAAAAATTTTGATCTAATATTGGTTTTAGTTGCTCTTAAAAAATCTAAAGCTTGTTTTTTATATTCATTCATAATTTATTTATTTAAGTTGTTTAATTTAATTTATTAACCAAGGGTAATTTTCTAAAGAATAACCATTTTTAATATCATTATTATTTAAAGTATTGTTGATTATTCTTTTTTCTCTTTTTATTTGTCTATTTACTAAACAGTTTAGTATATTGCAAATTTGAGTTGTAGAAGTTTTATTCAATAGAGTTTTTACTATTCTACGTTCCAATTTAGTTGTTAATTGCATAATTATATCTATTTAAGTTAATTAATAATATTACAACCTTGATAATTCAATGCTGTATTCCTATGATAAAAGATTAAAATTGGAATGTCAAGATTTATTTAATCTTTTTTTTAAAGGCTGTTTTTTATGAATTATCTTTAAAAGTCAATATATAATAGTAGAGCATTTTGAATATTACCAATTATTTTAAAAAAAGAGGGGCTTTAATCCACCGCAGGCGGTGATGTAATAGGTTGTAACAGTTTGTAACACCTCTGAAAACTGTCTTTAAGCTATGTTTGGTTGGTTGTAACTAGTGTAACTAGTTACATTCATTAAGATATACTTTTTTTAAATAGTATATATAAGTAGTGTATAAGTATAATAAAGGGGAAGAGTTGCAAAGTAACTAGTTACACCGGTTACATGACCGCCTGCGGTGGATAATGGACAGTCTTAGACGTGTTACAACGTGTTACAACCGGTTACATTACCGCCTGCGGTGGATAAGGTCAAAATTGGTGGTAAACTTCAAAAACTATGGTTATTTGTCAATTACATGAATTCCTGATTTTTGAAAGTATTTTATAGCTCCTTTTCTTTTTCTCTCTTTAGCGTCAATTTTTTTCTTTAATATTAAAGTAGCGTTCTCTTTGCGGTTGGGTAGTGGCTCACCCTCAAAACTTATATAAGTAATTATACCGTCTTTGTAGTGTTCTAATAGCTTTTGAATAGCTTGTTTATATGTTCTAGCTTTTATGTATCTAGTTCTAAAAGTGTTATTAATCTTGAATTTAATGAAGTATTTTAGAATCATTATATATTACTAAGTTGACTGATTATTGTTTAAAGTGTTGAATAATAGGTAGTTAATGTAGTGGTAATTAGTTGATTTACTTTGGTTTAATATCTTTTTTAAATCTAGATAAGCTATTCAAGTATGAAAACACAATATTTAAATTAATATAATTGTCAATGTTTATTGTGTCAGCGTGGGACTGTGCAAATTTATCAAACTGTAGGCAGGGGGGCCTCCCGAAATGCAATTCCGACCCCCCTATTCACCTGTACAAGCTCTATAATTTTCGAAGTTTACACGGTTTTGGGAAGAAGGTACACGGTTAAAATATTTTTTGGAGTCCTATCACGGAAAAAGTCTTGACTTGTCAAAGCTATTAAAAGATACTATGGTTTACTTGTACAAACAGTCATACATATTATGCAAGAAATATACGAAGATCCTCAAATTAAAAAACGGTTTGTTCAGTATGATAAGAATTTAAAGAAACAATTTAAGGTTATGCCGCCATTAGAAGAGATACACGACCCAAGTAAAGCTGGTTCCATTGAAGTAGTACCTTATACTATGGATACCTATGCTTTCTTTGAAGAGTATAAGAAAGATCTGGATGCCGAACGTGTTATTAAGATGTTATCTATTCCCCGAAGTCGCTATAAGCAATGGTTAGATCAACCGAAGTTTACTGACGTGCTTAATAGGATACACCAAGCGTATGAAGATGCGGTATTAATGGATGCTAAAACTGTGGCTGGTTGGTCTGTGGAGATACTTAGGGATATTCACGATGCGTTTAAGAACGGTAATGATAAAGCAGCCAGTGCATTAGCCGCTATGGCTGGTAATATGTTACGTGCTTCAGGGAACTTTAAGGAAACAACTCAAGCAACGCCACAAGTGTTGATTCAGATAAACACTAGTGACCCAAATACTTTGTTAAAAACGGCTGAAAGTACGCCAGATAAAGTATCTGATATTAATATTAATTTAAACCCAAATAAAAAAGAAAATGACGATCAAAGTATTGCAAATTTGTCCATCTTGTGCGGAGAATAATTCTGCCACTTGGAAAAATCCTAGAAACACAGCCCCAGTATTTTTAGGAGTATGTGGAGTTTGTAAGAAAGTTACCCCATGTACCCACATTCAATTTTGGTCAGGTATTAAAAGTGACCAAAAAAAGTGGAAACAGCCTAAACGTAATGTTAAAAAAGAAATTACAACTGATATATTAAATGGTAAAGAGTAATGTACCCCAAGGGGTACCTACCAAAGCATTCAAGCTGAATTATAATACAACACCAACTCTAGCAAAGTTCCACGCTTCTAAGGATTTTGTCCGAGGAGTGAAGGGACCTATTGGGTCAGGTAAGAGTGTAGGCTGTTGTGTGGAGATTTTTATTCGAGCGCAGCAGCAACACCCTTCTATTGACGGAATTCGTAGAACAAGGTGGGCTATTGTGCGTAATACTGGCCCAGAATTGGAGACAACAACTATTAAAACGTGGCTAGATTGGTTTCCAGAAGAGATATTTGGTAAGATGAATCGGAAACCACCAATAACTCACAAGGTAAAGATACAAGATATTGAGTTGGAGATAATATTTCTTGCACTAGATAGACCAGATGATGTAAAGAAATTACTTTCGCTAGAAGTAACTGGTATATTTTTTAATGAAACTAGGTTTATACATAAGGATCATATTGATGGTGGCACTGGAAGGGTGGGGCGGTACCCAGCTAAGAGGGAGAAACCGGATGATGTGCATCCAGATAACTGGCCGACATGGTATGGTATAATTATGGATACTAACCCACCAGACGATGATCATTGGTGGTATTCAGCTGCTGAGGTCAAGACACCGAAAGGCTGGTCTTTTTATGATCAACCATCTGGAATATCTCCGGAGGCAGAGAATATAGAGAATTTACCGAAAGGGTATTATGAAAGGATTGTCGAGGGTAAAGATCCAGAATGGATTAAGGTTTTTGTAGAAGGAAAGTACGGGTCAATCCAAGAGGGGAAACCAGTGTACGGTTCTTCTTATAGAGATGATCTGCATTGTTCTAAGGCACCACTTAAAGCATTACCAATGGTACCATTAGAGATAGGGTTAGATTTTGGTAATACCCCAGCTGCTATTATTACCCAACCAACTGCAATAGGGCAGAGGATATTTTTGGAAGAATTAGTTTGTGAGGACGTAGCTATTCAAGATTTTGCAGTATTACTTAAACAGAAGTTAGACAGGGATTATCCTGGACGAGAGATAAGGTGTTTTGGTGATCCATCAGGAGCATTTAAAGATCAGCAGCAGAAAACAGCGTTTGATTTAATGCGTGCTAAAGGTATTATTGTAAGGCCAGCGCCATCAAATAACATTAATATGCGTAAGGAAAGTGTTGTCAGCGAGCTTAATAGGATAGTTAATGGTTTACCTGCGATATTAATTGACGGTAGAAAGTGTCCTACTCTTAAAAAAGGTTTTAATGGGGGGTATAAGTACAAACGTATGAATGTTTCTGGTGGTGATAAGTACGAACCTACACCGGATAAGAACAGATTTTCGCACATACATGATGCAGCGCAGTATGTAATGCTATCTACTGGGGGGTATAGAGCCATAACCAGGGGTGCAAATAAGCAATTATCTGCTAAAACTATTATGAATAAAAGTAATTGGAGTGTATGGCAGACATAGTATGGTATATTGTATTTACGGATGAAGATGTTGGTCCCCATTGGTTGCACCGAGTTTTAAAGAAAGGGTTTTTTCACTGTTATTGTTTTAGGAAAATAGGAGATTACATATATTATGCGAACCCAACTACGTCAAATATAGATTCTAGGGTATATGAGAAAGTGGCTATAGAGGATTTAGTTAGTGAAATAAAAAAGTTTCCTAACTCAAACATCTTGGAATTTAAATATCCATTTGACATTAATAACAAGATGTTTAATATTTGGAATTTAGCGCCAACTTGTGTTAATATTGTTAAGATGTTTTTAGGTGTGTCCGTTAGGGCGCAGACACCTTATCAACTTTACAAACAACTACTTGCAAAAGGCGCACAAACACTTTAACTGTTAATTTAAATATACGTTATGGGAAGAAAACCAAAAGCGCCGGATATGTCGGCTCAAAACAGAGCAGCAGAAAAACAAACAGAAGCATTAGAAAAGGAAGAAACCGAAGTTAAACGAAATAAAGATACTTTAGCATTGGAGAATACTGAAAAATTAAAAAGTATTCGTAGAAGAGGACAAGGTAGATCTTCTCTTATTACTACTTCTGAAACAGGGGTAAAGGGCTATAATCTTAAATAACTTTTAAAAGTATGCCATTAGATAAAGACAAGCTTTATAAGAGATTCCAAAATGCTCAAAAAAGACGTACTAACTGGCGTACTACTTATAAAGAAGCTTTAGAGTATTTTTCACCGCAGAGAGATACTTTTGATACCCCAACATTAGGTGCTAAAAGGACTAATACCGATAGGATATTTGATTCTACAGGTCAAGATGCTTTAGCTAAAGCTGTTTCTACAGTCCATTCAAATATATTCCCACCTCAGAAAAAATGGGGTAAGCTTAAATTAGGACCGCTTCTTGAAAAAGAAGGCAACTCTGGTCAAAAAGAGAAGCTAGAAGAAATCACTAATCTATTTTTTACCGCCTTGCACGCTAGTAATTTTGATACAGCTGTCTCTGAATTTTTAGAAGATTGGCTTATCGGCACTGGAAGTATGCAAATGCGGAAAGGAACTAGAACTAAACCCTTTATATTTGAACCAATACCTTTAGATGAAGTCTATTTAGAGAGAGGTGTTGGAGGTTCTGTAGGTGGTAGGTTTCGTAAGTGGAAATTACCAGCTCACTTAATTAAGGAGACTTGGGCTGACGCTACTTTTTCAACTTCTTTTGCAGCTCAAGTTGAAGCATCACCTTATGATGATGTAAATATTATCGAATACACAGTTAAAGATAAAATTAAAAATAAGGTTATTGTAGAGGACGGAGGTAAGTCTAGAGCTAAAGAACAAATCATAGATGGGTTTCGCTATGTAGTTCAGGATGAAAAAACTAAAGAGATCTTAGTAAATAGGGAAGCAAAAAGTCATCCTTGGATTACAGTAAGATACTCCGTATCCGCTGGGGAAGTACATGGTAGGGGACCTGTTTTATCAGCACTTGCAGACAATAAAACCCTTAATAAAACAAAGGAACTTATTTTAAAAAATGCTTCTCTTGCTTTATCAGGCATATATACAGTCGTAGATAACGGTATCATTAATTTAGAAAATATTGTTATGGAACCTGGGGCTATAATTCCAGTTGAAGCAAACCCAGGTAATCCTAACGGGCCATCAATTTCTAGATTACCTAGTGCATCCGATTTTAACGTAGCTCAAATTATCTTAGAAGATTTAAAGAAAGGTATTAAAAGTATTCTTTTTGTAGATCCTTTGGGGGAATTAGATGCTCCGGTTAAATCTGCTACTGAAATTGCTATGAGAGCGCAAAGCGTTGCTAAGATGCTTGGGTCGGCTTATGGCCGTATGCAAGGAGAAGGTGCAGAACAAATTATGTTAAGGGGGTTGTACATTCTTGAGGAGTTAGGTATGGTAGATTTATCTGGTTTTACTATAGATGGTTCCAATATTGCTATCCAACACGTTTCTCCTTTAGCCGTTGCTCAAGATCAAGACGAATTAACAGCTATGACAAGGTATGCTGAAACAGTATCGAACTTCTTTGGTCCGCAAGGCTTAATGATGATGACTAATCCAGTGGCTTTTGGTCAAGAGTTAGCAAAATTACTAGGGGTAACAGAAAAAATCTTACCGACTGAAGAACAGCTAGAAGCTATTAAGCAACTAGCTGACCAACAATTATCTGGCGGCGCACCTGGCGAAGCTCAACCCCAACAACCTCAACAATAGGATACTGTGAAAAAAAATAGGTGTAAAAAGTTTCATACATACGTTAGGCACGCACCTAAACCTAGAGAATGTATTTGGTGCGGTTTTAAAGAAGTTATAAAATTACCTATTCGCAGAAGAAAAACGCCAAGAAAATCAATTAAAACAAAATAATATGACAGAAGGGTGGAAAGGTCTTGAAGAAATTGAGACAAACCAAATTCAACCAACTAAGCTTAGTGATGACGAAATTGTTATTGCAAAAACTTTTAAAGGGGGAGCTGGTGTAAAAGCTCTTGAAGCTTTACGCCGAATGACTATAGACAAACCGAGTTTTCAATCAATGTATGCAGATGGTGTTAATACCGCTATTGGCATGGCTTTGAGAGAAGGCGAGAATAATCTATATCGTAAAATTTTATTAATTATTAAAAAAGTAGATACCTATGGATCCAGAAAATAATAACGAAGGCCAACCAGCTGATACATCTGTTGATGTTTCAACTGCCCCAGAAGATAATTCATCTGAGGGAGAAACTAATAAGACAACACCTGAAACTTTACTAGCAGGTAAATATAAATCTGTTGAAGATTTAGAAAAAGGTTATCGTGAAAGCACCAAATATAGTAGGGAGTTAAATGATAAAGTAAAAACTTTAGAAGGAGCAGTACCTACAGCCCCAGAAGAATATGAGTTTAACTTTAAAGAGATTGAAGGTTTAGAAGATGTTGAGATCAAAGCTGATGATCCGGATATGAAAGCTATGCTTCCAGTTTTTAAAGAACTTAACCTTACTAATGACCAAGCAAATAGATTAGTCCAGGCTCACTTACAAAGCATGGCTTCTTTATCAGAAACACCTGAGCAGATAAAAGAAAGTTTAGGTTCCGAGGGAGATACTATAGTTACTAAATTGCAAGATTTTACTAATGGATTACCTCTAGCTGATCAGCAAATTATGCAAGCTCTTTCTGATACGTCAGCCGGGGTGGATTTTTTGTATAGGCACCTTATTGGTGGGGAATTACCAACTCCGGGATTAAGTGAGGGTGGAAGCACATCTGTAAGTTCAACTGAATTGTTTAAAACCGCTTCAGACTTTAAAACCGCTAGATCTGCTTCTATTGGGTTTAATGCGAGTGAGCAAAAAGAATATTCTAGGTTAATGCGGACTGCTATTATAGCTGAGGAAAACGAAAAAAAGTCTAAAAAATAATTGACTCTTTAGATTTCAATATATAGTCTTGAAATCTAAAGCAGAATTCAGACCTACCTTTTATAGAAATATATTAGCCTCTGTTTTTGTGTGGTATTGGCGTAAAACCTTACTTAGCGCAAGATTGAGGCCCCCTACAGGATAACCCTTATCGACTCAAGATAATAGTTTTAATAGTAGTAATAATATAAATTTATATAATCATGACAAATAACATTTTAGACAATCTAGAAGTCAAAGAATTTGAAAAGGAAGTGCATAACGCATACCAGGCCGAAGGAAACTCTCTAGCTCCTTGTACTAGATACAGACGTATTGCAGGTAACAAGACTCAATTTCCAATCTTAGGAATATTAGGTGCATCCGAAAGGACCATTGGTACTCCGGTAGTTGCTACTAACCAAGCAGCAAGTTCTGTTGTAATTGAAACTACTAAATATTCTGTAGCTCAATGGAGTGATATTTTCTTACAAGGCGAAGTTAATTTTGATGCTAAACAAGAAAGTGCAAAAGCTGTTGCTTTAGCTGCTGGTCGTAAAGTCGATCAAATAGTTATTGATGCTTTGGAACTTCTTGACGGTTCTTACACTAATACTGTAGGGGTTGCCGTTGGGGGTTCTAACACAAACTTGAATGTTGCTAAACTAGCAAAAGCAGCCGGTCAATTGGACATTAATAGTGTTCCAGATACTGATCGTATAGGTGTTATTCACACTAACTCTCATAACGCTTTAACTCAAGAAACTACTGTAGCTTCTTCGGATTACAATAGTAACAGAGTTCTTAAAGACGGTAAAATCGCAGGTTATTACGGTTTTGACTTTAAGAAGTTTGGTAACTTAGGTGAAGAAAATGGTTTAGCTTTAGCTTCTAATATACGTAATAACTTCTTTTTCCATAAATCTTCTATCGGTTTAGTTATGGGGATGGAGATTGACGTACAGATTGAGTATCACCAAGATTATGGCGCTCATTTAGTTACTGCTTTTTTCTCTGCCGGATCTAAAGTAATTGACGAGTTAGGTATTTCTTTTGTGGATACTTACGAAGCATAATTAATTAACATTTAAATATAAAATATCATGGCTTTTAATAAAAATAAATTAATCTTGACATCCCAACATGGGGTGCCAAGCGCACCAAAAACTTGGTTGTACGTTTCTGCGGATACTCTTGCAGACATTAATACAGCTAATTATATGCTTTTAGCAAATGATGTATTAACAGTAAACGACATGATTACTATTGTGTCTTCTACTGGTGGAACTGCGGTTCACACAATTAATATAGTTAATGCTGTTTCTAGCTCTGCTGTTGATCTTTCAGATGGCTTAGTTATAACTGCTACTGACTCTGACTAGAGTTTTTAATTGGTATGTCGGTCAATTTCGGTTGGCCGATATGCTTAAAATATAATAAGGATTATGGCTGTCACAATTACTGATATAAAAATTTGTGCTGCGGCTTTACAATTAGCAGGCGCAGAAGAAATTACCTCTTTTGAAGATGAAACTAGAGAGGCTAGGATTTGTGCATCTTTATACCCAACTATCAAAGCAGACCTTTTGCAATCTCATACATGGAGATTTTCAATAAGACAAGAAGAATTAAACCGTTTAGCCTCAACCCCGTTATTTGGATTTTCGAATGCTTATTCTTTACCTGCCGATTTCCTTAGATTAATAGGGAAAAGCAATCCTACAAGCAAACATCAACTATTTGAAAATAAAGTTTACACTGATTTGACTCCGGTATATGCCAGTATTCAGTATAATGTAGATGAGAGATTTTTTCCAGCTTATTTTGAAAAATTAATAATTCTAGAAATGGCGGTAATGCTATCTACTTCTTTATTAGAAGATGTAGATAAGTCTAGAAATTATGCAACATTAGCTAAGAGTCAAATGGTTAAAGCTAGAAATGTTGACTCTCAAAATAATACCGCAAGTATTATACCCAATGGTGCTTTTAACTTGACTAATGTTAGATATTAATGGTAAAAAAAACTACATTAAAAACAGTACAGGTAGGTTTTACCGCAGGTGAATTAGACCCGGTACTTTTAGGTCGGATAGATAAAGAACTTTACTATAAAGGTGCTTCTCTTTTACGTAACGTAGTTGCTAATCCTCAAGGGCATATTTCTCGAAGACCTGGATCAGAGTACATTGACAGCACTACTTCTAATGCGGCTTCCCAATCTATAGAATTTCAATTTAACACTATCCAAACTTACTTAATAGTGTTTACCGCAGGAGAGTTTAAGGTTTATAAAAATGATGTTTTACAAGCAACTATAACTTCTTCTCCAATTAGTGCGCTAACCGCATCTCAAGTTCAAGAGATGAAATTTGTACAATCTGCGGATACACTATTACTTTTTCATAAAGATGTTCAAACAATTAAAATAACTAGGTCTAGTCATACGGCTTGGACAGCAGTTGCCGTTACTTATGATAATATCCCGTGGTTTGCTTTCTCTGGTGTTTCAACTGTAGAGCCAGGATATACTTTAACTCTTAGCGCAGTTTCTGGAAGAGATGTAACTGCCACAGCAAGTGGGGGTACCACTTTTACTTCTGGAAGTGTTGGTCAGTATATATACGGTAAAGCTGGGGGTATTCTAAGAATCACTGGATACACTAGTAGCAGGATAGTAACTGGTCAGGTTGAGGTATCTTTTCCCGAAGCAGGATCGAGTAGCCACATAGAAATTGGTCAATGGGAATATGAAATTGGTTATGAACCCGTATGGTCAGCTTCAAGAGGGTGGCCTTCAACAGGAACTTTTCACCAAAATAGATTATGGGTGGCTAACTCTGGTCAAAGACCTCAAACTTTGTGGGGTTCTCAAGTAAGTAAATTTTTTGATTTTAACGTAGATCGAGGTAATGATGATGAGGCCATTGATGTTACTATAGATGATAACCGAGTTAATGCTATTAGAAATTTAGTTTCTGGTAGAAATCTACAGATTTACACTACAGGGGGAGAGTTTTATATCCCAACTGAAGTAGGTAATCCAATAACTCCGGCTAAGATTCTTATTGTTAAATCTACCGCCCACGGTTCTAGTAATTTACTTCCTGTTCCTGTAGGTGGAGCTACAATATTTATTGAAAATGCAGGTAAAGTTGTTCGTGAATTTATTTACAATGACTTAGAGCAAAACTACGGGGCTAAAAATATCTCATTACTATCTTCTCATTTAATAAATGATCCTGTTAGCTCCGCTGTTAGACAATCTACTTCAGATAGCCCAGCCGATTATCTATACTTAGTTAATGCGGACGGCACTATGGCAGTATTAAATATAGCTAGGGACCAGGAACTTCTAGCATGGACGTTGTGGTCAACTGACGGTTTTTATGAGGAAGTTACTGTCTTAGGGCAAGAAGTATATGCTACAGTTAAGCGTACAATAAATGGGAGTGTAGTAAGGTATATAGAAAAATTTAATAAATTACATTTTTTAGATGCTTCTGTAATTCAAACAAATGGATCTCCTACTACCGCTTGGTCAGGGTTAGGTCATTTAGAAGCCCAAGAGGTACGTGTACGTGGGGATAATTTTATTTTAGAAAATGCAACAGTATCTAGTGGTGCGATTACTAGCTCCTTAGATGTTTCCGAATTAGAAGCAGGGATTATGTTTACTGCAAGAATTAAAACGCTACCGATAGAAGCTATTTTAAATAATCAGCAATTAACCGGTGATTGGAAAAGGTTAGTATCAGCTAATTGCCGCTTGATTAATACACGTAACATTGTTATAAAATATGGAGATACTAGGTATGTCCCAGCATTTACTTTTTTTGGATCAAATGTTTTAGACACCCCAGTTCAAACTTTTACTGGATGGAAAAAAGTATTTATATCAGGTGTTGAAAGAGATGTAGCTTTAGAAATTACACAAGATTATCCGTTAGAATTAGAACTATTAGCTTTAACTGTAACTGTAAAATGAAACTAAGAGACTATAAAGGCGAAGAAGATTTTAAAGAGTTTACTAAATGGTGGGAGTTTTGGCGATGGAAGGATCGTGTAGATCCCCAAGTATTTCCTGACATTGGTTTTGTAATCGAGAAAGATGGTTTAAATCTTTGTGCTGGGTGGCTATACGTTACTAATAGTTTAGTAGCTTTTTTAGGTTTTATCGTTGCAAACCCTTATGCACCAAGGAAGGATGTAGATGAGGGGTTAGATTTTTTAATAGAATGTTTAAGCCAGCGAGCTTTAAAAGAAGGAAAGCGGTTAGTAATGACTACCGTAAACAGTCCGTCTTTAGCTAAGAGGTTAGGAAAATTAGGGTATGTTGAAAGTGGGGCAAACCTAAAACAATTTATAAGATTAAAATGGGAATAAGTGCAGCAGCATTATTTTTAATAGGAGCAAGTGTAGCTACCGCAGGTACAGCATATACTGTTAGACAGCAGAATATGACCGGTAAGCGTATGGCCACTATTCAAGGTCAACAAGCAGATGCACAAGGTAAGCAGTTAGCCCTTCAGGCTCAAGCTGAAAAAACTCAAGGCGAGGTAGAAGAGTTAGACAGGCAACGAACTTTACAGCGAATATTGTCTGCTCAAAATGCGGTGTTTGGGGCTACTGGGTTAGCTTCTACATCCGGAAGTTTTACTAATATTCAAACCGTCGATGCTGGTAGAGCCGCCGATGCTACAAGGTTAAACCAGCTTTTTGAGGATACTAGACAAGTCGGGTTTAAAAGCAGTATTAATAGTTTACACAATCAAGCTGCTATTTCCCGAAGTGCAGCTAAAATTAGTAGGAGAACAAATACCGTACGAGGGGCGACTTCAATACTCAGTATTGGGACTAACTATTTTACTGGGAAATAAAAATAATTAATATGGCTAGAAACAGAATAACTCAAAGCACTAGAAACAGTCCACTTAACCAGCCGGCTCAAGGAGTCGCTAGGTTTAATGAGGGGCCAGCTAGGGCAAAATCAGTTCCCCAAGCTGCACCGATAAGATTTACCGCAGGTGAGAATTACATGGAGCAAATGAACGCTATTGCTGATTTAGGAGTAGGTATTTTTAATGCAACCGCCAAAGTAAAAATGGCTTCTGAAGTTGCTAAGAATGCAGAGAAAGATGCGTATCTAGCCAGTATAGAATCTAGTGATATTATTGAAACTAATAGGATCTATAATGAGAATACTTTAACTGGTAATAATCCCGAAGAATTAGCTGTAAAATTGAGAGAGTACAAGGCTGGAAAGATGGCGAGTATGTCAGAAGAGATTAAGCCTCATTACTCTCAAAGTTATGATAAGCGAGCTGCGGTTTTGACCACAAGATCTCAAGATGCTTTTTTCAAGAAAACTAAAAAAGACTCTGGGGCTTCTTTAGAATCAAGCCAAGAGATAATTAAAAATGATATTTACCAAAATCCTTCTCCAAATACTGAAATAGAAACCTTACATTTTCAAGAAAAAATAGCTAAGTTTAGTGCTATTTTAAATTCAAGAGTATCCCAAGGGTTCTTAACTCCGGAGGAAGCTCTCCTAGAACAAAAAGATTTTCAAAAAGAGCTTATCGTTATTGGGTATAAATCCCAGATGGAGAATATGAATGCAGACCAGAGGGCTAACGCTATTTTAACTTTACAAAAAACTAAAACTTTACCTAATGGTATTTCTGTGGATGATAAGGCCGATATAGTAGCTAAATTAAATGCTTATGATTCAACTACGACATCTGTAGAAGATAAAGCCTTAGCCGTTAAAACAGCAGATATAGAGTTAAGTCAATCACGAGAAGCTTCTGATTTAGAGATCGGGGTGAACAGAGATGATAAAACCTATGAGGATGTCATAAGAGCTGAACAAGAAGGAACTATAACCCCAGCTAAAAAAGTTCAATTATTTAAGACACTTGATGCTAATAAAGCCGAAACTGTTAAAGAGGGGAAGTCTTTAGTTAAGGTGGCTAAAGCTCTTAGAGGGGAAGCTTTTATAGATCCTGAAAGCCCAGAGGATAAAAAAGCTGTTGATCTTACGTACACCAAAGTCCTGTCAGAAAAGATAGATGCTACTGACGATCCGGCTGCTAAAAAACAAATCATAACTAACTTTATAGCTAAGATGCGCGTTGTGCCAAAAACTTTACAAGGCGAAATGCGAGGAGTTTTTAGAGGAGATAATGTAGAAAAGAAAATTTACTACGCAGATTTAATTGGTAGAATCCAAGATACTACACCACGTGCTTTAGATGACTTTAACGATAAAGATATTACTCAAGCCGTTATGATTAATGAGATAATTAAAGCTGGAACTCCTGACGAGCAAGCTGTTGAGAAAGTTCAAAATATTACTGAAAAGATTAATGCTGGAAGGTTAGAAATCTTAAAAGCAGATTTTAAAGAGTTAGTCGAAGGTAAAGGAACCGGAGTTACTATAAACTCTCGAAAAGTTATCGATCAAGTTAAAGATGTTTTTGGGGAAGGAGTGTTTACCTTTAACCCCTCCTCGGGAGACTCCCAATTAGGGGTAGAATCTTATGCCATAAAAGAGTATAAAGACTTATATGAGACTTGGTATTTAAACACCAATGGTAACGCCGACCTAGCTCGTGAGCAAGCTCAAAAAGCTATAAAAAGGAATTGGGGGGTTACTGGTGTAAATTCTAAATCCAGACAATTAACTAAATACCCTATTGAAGACCAGTACCCGGGGATGCCAGCTAAAGTGATTAAGGCCGAACTAATGGGCGATATTAAGCAGATAGAAGCTTTTAAAGATATAGACCCAGATGACGTGTTTATCCAATGGGATCCTAGGATAACCGCTAGGGAAGCAGGTAAGTACCCTAGGTACCGGATCATAGCCTTTAATAAAGAGGGAGTGCTAGATCCGGTGATCTTTGAAGGGAAAGATAATTTGTGGAAACCTGACTACATAGGTTATAAAACAAAAACTGCTGCGGCTAATCTCAAAGATAATACGGACTACAGAGCTATTAGAGGACCTGCCCGGAAAGGGGGCCTTTAATTTAAAAAACTTGAACGAAAGATAATATGCCTTTTATACCAGAAGAAACAGGAATAGTGTTGCCCGACTTAACACAACAGCCCGATACTAATGTTCCGGAAATAGAAACTACTCTGGGCGGTGCTATGCAAAGAGCTTTTCGTTACGAAAATATTTTAGGAGCTTTTGCTACAACCAAATCAAAGGGTAATTGGATTAGGGATGAAGACTTCAACTTTGACGAGGCTTTTAAGTCTTTGCCTGAAAGCTATCAGTTGGATAAATCTACTTCTAGGGTTTTTGCTCATGCAGAAAATCAAGAACATTTTGATGCTATTAAAGAGCAGATAGACCAAGAAGGTTCTGATAGAGAATACAATGCCAATGCTGGTTGGAAAGGTATAGTTGCTAATGGTGCCGCAGGTTTTCTTGACCCTATTAATTTTTTACCCATTGGGGGTTTGCTGTACCAAGGAGCTAAGGCCGGAAAAGCAATTAGTGTTTTTTCCCAAGGTGCTAGAGTAGCAATGGTGGGTGCGGGTTCTATTTCACTTCAAGAAGCCGCTTTACATACTCAGCAAGAAACTAGAACTCTAGTAGAATCAGCGGCAAATATATCTATAGGAACTGTATTATCTGGTGTATTAGGGGCTGGTAGCTATGCACTATTAAATAAGTCAAATAAATATGGAGACTTTAAAAAACAATTAGAAGATGAATTAGATATTACTGAGCATGTAAAAGCGGATGCAGGGATTAAAGAAACCCCAGGTGTTTCTCTAGGTGCGGCAGCAGCTCCTACAAAAACTAGAGATGAATTACTCAAAGAAAACACTTTGTATAGGGGTGCCGTATTTAAGCCCGTAATGTTTCAAGATCCCAGTCTAAGACTAATTACTAGCCCATCAGTAGTAGCTAGGATTGCTATGCCTGAATTAGCAGAATTTGTACCTAAGTTAAACAAAAACCTTAAAGGGATCCCCACAGGAAAATCGGTAGAAGTTGAAAGGGGCCTTGATGAAGGCCGTTTAGCTGGTGTTATATTAAACAACCAAGATCAATTTGTAAAATATAAAAGGCGTTTAGGTAAGGATAGTACCCGGTTATCTAGGGCAGAGTTCAATATTGAAATTTCTAAAGCATTAAATAGGAAAGGCAAATCAGACATACCCGAAGTAGCCGCAGCCGGAGCTAAAGTTAGAGACATCTTAAAACATTATGGTAAAGAAGGTCTAAAGATTAAAGGTTTCTTTGGTGATGGCGAATCAGTTACTAAAACCTTAGATACTTATTTTCCAAGAGGGTACAACAAAGCGGCTATTTCGGCGAACCCTGCGAAATTTCAGAAAAAAATTGCTGATTATTTTAAGGGCGAATACGCTAAAGCTAAAAGTGGGGATAAAGCTAGGATCTATGAAGATGCAGCGGAATATAAAGACGACAGTTATTTTAAAGGGTTAGCCCTAGATGTTTATGATAATGTCATGGGATCTTCTAGTAGCGTTTTACATGATGGCATAGGGCTGTCCTCTAAGCCTAGCTTTACCAAAAGTAGAAAGATACTACTAGACAACGCAGATTTAGAAGAATTTTTAGAAATGGATGTTGACCAAGTAATAACTAAATATTCTAAGTTAATGTCCTCTCGTACCCGAATGGCTAAGAAATTTGGAGCAGAATTTTTAGATGATGATATGGCTAATAGCAAATCGTCGCTACTTAAAGATATTAAAGCTGAATATAAAGAGCTAAAAGCTAAAGTCTTAGACGATCCTAAAGCTTTAAAGAAACTAAAAGCACGAGAAGAAAAAGACTTAGTAGATATTCTAGCTCTTAGGGATAGGTTAATGGGAACCTATGGGTATAGTATTAATCCTGATAGCTGGGCTTATAGAACTCAAAGACAGATTAAACAGTATAACGTAGTTAATATGTTGGGGGATGTACTCATCTCTTCTTTATCCGATATTGGTAAATTAGTAATGGCCGATGGTGCTACTAAATTTTTGACAAAAGGGTTAAAACCTTTAGCAAAATCTCTGTATTCTCCTGAATTTAGAAAGTATAAAAAGCTCCATGCTAGAGAAATGAACCGTATGGGGGTTGGTCTTGATTTAATTAATAATGGGAGGGTAAATGCCATTGGGGATATTATGGATGATTTTGGTAAACATACTAAATTTGAAAGAGCCATGGATGTTGCTAGCCAGAAACTAATGACAACTACAGGTATTAAGCATTGGAACGGGGGGTTAAAGCAAATGGCTTCTGGAATTATTCAAAGCAATATGCACGATGCAATGTCTGCCGTAGCAGGTAATAAGGCTACCAAGAAACAGATAGCTAATCTTGCTAGTAGTGGCATTGATTTAAACTCAGCTAAAGCTATCCGCGCTCAAATCAAAAAACATGGCGAAATAATTGATAATCTAGTTTTTCCCAACATCACTAAGTGGGATGCAAAGGCTAAAGAATTTGGAGAGCTTTACGCTAGTGCTATAAAGAAAGCTGCCGATAGCACTATTGTTACCCCCGGTGCAGGCACGACCCCTCTGTGGATGTCAAGGAATGGCTTGACTTTATTTGGTCAATTCCAGTCGTTTGCTTTCTCTTCTATGCAAAAGACACTCATACCTATAGTCCAAAATTTTGATAGTAAAACAGCTCAAGGTTTAATAACTATGGTTGGTTTTGGTACTTTAGTTGCAGCATATAAGAGAGCGGCTAGGGGTGAAGAAATGCCAGATACTGCTACCTTAATCCAAGAGGGGGTGGATCGTAGCGGAGTAACCAGTTGGTTCATGGATTACAATAATAAATTAGAGAAACTTGCTCAAGGGAATGTAGGGTTGTCTAGAATACTTGGGACCAATGCTACAAACAAATACCATAACTATAATAACTTTTCCGCACTTGGCCCTACTTCTGGTCAAGTTACTAATATTTTATCAATAGCTTCAGATGTTCTTAGCGGTAATGCAGACCAATCTACAGTACATTCTGTACGAAGGTTACTGCCTTTACAAACTATGATCGGAGTAAGACAAACTCTTGACTTAATGGAGGAAGAGTTTAATAATAATCTAGGGATTCCTAAAAATTAATTGAAATTTAAATATGGGTACAGTACCAGCATTGACAGATGAGACTCCACTAGACCAGTACATTTCTACTGCTAGCCAAACGGATTTCACTTTTACCTTTATGATTTTCGATACTTCGGACATTAAGGTATATGTCAACGACATTAAAACTACAGACTATGTAGTTAAACAATCCGACAATTCAAGTATAGTCCCTGAAACTGACCTACCGATGGATGGCGGTAAGATTGTTTTTAATACTGGACTTGCAAATTTAGATGCAGTTTCTATATCTAGAGAAATACCAATTAACAGATTAACAGGTTTTTCATTGGCCGGAGCTTTTAGATCCAATGTACTAAATACGGAATTAACCCGTATGCAGTCTATAATGCAGCAACTTGAAAGAGATATAAGTCGTAGTGTAAGACTAAGCGCTTCTGATGCAGAAGGGGGTACTTTTACTTTACCTTCTAACAGGGCCAGTACGTTTTTAGCTTTTGATGCTAGTGGCAATATGATTGCTTCCGCAGGTTCAGCAGACTCAATTACAGTTTCTTCTTTCATGGCTACAGTATTAGATGATACTACCGCTGCTGCTGCTAGAACCACGTTGGGTGCTCAAGCCTTTGATACTAACTTAACTGATATTGCCGCATTAACTTGTGCTAGGGGGGATATACTGGTTGGCAACTCTAGTTCGGATTGGGCTAATTTACCTATAGGGACTGCCAATAAGGTTTTAGTTAGTGATGGTACAGATGTTTCTTGGGAAGACCCTGACTCTTATAATAAAAATGTAATAATCAACGGAGATTTTCAAATCGCACAAAGAGGAACTTCTTTTACCTCCGTAACCAATGGTGATTATACTTTAGACAGATGGCTTATTAGTAAAGTTGGATCAATGGCATATACTATTACTCAAGACACAGAAACCCCAACCACCTTAGAATCAGGGAGATACATTGATAAATCAATGAAAATAGATTGCACAACTGCTGATACCTCTATTGCGGCTGGGGATATTGCAATTATTGCTCAAAGAATAGAAGGTTATAATTTTCAAGTAATCGCACAAAAAACTTTCACTATATCCTTTTGGGTAAGATCAACTAAGACAGGTATTTTTTGTGTAAGCGTTAGGAATAGCGGACAGGATAGATCTTATGTTTCAGAGTACACAGTTAATTCTAGTAATACGTGGGAATTTAAAACCATAACTATATCCGCAAGTCCTAGTGCTGGCACTTGGGATTATACTACGGGAAACGGACTACAGTTGTCCTTTGTTTTAGTTGCTGGATCAACTCATCAAACTACTGCCGATACTTGGCAAACTGGTAATTATTTTGCAACCTCAAATCAAGTCAATAGTGCAGATTCGACATCTAATGATTTTCGGATTACTGGCGTTCAAGTTGAAGCTGGGAGTGTTTCTACTCCATTTGAAAGTAGGACAATTCAAACGGAAATTGAGCTTTGCCAGAGGTATTATGAGAAGAGTTATAATTTAACTACTGCTCCAGGAACAGTAACTGCTTCAGGATATGTAAACGATAGATCTACAGGATCTGATTTTAACACAGATGTAAGATTTAAAGTTAATAAAAGATCTACTCCTACAGTAACAAATTATAGTCACGCGTCTGGTGCTTTAGGTCAAATTAGAAATCAATCTTCTGGAAGTGACATTGCTGCAGGA
>Ga0115572_10001109_pt1 | contig 22118 bp, 20 predicted proteins | sample COGITO_mtgs_1206_FD_88681 | JGI IMG/M metagenome (GOLD analysis project Ga0115572, IMG submission 88681) | Pelagic marine microbial communities from North Sea - COGITO_mtgs_120607 | ecosystem: Environmental > Aquatic > Marine > Epipelagic | place: Germany:Helgoland, sampling site Kabeltonne... | reverse complement strand
TAGTAAATATCAGCCAGCGATTCTTTTAAGCCTTCAAGATCAGTAGGAATATGTTCCATAAGATCGAGATTTTTATTAATCTGCTGAAGAATTTCTAAGAATAAATTTTCTGCTGCCGAGCGAGTACGTAAATCGACTTGGCCACGCTTAAATAATTCTCGAATTTCGTCACGATAGAAATGCGCATCGTTAAAACATTCTTGTGCTTTTTGAGTTGTTAGTCGAGCTAGAACTTCTCGCATATCTTGCAATAGCTGATGTTCATCATTACCAATTTCCGGTAATTCAGTCGGTTCAAACTTAGTAACATCTAATACATTGAAAATAAGAATCGAAGAATAAGCAACCGTCGCACGACCGGATTCAGTCACGATTGTTGGATGCTTAATTTCATATTCGTCTAATGTACTTTTCAGCGTATCAACAATGTCTTCACAGTATTCTTCAAGGCTGTAGTTACGGCTTTGTGAATCGTTAGATTGTGCACCAGTATAATCAACCGCCAAACCACCGCCAAAATCAATATAGTTAAGCGCTGCTCCTTCTCCACACAAGTCTGCGTAGTAACGGCAAGCTTCAACAACACCTCCACGGATTTCACGAATATTAGGAATTTGTGAACCCAAGTGGCAATGGAGTAATTGCAAGCAATGCAACATTTCAGCTTCTTTTAAGCGATCGACTAATTGAATTAACTGGCTGGTCGAAAGCCCAAAAACGCTGCGATCACCTGATGTAGAATTCCAGTGGCCGCTGACCTTGGCCGTCATTTTCACACGAACTCCAATCAGCGGTTCAATATTAAGCTGCTTACTGCGTTCGATAATGATTGGTAATTCTGCTGGTGTTTCAATTACGAAGAAACAGAGGAAACCTAGCTTAACGGCTTGCAGACCTAATTCGACAAACTCTTGGTCTTTATAACCATTACAAATAATCAAGCTGCCTGGTTCTGTCAGTGTCGATAGCGCCGCAATCATTTCGGGCTTACTGCCCACTTCTAGGCCGTGCTGAAAACGCTTACCAAAATCGGCAATTTCTTCTACAACCTGTGCCTGCTGATTTACCTTAATAGGATAAACGCCACGATACGGGGCTTGATAGCCGACTTTATTAATCGCATGACCAAAAGCCGTGTTTAAACGATAAATCTGCGCATCTAATATATTTTCAATGCGCAATAAAACGGGCATCTGTAAATCACGTTCAGTCATACCCTGAACAATGTCCATCAGAGGGACTTTGGCATTCAGCGTTTGAGCGGTGACTAGGCCTTGATCAGACAAGCCAAAATAGTCATTACCCCAACGATCAATGCCGTATAGCTCAGCAGATTGCTGTGAGTCCCAAATAGTGTCTGAAGGTTTACGATTCAATAGTGTGCTCCAACGAGAACGATATCAGATAACGAATTAAAAAAGATGCGCGATTCTGCCTGAGTAAAGCGCTGAAATCTATACAATTCAGCACTTTATTTAGAACGATTTTCTATAGTATTTTTAGACTATTATAAGAATATAATAGTCCCCAATCCTAAAAAGATCGCAAACCCAATTACATCAGTAACGGTAGTTAATACCACGGCTGATGCAACGGCAGGATCTATGTTCATTTTTTCTAAGATAAAAGGAATATAGGTTCCTGTGGCGGCCGCCGCAAAGCTGTTAACAACAATGGCACATAAGATAATTAATCCTAATGACATAGAGTCAAACCAGTATGAAACCACCAGAGCAATCAACGCACCAATCAATAAGCCATTCAGCATCGCTATTTTCATTTCTTTGCGATACAAGAGCCTAATATTGGCACCTGTTACGTGCTTTAAAGCTAAACCTCTAACCGTAACGGCCAGTGTTTGGCTTCCTGCAATTCCGCCCATACTCGCGACTACTGGCATTAATACCGCCAGCGCAACTACTTGTTGGATTGCGCCTTCAAAGAATCCAATAACCCAAGATGCTAAAAATGCTGTGGCCAAATTAATACATAGCCACAATCCACGTCCACGCATAGCAACACTGATTGATCCAAATAGGTCTTCATCAGGAGCAGGGGCTTCGCCCACTGTATTATTGGTATACGATAAACGTACTTCTTGTAAAATAACCGAGATAGAAATAGCAGCCTGTAATTTTCCATTCTCGACAACCGGTAAATAATCCATGCTTTCTTCAAACTGACAAGTGGTCATAATGTCACTAATATAAGCATCATGTTCAACACTTTGAATCGGTCTGGCAAGGGTATCTACTAAGTCATTTTCATTGTTATTAAAAATCGATGCTATAGGAATGTAACCTAATAACGTTCGATCAGAATCCACCATAAAAACCGCAGAGATAAAGTCCTTTCGTTTTAAGCGATCAATAACTGAAGCAATGGATATTCCTTTTCTTACTCGTAAAATATTGCGACGTGCAAATCGTCCAACTTGCTCATCTGAATAAGTCAGTGCTTGTTGGAATTCCAACGCCGCTTTCTCATCCTGATCAAGCACAATCGCATCAAGCATAGACTTCGGTAAGATGTCGGCTAATGCAAGTACGTCGTTAGAAACCGCAAGCTTTTGTAATTCAACTCGATCTTCTTGAGGTAAAGAACGAACAAGATTGCGGCTACTTTCTTCTTGTAGATAACCAATTAACGCCCACCAGCTAGTAGGATCAATGCAATGCCATACACTTAATCGTTCTTCAGCAGGTAAAGACTCAATGAGCTGAACCTGCTGAAAGATAGTCAGACTTTTTACACTGTCTTGATATTCTTCTGCTACTTCACTGTGCAGTATAAGTGAGACTAGGTTTTCTAAATTTTCACCGACTTTGTTTTCATCAACACTTTTTTCATCGACTTTAATTTCATCGACCTTTGTTTCAACGGGATCGGTCATAATCTTTTTCCTAAGCTGAGGAGTTAGATACTAAAAACGTAGTTGAGGCATCAACTAAGAAGTCTTCTCCTATTCCTTCCCGTCCTAATAACATTAGGTAGCTCATATCAGAGCGATTCGACAAGGTTATTTCAATTTGTTTTTCTACCGTACTCATTACCATCTTGGTTTTAATAATCAATCTTTGGTCAACAGCACCATTGGATGACTTAATACGGCGTACATCGCTAATGGGTGCCCAGCAACGTGTCACCTTATCAACATCGTAAATATCTGGATGCAGTGTAAAGGCGACACCCAGTTTTCCATCGCGACGCTCTTTTTCTATATCATCAACATGTAAGGAAGATGTTTTTGCCCCTGTATCCACTCTGATCTGAAGGTCAAAGATGTTCAGATCAGGAAGATCACATGTTTCCAGTGCTCCAATAATTATTTTTGTCATAACACTTTTGCACCTTTATCTTTTGTAATCACTACGGCTTTTTGAAAGACCAGTGAGTTAGGGTATGTAATATGTGTTTCTTCAAACTTTAAGATTACATGAAACAAGGTAATTTCAAGAATAACCCCTTCAATCGTATCGTCGCCATCAATTATTTTCACATGGTCCCCCACATGATACGGAAAGAAAAAGAATACAATCACACTGGCTGTTACGTTACTTAAAATTGACCACTGAGCAAATAAAGCAACACCTAGAACAGCAAAGATGGAAGTAAAAATTAATCCCACATCTTTATAACTGAACCCTGTAATCACACCTAAGATTGCTAGAGTAATAATCGTCCAAAAAATCGTTAAAATAAACTGTACGTACTGAACTCTTCTCAATGCAATTCTTTTTTCTTGGCCTATTTTACGCACAACGCGCTTAATCAATGACTTTACAAAAACGTAAATAACAGCCATCGATAACAATGCTATCGATAAAGGTATTTTAATATGCTCTAACCAGTCCACTATTCACCTCGCAATATCGTCTACTTAAAATTGTTATTCGCTATCTAATAAATTGTCGGCAAGGTCTTCTATGTTTCCTGCCACTTCATCACTTTCTTTAAAGTATGCAATATGAAACATTGCATCGCCTTCTTGTACTAAAGGTATGTTTTGCTTACCAATGATAATACCTTCTCGCCCCGCAAGCACCTGACTTTGAACTTCGCCAAATGAGTCTCCGATTTCAGCCAGAACTTGTTTCTTCGCAACTTGATCACCAATCTGCACTCTGTCACGCACAAATCCACTGGTATCTGCACGTACCCAAGAACTGCTATAGGCAATAAAGGGTTCAATTCTTTTGGCTGATGATTTACGTTTTCTAACCATGCCTAAGTGACCTAAGACGTTCAGTACGCCTTTTTCACCTGCACGAATAGATAACTCATCAAACCGCAATGCTTCACCTGCTTCATAAAGCAAAATTTTCACGCCATGTTCTACTGCAGATTCACGCAACGAACCATCGCGTAAATTTGAATTAAGCAAAACCGGCACACCAAATACTTCAGCCATTTCACGGGTTTCAGCATCATCTAAATCTGCTCTTACTTGAGGTAGATTACTGCGATGAATTGCACCCGTATGAAGATCAATACCGTAATCACATTTACTCACAATTTCACTTAAAAATATGTGCGCTAATCGCCCTGCCAATGATCCGCGAGCAGATCCAGGGAAGACGCGGTTTAAATCACGTCTATCCGGCATATAACGACTTTGGTTTAATACTCCATAGACATTAACCATAGGTACGAAAATCAATGTACCTTTTGTGAGTTTAAGCGAACTGCGGCGAATCAATCTACGAATGATCTCCACACCATTTAACTCATCACCGTGCACTGCAGCACTAACAAAAATAACAGGGCCGTCTTTGCGCGCACGCTTGACGTAAACTGGCATTTTAATCTCTGTATCGGTATACAAGCGCACTACCGGAAGATCGATTTTTTTGCTCTCTCCCGGCAATATCGCAACACCACCTATGGTTAATTCTTTCATACTATCCCGCTCCGCGAGTTTTGTTCTTATGTGGCTTGGCTGTTTTTTCAATGTAGTCGTAAATCAATGCTGCTACGTTTTTACCTGTTGCCGTTTCAATACCTTCTAAGCCAGGTGATGAGTTAACTTCCATCACAACCGGGCCATCTTTAGCACGCAATATATCTACACCACAAACACCTAAGCCCATTATTTTTGCGGCATTAACAGCAGTTGCTCGTTCTTTTGGCGTTAGCTTAATTACTTCAGCAGTACCACCACGGTGCAAGTTAGAACGGAATTCTCCTTCTGCGCCCTGACGCTTCATTGCTGCCACAACTTTATCGCCAACAACCAAGCAACGGATATCAGCACCACCAGCTTCTTTAATAAACTCTTGTACCAATATGTTGGCATTAAGACCCATGAAAGCTTCAATAATACTTTCAGCGGCTTTATTTGTTTCAGCCAATACCACACCAATACCTTGCGTTCCTTCTAATAATTTTACTACTAGTGGCGCGCCACCAACATTTTTTATCAAATCTTTAATGTTATCCGGGCGGTTAGCAAAACCTGTACGAGGTAAGCCAACACCTTTACGAGATAACAATTGTAAAGAGCGCAATTTATCACGAGAACGACTGATCGCTACTGACTCGTTTACCGCAAATGTTCCTGTCATTTCAAACTGACGAACTACCGCTGTACCATAAAAAGTAATGGATGCACCGATGCGTGGAATAACCGCGTCATACTGTGGTAATGGCTCACCGTGATAACGAACGACTGGATTATTCGAAGTAATATCCATGTAGCAATGTAGAGTGTCAATTACGTCAACTTCATGGCCACGTGCTTCCGCTTCTTCTTTCAAGCGGCGAGTTGAGTATAGTTTTTTGTTTCGAGATAAAATTGCAATTTTCATGTTAGTACCCTTAATCTATGTGTTCAGTTATATAATCGTTAGTATCGTTCCAGTACGATGTGTACAAGGTACTGGTGGCTTGCTTAATTGCATTTAAATAGGCAACCCAAGCTTTTTCTATTTCACTCTCGGCCGCCTTGTTTCCTTGGCATACCGCTACAAAATTCTTTTCTACATCATTTTCAGGCAGAATTTCTTCGGTCCAAAGCTCTCGTAAGTGCCGACCGTAAGACGTTAAAATCTCAGCCTGTCTTCTAGTAAAGTAACCACTGCGTGCAAATCCACGAGGGAAGTGCATATCATCGTAATACGGAAACAATTCTGTCTTATTAAGACCTGTTAAATTTTCCATGTTGATCATCTCTGCCTACCTGAAACGCGAGTATGTGTTGATAGTATTACTGGGTAAATCAATATATATTTATCGTTAAGATAAGAGCGCAATAAACGTGGATGAAGAGCCTAAATGGACAGCGAATTATTAAGAACATTTCTTGAAGTGAGTCATACGAAACACTTCGGTAAAGCCGCAGAAAACCTGTATTTAACTCAAGCGGCGGTCAGTACACGAATTCGTCAGCTAGAGAGTCAGCTGGGCGTACAGCTTTTTACTCGGCTAAGAAATAATATTAGGTTGACGCCAGCGGGTGAGAAATTACGCCCTTTAGCCAATGCCAACCTAACTTTGGTTCAGCGAATTCGACAAGAAGTTGCTATTGCGAATAACCAAAGCCAGCAAATTTCAATTGGGGCAACTCCTAACCTTTGGGATGCTTTCTTACAGCATGAGTTGAGTCAGCTATTTGGACAGTTTCCTGGAATTGCGATGCGCGCGGAAGCTCATACCGCTACAACACTTGCACGGCAGTTACTAGAACGAACTCTTGATATTGCTATTACGTTTGATGCACCGAAGATTGATGAAGTAAGCACGGAAGAAATTGTGCAGGTTCCGCTATTTTTAGCGAGTTCTCATAACACTGACAGCTGGCAAGAGGCGATGGCGAATCATTATGTGATGGTTGATTGGGGAACGGCTTTTAACGTGCAACATGCTCAGCAGTTTACAGGAGCGCCACCTGCTGTATTACAGACCAATACTGGTCGTATTGCGCTGGACTTTTTGTTAACTAATGGGGGTTCAGCTTTCTTACCTGAAAGCTTATTGACGCCTTATATTGAGCTAGGTCAGCTTCATATTGTTGAGAATACTCCTAGTATTTCTCGCTCAGTGTATGCCAGCTATATCACTGAGTCTGATCGACTGGATAGCTTTAAAAAGGTTATTGAGGCGATCAAAGGTGAACAACCTGTGCCTGCTGAGTCTCTAACTCCGACCGAAGATGCATAAAAAAAGGCCGTATTACTTAGTAATACGGCCTTTTTAGATCTCAAACCAAAGCTCTTAAATGTGCTCTACCTGATCAATCTCATACTCAACGTCACCCGCTGGTACTCGAACAACAACGACATCACCCTCTTCTTTACCGATTAATGCACGAGCAATCGGTGAAGAAACAGAAATGCGAGCATTTTTAATGTCTGCTTCATCATCACCAACAATACGGTAAGTTACCGTTTCGTCAGTATCAAGATTGATGATAGTTACGGTTGTACCGAAAAAAACCTTACCTGTATAAGGGATGGTTTTAACATCAATAACTTGGCTCGTAGAAAGCTTCCCTTCAATATCTTGAATTCGGCCTTCGATAAAACCTTGCTGCTCACGTGCAGCATGGTATTCGGCGTTCTCTTTCAAATCACCATGTTCACGTGCCAAAGCAATGTCTTTAATCACAGCCGGACGTTGAACCGTTTTTAACTCTTTTAATTCAGCTTGAAGGGCACTTTCACCCTCAACTGTCATTGGATACTTTTGCATAACTTAATCCTTTTTTCTTTAGTCTTTACTAAAGAATAAACACAACGATCTCTTCTATTTAGAAGAGATGGCTGCGTGAATGTCCTGTAAGCGACGAACAACGTTCAAGCCTTCAGCGTTCAAGCCTTCAACAACCGCTTCAGCACCCGCCAAAGTGGTTGTGTAAGTTACTTTATGCTGCAGTGCGCTGCGACGAATGTCTGCAGAATCAGCAATAGCTTGTGTACCTTCAGTGGTATTCACAATCAATGCGATCTCGTCATTCTTAATACTATCAACAATGTTTGGACGTGCTTCATTCACTTTGTTGATACGCTCAACCGTGATTCCTGCTTCCATGATCTTGTTATAAGTACCGCCAGTTGCAACCAACTCAAAGCCTAACTTAGAAAAGCCTTGCGCTACTGCAACAACACCTTCTTTATCTGCGTCACGAACAGAGATAAATACTTTACCTTCTGTTGGAAGTTTTTCACCAGCACCCAACTGTGCTTTGTAGAAAGCTTCACCGAAGGTTGCGCCTGCGCCCATCACTTCACCGGTCGATTTCATTTCAGGGCCTAAAATTGGATCTACGCCTTGGAATTTATTAAACGGGAATACCGCTTCTTTTACAGAGAAGTGCTCTGGGACGATTTCTTTGGTAAAGCCTAGCTCTGCCAAAGATTTACCCATCATAACTTTTGCAGCTACTGCCGCAAGAGAAGTACCGATGCATTTAGAAACGAATGGCACAGTACGTGAGGCACGAGGGTTAACCTCAATCACATAAATCTCATCATCTTGCCATGCAAGCTGAGTATTCATTAAACCAACAACACCTAACTCCAACGCCATTGCTTTAACTTGATCGCGCATACGATCTTGTACTTCAGCAGGTAGGTTATAAGGAGGCAATGAACATGCAGAGTCACCTGAGTGAATACCTGCTTGTTCAATGTGCTGCATGATTGCGCCAATAACAACCTGTTCGCCATCACAAACTGCGTCGATATCAACTTCAACCGCACGGTTTAAGAAGTAATCAAGTAGTACTGGAGAATCGTTAGAAACTTGTACCGCTTCACGCATATAACGACGAAGTGATTCTTCGTTATTTACGATTTCCATCGCACGACCGCCCAATACATAAGAAGGGCGAACAACTAACGGATAACCAATCTCATTGGCTTTCGTTACGGCTTCTTCAGTAGAACGTACCGTTGCGTTTACTGGCTGTTTCAAACCTAAGCGTTGAATCATTTGCTGGAAACGCTCTCGGTCTTCAGCACGGTCAATGGCTTCAGGAGACGTACCAATAATTGGTACGCCAGCGGCTTCTAATTCGTTAGCTAGTTTCAATGGCGTTTGGCCACCGTACTGAACGATTACACCTTTTGGTTTTTCTTTATCAACAATTTCTAATACATCTTCTAGCGTTACTGGCTCGAAGAATAAACGATCAGACGTATCATAATCAGTAGAAACGGTTTCAGGGTTACAGTTCACCATAATGGCTTCGTAACCTAAATCTTTTGCTGCAAACGCCGCATGTACACAGCAGTAATCGAATTCGATACCCTGACCAATACGGTTTGGACCACCACCTAGAACGATAATTTTATCGTTATCGGTTGGGTTCGCTTCACACTCTTCTTCATAAGTAGAGTACATGTAAGCTGTGTCTGTAGAGAACTCAGCGGCACACGTATCAACGCGCTTATAAACAGGACGAATGTTTAACTTCTGACGCTGCTTACGGAATGCTTTTTCAGAAACACCTAGCAACTCAGCTAAACGCGCATCAGCAAACCCTTTACGTTTAAGACGGAATATACGATCTGCGTCCATTGACGTTAGGCTACTTTGAGCAACACTGGCTTCGTCTTTGATAATGTCTTCAATTTGAACCAAGAACCAAGGATCAACACCAGAATACTGGTAAATTTCATCAACACTTAAACCGGCGCGGAATGCATCGCCGATGTACCAAATGCGATCAGCGCCCGGTGTTTTAAGTTCAGAAATAATCTTGTCCATCGCGCCTTCAGAAGCTAGGTCGATGATTGGATCAAAACCATTCACGCCTACTTCTAGTCCACGCAATGCTTTTTGCAACGACTCTTGCTGGGTACGACCCATAGCCATTACTTCACCTACAGATTTCATCTGTGTGGTTAAGCGGCCATCAGCTGTTGGGAATTTCTCGAAAGTGAAACGAGGAATTTTAGTAACAACATAATCGATTGAAGGCTCAAACGATGCTGGAGTTGCGCCACCAGTAATATCGTTTTGTAATTCATCTAGGGTATAACCAATCGCCAGTTTCGCAGCGATTTTAGCAATAGGGAAACCCGTTGCTTTAGATGCCAAAGCAGAAGAACGAGAAACACGAGGGTTCATCTCGATCACAACCATACGGCCGTCTTTTGGATTAATACCAAACTGAACGTTAGAGCCACCGGTTTCTACGCCGATCTCACGCAGAACGGCCAAAGAGGCGTCACGCATGATTTGTAATTCTTTATCAGAAAGCGTTTGTGCCGGAGCCACAGTGATCGAGTCACCCGTGTGAACACCCATTGCATCAAAGTTTTCGATAGAACAGATAATGATGCAGTTGTCGTTAGTGTCACGAACAACTTCCATTTCGTATTCTTTCCAACCGATTAAAGACTCATCGATTAGCAATTCGCTGGTTGGAGAAAGATCCAAACCACGAGTACAGATTTCTTCGAACTCTTCTTTGTTATACGCGATACCACCACCGGTACCACCCATAGTGAAAGAAGGACGAATAATACAAGGGAAGCCAAGGCCTTTTTGCACTTCAACCGCTTCAGCCATTGTGTGAGCAATACCCGCACGAGGACATTCAAGACCAATTTTCTTCATCGCTTGGTCGAAACGGTTACGGTCTTCCGCTTTGTCGATAACGTCGGCTTTGGCACCGATCATTTCAACATTGAATTTTTCTAAGATGCCTGCGGCTTCTAAGCCCAACGCACAGTTAAGTGCTGTCTGGCCACCCATAGTAGGCAAAATTGCATCTGGGCGTTCTTTTTCAATGATGTTTGCAACTGTATCAACCGTAATCGGTTCGATGTACGTCGCGTCGGCCATTGAAGGGTCGGTCATAATTGTGGCTGGATTAGAGTTCACAAGAATAACGCGGATACCTTCTTCACGCAGGGCTTTACAAGCCTGTGCGCCAGAATAGTCAAACTCACAAGCCTGGCCGATAATGATCGGGCCAGCACCAATGATTAGGATGCTTTTTATGTCGGTACGTTTTGGCATGGCGGCCTCCTACTTCTTAGCGGCTTGGATAAGATCGATGAAACGATCGAACAATGGGGCAACGTCACGAGGACCTGGGGCAGCTTCAGGGTGACCCTGAAAACTAAATGCTGGTTTATCAGTCAATTCAATGCCCTGCAAAGTCCCATCAAAAAGGGACTTGTGAGTCGCTTTAATGTTCGCAGGTAAAGTTGCTTCATCAACTGCGAAACCGTGGTTCTGAGCTGTAATCATTACAACGCCTGTTTCAAGGTCTTGCACTGGGTGGTTACCACCGTGATGACCATGAGGCATTTTCACTGTTTGCGCGCCAGAGGCTAAAGCCAATAACTGGTGACCTAAACAAATACCAAAAACTGGGATGTTTGTTTTAAGGATTTCTTGAATCGCTTCAATCGCATAAGTACATGGCTCTGGATCACCAGGTCCATTCGATAAGAAGATACCGTCAGGATTCATTGCCAACACTTCGCTAGCTGGAGTCTGTGCCGGAACAATTGTTAGGTCACAACCACGCTCAGCCAACAAGCGTAAGATATTGCGTTTAACACCGAAGTCATACGCTACTACTTTAAATTTAGCATCGGCTTTAGCTAGCTCGCCATAGCCCTTGCCTAGTACCCAGTCAGTCTGAGTCCAGCCGTAGTTTTCTTGCGTTGTTACTTCTTTCGCTAGATCCATACCTTTAAGGCCAGGGAAAGACTTAGCGGTTTCGATTGCTGCAGCAATGTTAGCTTCAGAAGCAATTTCATTATCTGATGCTTCAACCGCTACGATACAACCATTCAAAGAACCTTTCTCACGCAAGATGCGTGTTAGGCGACGGGTATCGATATCGGCGATGCCTAAGATGTTGTTCTCTTTAAGATATACATCCAGTGCTTTTTCGCTACGGAAATTAGAAGCAATCAAAGGAAGATCACGAATCACTAGGCCTTTAGCAAAGATACCGCGAGACTCTTCGTCTTCCGCCGTAATGCCGTAGCTACCAACGTGTGGATAAGTTAGTGTAACGATTTGATTCGCATAAGATGGGTCGGTCAGAATTTCCTGATAACCTGTCATTGAAGTGTTAAAAACAACTTCACCGACGGCTTGACCTGCTGCACCAATGGCAGTCCCTTTAAAGACGCTACCGTCTTCTAGAGCTAGAATGGCTGTTATAGACAAGGCTATGATCCCCGAAATAATCAATAAATAAGGTCATTGTAGAATACTCAACGTTGAGTACCTGTCGGCAATACTGGCACATTCTTTAACTTATAAATCAAAGACTTAGCCAAATATTACCTAGCGTCTAGTCGCAAAAAAGCGGGAGGAACTTAAAGCTCCACCCGCTTTTATAATCTGCACTGTAAATCTAAGAGCTTTAAATAAGATTAGACGCTGGCGCCCGTCTCTCAAGCTATTGAATAAAGTATTAAATAACCGAGCTGGACGTACGCCTGTAAACTGGTCGCAAATCATACCAAAACAGACACTCCAAGTCCATATTTATCTTACATTTCAACTCATACTCATCAAGCTTTAAAAATACAATAATAGGCGTGTCTAAATAAGCAATAACCTTCAATAATTTTAAAATTGGCATTTTAAACGAGCTGCAAAAAATTAAAGTCTAAATTTTTCACTTTTTTACATTAAATATAATTCGAATAATAAATTTTAAATGTTTTTATTAAAAATAACTCAATCAACCGTTAAAAAATATTTTTTCTTGTTAATAAACAACGTCCTACTAATAACATTAATATCAACATAAAAACCTAACCATATGATAAGGTTTTTAACGCTTTAACGCCTATATGAATAGTATTTAAACAGCAGTCACTCTTATTAACGAACTTATTTATAATTTATCGGTCTAGTACTTGCTGAATGTTTTTTAAAGGTATTTAATTATAAAAAAATAATAGAATTTGTTTTTTATAATTAAAACTATAACTCACTATAAAGAAGGAGCAATTTTATGCCTACTGCTGTTGATGGACGTCGTCGCCTTGCACCAGAAGAACGTAAACGTCTATTACTTAATGATGCCGTTGAAGTTTTTGCTAACCGAGGAATTGGTCGAGGAGGGCATACTGAAATTGCTGAAATGAGTGGCGTATCAGTAGCAACCGTATTTAATTACTTCAATACTCGCGAAGATTTAGTTGAAGCCGTTTTAGATGAAGTTGAAGCAAGGTTCTTAGACCTTGCAGAAGAAATATACAGCCAAGGTGATGCGCCATTAGAAGCTGTTTCAAATCACATGAAAGCATTCATGAATTTATGTGAAACAGAACCTGCTTATATTAAGGTTTGGCTAGAGTGGAGTTGCTCTATTCGCGAAGGCATTTGGGCAAGATATATTGATTTCCAAAACAAGCTCTTAGCAATGATTGCAAAGCAGGTTGATAAGGCAATTAAGAATGGGGATCTTGCTCCTGGACTATCTGCCGCCGAACGCTCTCGCTGGCTACTAGGAAATTCTCAAATGCTTGTTTCTATGGCATTTGATCCGAGCGGAAAACCTCGCGGAATGCAGCAAATGGTTGATCGTGGCCTTGCCCACATGCTGGGTGCTGTTTAAAGCAATAGCTGCTGTTTAAAATCTACAAATAGCAGATACAAAAAAACCGAAGCCAGTCTTTTATAATAAAAGTCTGGCTTCGGTTTTTTATTGGTCTGAATTTATGCAGCCTTGCCTTAAACTAAAAGCTTAAGCTAGAAACCCAAAACATCCTGCATATCATACAAACCATTTTCTTGCGTGCCAATCCACTTAGCAGCACGTACAGCGCCCTTGGCGAATGTCATTCGACTTTGTGCTTTATGAGTTACCTCAACACGCTCTCCATCGGTTGCGAACATAACGGTATGATCACCCACTACGTCACCACCACGAATGGTTTCAAAACCAATCTGCTTGTGCGGACGAGCGCCAGTTTGACCTTCACGGCCATAGCAAGCGACTTCTTTTAAGTCCCAACCCATGGTTTCAGCAACCACTTCACCCATGCGAAGCGCAGTACCTGAAGGTGCGTCTACTTTATGTTTATGATGCATTTCGATAACTTCAATATCGCTATCGTCACCCATAACAGAAGCAGCCATACGTAAAAGATTTAAACAAAGATTCACACCCACTGAATAGTTTGGTGCAAATACAATACCCATATCTTTTGCAGCAGCTTCTAAACCGGCTTTCTGTTCGTCATCCAAACCTGTCGTTCCGATAACGATTTTTTTACCCGCTTGACGGCAAATTTCAACATTTGCCATCGTCGCTTCTGGTGCGGTAAAGTCGATTAAAACATCAAAGCTATCAACTGCTGCAGCAACGTCTGTTACGGCAACAACTTCTAGATTTTTACCAAGACCTGCAATGGCACCGGCATCAACGCCGACCATAGGGTCGTTAGGTAGAACGATCGCTGCGCCTACCTGAGCGTCTTCAACAGCATCAACCGCTTCGATTAAAATGCGGCCCATACGGCCGGCTGCACCTGTAATTGCTATACGAGTCATATCCCTTCCTATTTAGTAAAAAAACGGGCTAATTACAATTCTTCGAAGAATTTTTTAACGCCTGCAAACCAAGTATTCTTTTGCGGTGAATGTTTTTCACCTTTTAAAGATGCTTGAAATTCTTTCAGCAATTTCTTCTGATGTTCTGTCAATTTAACCGGAGTTTCAACTTGCACACGGCACATCAAATCACCAGGACTAGAAGAACGAATCGGCGTTACACCCTTACCTTTCAGGCGGAACATACGACCACTTTGAGTCTCAGATGGAATCTTCAGCTTTACACGACCGTCTAGGGTCGGTACTTCTAATTCACCGCCCAATGCCGCATCCACAATACTGATTGGCACATCGCAGTAAAGATTGTGACCGTCGCGTTCAAAAATCGCGTGATCTTTCACACTCATCTGTACATACAAGTCGCCCGCAGGACCACCCATAGCACCCGCTTCGCCTTCACCACTTAAACGAATACGATCACCAGTATCAACACCCGCAGGCACTTTAACGTTAAGTGTTTTCGTCTCTTCCTTAACGCCACGGCCATTACAGCTGTTACAAGGATCTTCAATTACTGTACCCTGCCCGCGACATGTTGGGCACGTCTGCTGCACCGCAAAGAAACCTTGCTGCATGCGAACCTGGCCTTGGCCACCACACGTAGAACAAGTCTTTGCTGACGTACCTGGCTTAGCACCAGTACCATCACAAGGCTCACAAGGAACTAAGGTTGGGATAGTGATTTTTTTCTCACATCCTTTAACAGCTTCTTCAAGACTAAGTGTCATCGTATAGCGTAAATCGCTACCACGCTGAGGACCGCCACGACGACCACCGCCGCCTCCGCCACCAAATATGTCACCGAATACATCACCAAAGATATCACCGAAACCGCCAGCACCACCGCCATGGCCGCCGCCCTGGCTTCCATCAACACCTGCGTGACCATAACGATCATAAGCATCTCGCTTTTGCTCGTCACTTAAAATTTCATACGCTTCAGAAGCTTCTTTAAACTTTTCTTCTGACGCTTTATCACCCTCATTACGATCTGGGTGATGCTTCATCGCAACCTTACGGTATGCTTTTTTTAATTCTTTTTTATCAACGTCTTTCGCGACGCCGAGAATTTCGTAAAAATCTCTTTTAGACATTGTCCGGCCCTAACATATAGCTTAAAAACTTTGGCTATTTCTTTATAACGCAAAAACGCGGCGCCCTGTTAACAGGAGGCCGCGTTCTATTAATCACACTAAAACGCGGTGATTATTTATCTTTAACTTCTTCGAATTCAGCATCAACAACATCGTCATCTTGACCAGCTTCTTGAGCTTGCTCGCCGCCTTCAGCGCCAGCTTGTTCTGAAGCTTGTTGCTCAGCATACATCTTTTGAGCTAGGCCAGAAGAAGCTTCGGTCAAAGCAGTTGTTGCTGCTTCAATTGCTGCTTTATCTTCGCCTTTCATTGCTTCTTCAACATCAGCAATGGCTTTTTCGATAGCTTCTTTTTCTTCAGCAGTCGCTTTATCACCAGCTTCTTCTAAAGTTTTCTTAGTCGCGTGAACAAGACCGTCGGCTGTGTTACGAACCTGAATCATTTCTTCAAATTCTTTATCCGCTTCAGCATTTGCTTCAGCGTCTTGAACCATTTGCTCGATCTCTTCATCACTTAAACCAGAAGAAGATTTAATGACGATAGACTGTTCTTTGCCTGTCGCTTTATCTTGAGCAGAAACATTCAAAATACCGTTAGAGTCGATGTCGAATGTTACTTCAATTTGAGGCATACCACGTGGAGCCGGTGGAATGTCAGCCAAATCGAAACGACCTAGAGACTTATTCTGTGCCGCTTGCTTACGCTCACCCTGTACGATGTGAATCGTTACAGCGCTTTGATTGTCGTCAGCTGTAGAGAAAGTCTGAGATTTCTTAGAAGGAATCGTCGTGTTTTTCTCGATAACAGCAGTAGCAACGCCACCCATTGTTTCGATACCTAAAGTCAAAGGCGTAACGTCTAGTAGCAATACGTCTGTTACATCACCCGATAAAACACCACCTTGAACACCTGCGCCAATGGCAACAGCTTCATCAGGGTTAACGTCTTTACGTGGCTCTTTACCGAAGAACTCAGCTACCTTAGCTTGTACTAGAGGCATACGAGTCTGACCACCAACAATGATGATTTCGTCGATTTCAGAGGCTGACAAATCAGCATCTTTAAGAGCAATACGGCAAGGTTCGATAGACTTAGCTACCAAATCTTCAACCAAGCTTTCTAACTTAGCGCGCGTTACTTTAACGTTTAAGTGCTTAGGACCTGTTGCATCAGCAGTGATGTAAGGCAGGTTAACGTCAGTTTGTTGTGCAGAAGACAGTTCAACTTTCGCTTTTTCGCCCGCTTCTTTCAAACGCTGCATCGCTAGTGGGTCACCTTTAAGGTCCATACCACTTTCTTTCTTAAACTCATCTGCAAGATAATCAATCATGCGCATATCGAAATCTTCACCACCAAGGAACGTATCACCGTTCGTTGCTAGTACTTCGAATTGAGTCTCGCCATCTACGTCAGCAATTTCGATGATAGAGATATCAAATGTACCACCACCTAAATCGTATACAGCAATCGTCTTATCACCTTTAGTATGATCAAGACCATATGCAAGTGCAGCCGCTGTTGGTTCGTTAATAATACGCTTAACTTCTAAGCCAGCAATTTTACCCGCATCTTTAGTTGCTTGACGCTGTTGGTCATTAAAGTAAGCAGGAACTGTAATTACAGCTTCTGTTACTGCTTCACCAAGATAGTCTTCTGCAGTTTTCTTCATCTTTTTCAAGATTTCAGCAGATACTTGCGGTGGAGCCATTTTCTTACCGTTCGCTTCAACCCACGCATCGCCATTATCAGCCGCTACGATTTTGTAAGGAACCATAGAGATGTCTTTTTGAACAACATCATCTTTAAACTTACGACCAATCAAACGCTTAACAGCAAAGATAGTATTTGCAGGATTTGTTACTGCTTGACGCTTAGCTGGCTGGCCAACTAAAATTTCTTCGCCGGTATAAGCGATGATCGAAGGTGTTGTGCGATCGCCTTCTGCGTTTTCAATTACTTTAGGTTTATCGCCATCAAGAACAGCAATACAAGAGTTCGTTGTACCTAAATCGATACCAATAATTCTACCCATAATTTCAATCTCCGATTTTCTATTCGCCAGCCAAAGCTAGCTTCTAAATTCAATAAATGTTTTAACTTTCTATACAACTTATATAAGTCTAATCTTTCATTTTTCAAGGCTAAACTTCAAAATTTACTGTTTTTTAGCCTTTATCTTTCGCCTTTAAATAGACGGAATATGTCTTACGCATTCTCATCAATAGAAGGGGCGCCTTTAGACACCATAACCATCGCAGGGCGTAATAAACGACCATGTAAGCTGTAACCTTTTTGCATAACTGCCATTACCGTATTAGGTGGGAAGTCTGCATTTTCTTGCATTGCCATCGCTTGATGAAATTCAGGATTAAATGCTTCACCCTGCGGATCAATTGCTTCAACGTTAAACTTAGCCAAAGTTGAAACAAAACCTTGCAATGTCATATCAACACCTTCGCGAAGCGCTAAGGTTTCTTCACTTTCTGGCGTTGCCGCCAAAGCACGCTCTAGATTATCTAATACCGACAACAGTTCGCGAGAGAATTTCTCTTGGCCAAACTTATGTGCCTTTTCAACATCCTGCTCTGCACGACGACGAACATTTTGAGCGTCAGCCTGTACACGTAACATCTGATCTTTCAATTGAGCAACTTCGGCTTGCGCTGCAGCCAACTCAGCCTGCAATGCTTCTTCAACAGATGCCTCAACAGATTCTTCTGCTGCTTCTACCTGCTCTTCCACATCAACAGTAGTGGTCTCTATGTTTTCGTCATTCTGCTGCGACATGAATATTTCCTCTACTCTAAAAATGCGCTTAACTCGTATTTATCTACCGAGTTTCTTTGTGTGATTTCTATATGGGGCTAGCAATTCGCCTTTCAAGGGTAAAAATCACACAAAGTTGTATAGAAAGTTGCATTGATTGATGAATACTCGCCCAACCACTTGCTTGAACATTATTTTTACTGTACAAATAAACACTGTACAAACATACACACCACTAAAAGACACACTACACTAAATAAAAGACACTACGTTCGCTGTAAAGCAGGAGCCTATAATGCTTGTTCATTTATCTATTTCACAATTTGCCTTAGTTGAGCATCTTGAACTTGAGCTAAAAGCAGGTATGACAACCATTACTGGAGAAACCGGTGCCGGTAAGTCCATTCTATTAGGTGCTCTTGGTCTTGCTCTAGGCAACCGGATTGATGGTAATGTCGTCCGTAATGGTGCCGATAAGGCAGATATTAGTGCTACTTTTATTATCAATGAAAAAGTTTCAAAATGGCTCGATAGCCATGACTATCCATTAGAAGACGACACTTGCATATTACGCCGCGTAATAACACAAGAAGGCCGAAGCCGAGGCTATATAAATGGTCGTAATGCCTCTGCGACAGAATTGAAAGCTCTGGCCAACCAGTTAATTGATATTCATGGTCAACATGCACATCAATCCTTAATGCAAAAAGATGCTCCTCGCAAACTGCTTGATAACTACGCAGGTACTCGCGCACTCTGCCAAAAGACCAAACAAGCTTTCCAACTCTGGCAAGAAAAATTAAAACAGAAGAATAACCTGCAAGAAGACAGCGCAGAACAACAAGCTCAGCGCCAGCTATTAACGTATCAGGTACAAGAACTGGATAATCTTGAGCTTGTGGCCGGCGAAGTGATAGAACTAGAAGCTGAGTTAAAGCGCCTAAGTAATGCCGATGAAATTATGTTTTCAGGTCAGCAAGCGCTTACATTGTGTGCTGACGGCAATAGTGATGACTCTTCAAGCTCACGTTCAAGCTCTCAAAGCAGCGCGCTTCAACAAGTTCAGCAGGCAATTCAACAGCTTGACCAAATCGATGACGATAATGTTTTATTAAAAGAAAGCCGCGAATTTTTAAACCAAGCACAAATCCAACTCGAAGAAGCAAACGATTCACTGCACAACTACATCAATAAAGTAGAGATTAATCCGCAACGCTTAAATCAAATTGATCAGCGTCTAGGCGCTATTTACGACCTAGCAAGAAAACACCATGTTCGTGCAGATGCGCTGTACGAAAAATGGCAAGAGCTCAGCGATAGCCTTAAGGCGCTGAACTTTAGTGATGACGATATGGACGCACTCGTTCAGCAGGTTAGCGAACTTGAACAAGACTACCTCAAGCTCGCTCATCAATTGAGTAAAAAGCGCCAGAAAGCAGCAAGCAAACTAGATAAAGAAGTGAATACTCACTTTGAAGCGTTAGCTCTTGGTAATGCAAAATTAAAAACTGACATGAACACTAATGACTCCCTCGCTAATGCCTATGGTATTGATCATATTGATCTACTTGTACAAACCAATCCAGGCATGCCGATGGGACAGTTATGCAAAGTGGCATCTGGTGGTGAGCTTTCTCGAATTAGTTTAGCAATCCAAGTCATTACAGCTCAAACCAGTAATATCCCAAGTTTAATCTTTGATGAAGTCGACGTTGGCATCGGCGGTGGTACGGCAGAACGTGTGGGTCGTTTATTGAATCAACTAGGACAGCATAGCCAGGTTCTTTGTGTAACCCACCAGCCACAAGTAGCAGCGCAAGCACAGAACCATCTACAAGTGAGTAAAATCGCTGGTGACGAACAGACCTTCACTAATATTCGTCCGCTGGATAATAAGCAACGCACAGAAGAAATTGCGCGTATGTTGGGTGGTGTTGAGATTACCCAACACACTCTCGACCATGCACAAGAGATGCTAGCCATGGGAAATGGCTAGCGTTTTAAGATTACTTCTTCGGACGAACGTAAAGCACTAAGCTATGATCAACAAGCTCGTAGCCCATTTTTTCTGCAATTTCATGCTGTAAACGCTCAATTTCGTCATTGGTAAATTCAATTACCTCGCCATTCTCCATATTCACCATGTGGTCGTGATGATCACCACGAGCCAATTCAAATACAGAATGGCCACTATCAAAGTTATGACGTGTTACTAATTCAGCGGTTTCGAACTGAGTTAATACACGATAAACCGTTGCTAAACCGACATCTTCTCCCGCTTCAATCAGTGCTTTATAAACATCTTCCGCACTCATATGACGCGCATCTGAATTTTCTAAGATTTGTAAAATTTTAACGCGTGGGAGCGTTACTTTTAATCCAACTTTACGCAGTTCGGCATTTTGATCTGACATCTCTTCCTCGAATATTTCGCAGCGGCTTACAGCAAGTTACTTTATCAGGTATTATCAAGACTTCTCTAGACAAAGCAAACAACAAATACCATGAAATTTAGAATTCTTACCATTTTACTGGGTTTTATATTTATTTCAGCCTGTAGTGTACCTGAAGTTTACAAACTTACAGTGCAACAAGGAAATATTGTTACTCAAGATATGCTCGATCAACTGAAAGCTGGTATGAGTCAACGCCAAGTTGCTTATATCATGGGCACACCACTTATTAAATCAGCTTATCAAGAAAATCGCTGGGACTATATTTATACTCTTGAACGCCGTGACGAAGTCGTTAAATCGTATCAAGTAACGGTTTTCTTCACAGATAAGATATATACGCACTATGAAGGCGAAGTTCCTAGTGACAAAGCACTAGAAGAACAGCAAGAAGTACTCGAAGAGAAAAAAGAAGATTCGCTCTTAGACATCCCGCAAGATTAAGTTACCGTAATAAAAAAGGGCCGTAAAATTAACTACAGCCCTTTTTTTGTTTGGCTTTTTACCTTTTACCCTATTTTGCTGCTTTAGCAGCACGATTAGCACGAGCTGCTTTAGGGTCAATTATCAAAGGGCGATAGATTTCAATACGATCACCCGCTTTTAATACTTCCGTATCCGGGCTGCGCACGGTTTTACCAAAAATCCCTAACTTAGATTCCGCAATATTTAACTCAGGAAACTCTTTATCTAGTCCAGAAAGCTCAGCCCCCTGACGAACCGTAGTACCCTGTTCAACCTGCATACTAATCAGCTTTTGTTTATGCGCTAAACCATAAACAACTTCAATCTCAATCTGCTCACTCATTACTCTGTTTCCTATCCGTATATTTGTTTAGCACGCTGAACAAATGAATCGACCATAGTCGTGGCCATTTGCTTGAAAACAGCGCCTAAAGCAATACCTCCTAATCGACTATTTACCTCAAAGTCCATTTCATAAGTCACTTTACAAGCTTCATCTGACAAAGGTTGAAAATTCCAAATAGCCACAAAACGACTAAAAGGACCATCCACTAAAGACAGCTCCATTCGCTTGGGGTATTGCAGCTTATTTCGTGTCGTAAAGGTTTGATTCACGCCAACCTTACTAATGGTCAAACTCGCCACCAGCTCTTCATCAGTCTTTGATATTAATTCAGTTGCTGCACAACCTGGCAAAAACTGCGGATAACTTTCCACGTCATTCACCAATGCATACATCTGTTCTGCGCTGTGCATAACTAATGCACTGCGAGTAATCGAAGTCAGTTTATTGTACTCC
>Ga0115572_10001108_pt1 | contig 22124 bp, 20 predicted proteins | sample COGITO_mtgs_1206_FD_88681 | JGI IMG/M metagenome (GOLD analysis project Ga0115572, IMG submission 88681) | Pelagic marine microbial communities from North Sea - COGITO_mtgs_120607 | ecosystem: Environmental > Aquatic > Marine > Epipelagic | place: Germany:Helgoland, sampling site Kabeltonne... | reverse complement strand
CGTCCTGCATTAAATCTTTCTCTAAAGTCTCTTGTAGGAATTAAATCTCTTTTAGTTAAAAGTATTCTTTGGTTCATGTAATCCCAAACAGACGTAAACCCTAGTCCTGTAATAGGACTATCTTCTGTATGTACGTATCCGTACAGTCCAAGATTTTTAAAACTCATATTTTCTTGAAACCACTTTTCCATTCCTACCCCACTAATAGCATTCATTTGATTAGTTGTAAGATAGACTCTACTATTTCTTTGGTCTACAGAAAAGTATCCATATTTAGAAACATTGCAAGAAGACTGAGATCTTGTTCCTCCATACCCAGCTTCTGTTTGAACAAGCTCATCGGGTTCTTGAACAAATATATCACCACTACCTACAAATGCTTCAGAGCCGTCTCCTAACCTCATAGATTGTTTACCTTTAGTTTTAAATAAACTGTCTTCTGTGTGTATATATAAAAGATTATTAAAACTTGTAAGATTTGATATGCTTCCTCTATTCTTTGGAAGATCTTTGTATTGTAAAGCTAAGAATATTCTAAAGTTATCTATAAGACTTCCAGGGTCTGATTTAACAGACCTATGTATTCTTGTAGGAAAATTAGTAGGCTGACTTACAAGTAAAGGTAATGGAAATGCAGTAGCTAGCTCGTTAAGCACTGAGTAATCTCCGTTGTACTTTATGTTTTCTTGAGATGTATAATCTAATAAATTATCTCTTGAATCGCTTTTACCTGCTCTGTCTACAAATAAAAACTTTTTACCTGGCGACCCAGGATAAAATGAAGAAGACACATCTTCCTCATGCCTAAAGCATATATTATCGTTAGATTCAATAACTGTATATAAACCAGAAACTCTATCAATACCCTCATCTTCAGTTAGTCTAGGGTATAAACTTTGTCGTATACCGTATCTACATATAAATGTATCTCCTCCAAATATTCCTTCATGGTCTTTACCTTCGTCGCCTAGATCAACTGTATTAAAAGTTGCTTCTGCAGAATCAGATATAAAATTATTAAGAGACTCTCCTACAACTTGAAACCCTGTCCACACTAAGTCTTGAGTATCTAATGCATTATATGTATCTTCTTTAAATGCTGCTAAGTTTACATTATAAGTAGATAAGTTTACATCTGCTAAGTATTGAAAAGGAAACCCACTAGTGTTCCATTCTGAAATACTTTCACTGTCTGAACCATATATTTTGTAATCTAAATCTTTAGTTAAACCTAAAGCTATATGACTATCTCCTCCTCTATTATATAGTTTTAATCCAAAACCTAAACCTCTTGCATCAAAAATAGAATCACCTTTTACATAACTTTTACATCTCTCTCTTATAGGAAAGTGAGTATTTTCTATAACATCTTCCGAAGTAAATTGTTGGTTAAATGTTGTATAATCATCTAATACTCCAAAAGTAGATCTAATAGTAGAATTGTCATTACAGATTTGACCTTCTTCTGCTTGTAAATGTAATTCACCTGCTCCTAACCAAGTTAAATAAGAACTGCTACCTACTCTTGTAATATGGGTTGCCGCTCCTATTGACTCTTTTTTTCTAAGCAATTCAAAATTGTAAAAAGACAATGTTCCAAAATCTACATCATCAATAGAGTTAAATTTAGTATCTGTATTAAGAGGATACTTTACAAATAAATCTTCTTCATTGTTATTACCAGCTTCTGGTTCTGATGTACACCCTCCAATTTGAGTTTTTAATTTTATATAAGGAGCTACTATACCTTGTCCTAAAATTGTTTTATACTCATGTTTTCTTTTAGAGTGGTATATTCTAAAACCTTGTACTTTGTCAGCTATCTCTTTAGGAATTTCTATATTTTCAAGTTCAAATCCTAATATTTTAACTTTACCTAAAGCTGTACCAGTAGCTTGATCTGGCATTTGAGCTGAGTAACTAATTGTTGCTCCTCTAAATCTATTTTCACTATTTAAAAAATCAGGCGCATTTCCTCCTTGTCTGTCAAACAAAAACCAATTGCCATCTTGAGCTAGCAACTTACCTGTAAATTCTCTTTCTACAGAGTTATTAGTAAAATCACCAACTTGATCTAAATACCAAGTTATATCATATATAGTTCCAATTTCAGGAACTGCGGTAGCAAGATCATTTATTTTAAAAGCTGTCCAATTATCTCCAGTAAAACTTGAAGCTATAGATTGGCTAGGAATAGTTATACCTCCCCAGTCATGATTATTTAAACCTGCAGAATGGTATTCTACCGCACCTGCGCCTCTTTCAACATTCCATGATAAATTAATAAATTCTCCTGGTACTGTAGTAATATCTGAAGACGTTCCATCCCAAAAACTATATTCAGAATTAGAGTTGCTAGGAAAATGATGATGTCTAACTTTTGACATTGATCCATCATCATTTTTAAATGAAAGGTTATTATAGTCTTCAGTGTTAGGATATACTTCATTTGCATTTTGCCAATAGTTCATATCTTTAGAACCATCCTCATTAGAGTATTCTACAAAGTGAAAGTTTTTTGCGTTTGTACTAAGATCTTTTAAGTCTTGAGTTATCTTATTTGTTTCTAGTTCATTACTAATAGACTTTCTACCTGGTATGTGATAAGCATAACTCATCCTACCGTCGTTAAGTATAAAAGCTATATAAAATGCGTAAACTTCGTTACGTAAATATCCTTTATATTTATATGCATTATTTACATCTCTATAACTTCCTAACCTAGATTCATTAGGAGGCAACGTCTCTAAATACCCGTCAGATATATTGTCTGTACTAACTTCTAAAGGTTCAAAGTTTTCTAATACTTTTGTTTTAGGTTTTAATACTATATTACCTGCATGTTTTTGAAATCCTACATCTAAAGTTCCCTCTAAATTACCAGCATATAAAACTCCGTCTAATTGTTCTAATGTTTTAACTTTATCGTATTGAACATAATCTACGACAACGTCTTCTACAGACTGTTGTTGATAACCCTCAGCCCCAGTAAAAGTAATTTCCTGTGTAAGAGGGTCTCCATTTGGGTTTATTTCTAAATCATTTAATCTATATGCAAAACGTTTACCTCCTACTGTTTGTATAATAGCAGGACGAATATACTCATAATCAGTATTTAAATTTGTAACTGACCATGTTAAAGATTTACCTGTCTGAGATCCTGGAGAAGCTCCGTCATATCTTTCTATAGGTAGTACACTTTCTAAGTCGTCTACTATAGACACAGGGTTGTCTACTACTAAATAATTTGTAGCTACAAGATCTACATCTACATACGCTAAAGCAAGTTGATATACAGCAGTAGTAAGCCCTCCACCAGAATTAATAGATTTAAACTCTATGTTAGGTACAGGTCCAGAATGTGGAAATAAGTTTAATCTATCTATATAATTTTTATTTGGACTTTCTTCTGGACTTACATTGTAAAGGTTTTCATACTTGTTATATATAGAACCAGAATTATTAGATTGCCTTGTTATATTAAGACATCTAGGTGGGTTTATATCGTCTCTAAAATATACAAATAAATTTTCTTTAGCGTCTATTTTATAAGTACCGTGTATAGGATATTTAGAATTAAATTTAAGATCTACATCTACTGCAACTAAAGGGTTATCAAGTTTTAAATTTAAAATAGCAGTATAGCTACCAGACTGATATACTCCTATTTCAGATCTTCCAAAATCTTCATGGGGAGTTTCTTCGCCAGTAGATGGATTTTTAATTATATACTCATTAACAGAAAATAAAACAACTCTATCGTCAGTAATTTCTATAGCGCCAATAACTGTATATCCATCTACTACAGTTCTAACATCTGACTTTCTACCTATTTGACGTATACTTTTATTACCGCCTTCATTACTTACAGCGCCATCTATTTTATTAACAATAACGTTTCTAGCAAATCTCCACGTACCCGGCGGTTGATCTGCTACCCCTGTATCTTTTACTAGCCCTTTTGTAAATCTACCCATTATCCTCTATATAATGTTTCTCGTTCGTTTAAATCTTCAAAAAATACTGCATGCCTATTAATACTTGGAGTAAGCCTAACCCATTGATTCATAAATGATTCGTATTTATCTATGTCTGGATAAGTAGCTGCATTCCTAGCTTGAGTACAATAGTACTTCCATTTTTGATCTGCAAAATTATAATCAATTTTATTGTTAGGTTTATCAAACCCTCCTAATAGCATTTGTTTATATATGTACCAAAACATTGCTTCTTTATAACTAATGTCATCTGGTACCATAGGGTAACAATCTTCATCAGTTGGAAAAGCCATATAGCTTAAACATATTGCTCCTGTAGGAAAAGATGTTTTTATATACTCACCATCTATTATATACGAGTCATTGCCTTCAGCAAATTCATTTACACACTCATCACAATGTATGCTTTTGTGAAATGTACCTACTCCATATTTTAAAGGCTGCAAAGAAGATTCTCCTTTACCAAAATATATGTTTTGTAATACAAGCATTCTACTTTGAAGCTCTCTAAGTTCTAATATATTAGATTTATACTGAGTATCAAAAGTAGTTAGATCTGCAGTCACTAACGTAGAAGAAGTTAACTCATCTACATTTTCGTTGTATTCTCTTAAATCATCTCTAAGTCCTTTTATCTGCGTAACTAAAGTGCTTAGTTCTGAGTTTTTAGAAGGAGTAACAGATTCATTTACAGCTACTTGATTTATATAGTATAAATCTTCAGGCAGTAAATGTTTATTTTCTTTAATAGATAATACGATTTGCTTTTGAATAAGTTGAGAAGAAGCGCCTATATGCTCAAGCGCTTCTCCTACCCATTCAACAGCATCTAATACCCAATCCGCATTATTAGGTTTTAAGTCACGCATGACTTTTCTAATAATAGGTTTACAAGATGTATGTTTATATACTGCCATTATAGTTTACTTTATAAATTAATCTATTCTTTCAATGCCTGGCTCTAAGAATCCACCTGATTGGTACATATTCTTTTTCTTTTTACCACCCATCATTTTTTTAACTTTCTTAAGTCCAAAATTCTTAGCATTTTCGAAAGGGCTTTTCATTTTTTTATTAAGACTTTCTTTATACTTTTTGTAATCAGCATCGCTTTCTCCTGCTTTTTGAACTCTAATTTTAGTGCGCGTTATTTTGCCAGGTTTAGCACGTTCTGGATTAAGTTGTCCGCCCATTTGCATTTTCTTTTTACTAGAAATTGCAGATTTCATAGACTCAGTTTTGTTACCATCTTTATCCATGTCTAAATAGTCAGGCTTAGCTCCACCCTTTTGCATCATTTTCTTTTTAGTACCTCCGTACATTTTTTTTAATCCTCCCATCTTATTTTTGTTTTTAATTTTTTTTTCTTGTTCTAGCATTTCTTTAGTAGGTTTTTTGCCACTACCTTTATTTGCTCTTATATTATCCCAAAGACCTCGTTTAGAGTAAGAACCGTCTTTTCTTTTTAACATTGTCATACTAACTTTTTTTAAATTTTAAATACGCTAAGTCATCTGTTCTAAGTAGCTCAATTAACTTTTCTTTATTACCTTTAATACCGCGCGTCGCATCAAACCTGTATACTGATTTATTAGGAATTCTACATCTACCTTTACGCCAGTAGAACTTACAATAATATCCGTCAGTATAATATATATGCCACTTAGTACCTTGTTGTGTTTCTGAGTCATATAGTTGTTTTCCATTTTCTAACAACTCTGTTTTATATTTGTTAGATTCTCCCCAATCTATTTTAGGGTTACGAGGGTCTCTTTCTTTTCTTACTATAGACAATGTAGATAGATTGTGCCCCATATTAAAAGTTTCACCATCTAAAATACTAGTCATTATATTTATATTAAATGTTTCGCATATTTGTCTAAATACTTTTTTATCAATATATCCATTATCAATAACATACTTTTTATATATATCTGTTAAAGTATAATTCATTACTTAGCAGGTCTACCCATTGCTCTGTCTTGAGCGTTATCATTAATAGTATCGTTAAAAGATGTTGCTAACAATTGCAGCTCTCCACTCATTATACCTTGAGTAATAGTTTGAACCATATCCATAGGCATAGGAAAAGAACTCTCAGGGTCATAACACTCAGAACCCTCACAATCAAAGTCTTGCAAAGCTTCAGGATCTTCAAATATACCTCTTACATTTACAAACTGCAACCCCTTTGCATTATATATATACAAGTGGTCTCCTATCATATACGCTCTTTTTGCATTTTTAGCATACTTTTCATATGGTAACCACTGAACTGTTATAGGATCTACAATAGGAATTGTTTCTAACCCTGTTACATCAGATATGTGAGTTAAAGCATCTTTAAAATTTAATCTTACTGTTCTAGGTATTGTAGTTTTACAAGCATACACATCACAGTTTACAGGCAAGTTACAACATTTAGATGCGTCAACTTTTTGTAGCTCTACGCATTTTAAATCCTGCTCAAGATGTCTTGTTATATTGCCATTTCTAGCAAAGTCTCTTCTAATAAGCATTGCTCTGTAATACTTAATATTAAATTTAATTTGAGCTATAGAAATATTATCTCCTGTAGAAGATCTACCTCCCCTAACTAAATTTAAAATGTTATATGCTATTTCGTCTAGTGTCATGTTTGTTACACGTTAGTTTGTAAATATCCTTCGTACCCGCGTTGCTTGTTCCATATATGTGCTTGACCAGTTCTTTTAGCTTCGTACCCCATCATCTTATGCCAATCGTCGTTTTTGCATATTGAAGGTATAAATCTAACTTTTATTCCTCTGTACTCGTTTACCATTTCTTTGTGTAAATGGCCACAATGTGCTTCTCTAGACGTAGTCCTAGCAAACATTTCTGGTTGTTCTGTTGCCATTATAAGCGGCATATCTGCAGCTTTAACTTTATCTCCGTGAGTAAACAAAATCATATTAGTTCCATACTCATAGTATTTACGGTGATCATGCGCGTTGTTAATACTAACTAGCTCATTATTTATAAAATAAGCGTTTAGATATTCCCCAGAATAAAACATTCTTTCATAATCATGATTACCTTGCACTACAACTACATCTACATCTGCGTACTGAGATAAATAATTTATAGCTTTTACCATTAACGCGCAGTATCCTACAAAAGTTTCTCTCCAATCTGCAGAATCAAATTGAGGAGTGCCTTTAGTTGTAGCTCTAGATAGTCCTTCAGAATTCATACCATCGTTACCAATTGGTAATATAATTTTTTCTATATCTAATCCTATCGCTTTTTTCATAAGATCTTCTACAACATCCATATAAGAATCTTCTGCTTCCTCTGTAGTTTGTCCTGTATATTTTCCGTAATGAATATCAGGTAAAGATATTTCATATGCTATAGGATCAGGAGCTTCAGAAGTGCAGGTTTTACATTTCTTAGGCCTATTTACTTTTACAGGGCTTTTTTCTTCTAATAGTTGTAGTATAGAACGTTTAATTTCATTTAGAACATTATCTTCACTTTTAACTACTACAGAAAATCTAGATTCTCCGCCCATATTTTGCCAGTACTTAACTGACTTAATATCTTTTTTATCTATTGCATTAGTTTTAACAAACTCATCAAATTCATTTGCAGCGTGCGCATCAACATTAGAATTATCATTAGGTATTTGAGAACATGAAAACCCATGCATAGTTTCTATACGAACCTCTTTAAGAGCTTCTTTACAATTTTCTACGCTACACTCTAGTTTGTCTGCTAAACGTTGTGCTCCCTCTTTTAAATAGCCTGGCTTGTCTTTTAAAAATTTTTTAATTTCGTCTTTGGTCATTTCTTTTTAATTTTTTCTATAGACCTTCCAGCAAAGTAAGCTCCATAGACGGTTATTAATAAAGTTTGATATATTGGTACATAAGCAGGAGCAATTACAAATCCTCCTGCGTTTCCATCAAATATAGATATAACTACAAACATTGCTGTAAGAAATATACATATTAAAGGTCTAATGTTTTTAGATAGCCAGTTATCAGATTTCATATCTGCTTCCCATCTTTTTGTAACTTCTTGTTGAGCTTGTACTTCAGCTTGCATAAGAAGTTCTTCTACAGCTTGTTTAGCGGCTAATCTTTCTTCGTCTGACGTAGATAAATTATCTATTACGTTACCAACTTGTTTTATGATTCCGCTGCCTAAAAAATTTAATAATTTACTCATATGCTATAATTACACTTATTGATTGATTTTCTGCTGCTACAGTTAAAAATAAATCGTAGTTAGAAGAGTAGGGTATTCCATTTGGAAAACCAGCTACAACATCTAATGCTGACCCTATTGGAAGAGACATATCTTTTAAAATATAAAATTTAGAATCTGTTCTTGCTGCATCAGAACTAGCATTTAAACTTCGAATTTCAGCATTTTGTATTACAACTGAATCATAGACAGCAGTAAATCTAAAACCTAAAGAAATTACTGGAACTTCTGTTGATACTGCAGATATTAATAAACTTTTAATAATTTTTATATTATTTAATCTATTTCCAGATTCTATAATTACAGGTACAATTCCTCCTACTATTCCTGTAATAGTTCCATCTACGTCTGCAAACCCATTTATATTAAGATGTCTAACTTTCATTGTATAAATTAATTTTTTATTGAGTTATATATTTGCTATAACTATTACTGCTCCGTATATTACTTGTGATGTAGATGTCGTTATAACTTTTATAGCTACGTAATTAGTTTCTGCAGAGTTGTAAGCTGTTTTTAAATTTATAACAGCTCCTGAGTTCCCACTACCTATTGAAGTGAATGCACCTGAAGTAGCGTCTACTCCATTTAAAAACGTTGATACACTGCTGCTAGAGTATACAGCATAACCTGTTACTTTTTTTCCTTCTGGTATTGTGGTAGATGCAAATATTTCTTGCGAAGAATTAGCCACTCTAACTCCTATCTTATTTCTAACATCATCTTCAATAACAGTACGTTCATAACTAACATCATCATTACCCATAAACTGTGTAGGTAGTATCTTGATTATGTTTCCATACACACCACCTGCAGCTCCATCAGCACCTCTAGCTCCTGTATTACCTGTAGGTCCTCTAGAACCTGTACTACCGTTAGAACCGTTAGAACCATCTGCTCCTGCATTACCAGTATCTCCTTTTGCTCCAGCAGGTCCTTGCGGTCCTTGAGCACCATCACCAACTTCTGCACTTAAGTATCTACGAAGTTCGTCTATATCTTCAGACATTTGTTGCATCTGATATAGTACAGCAGCCTCAGCAGGATAGTTTTCTAACACAGTGTGATCTCCAGCATCATACCTATCTTTTAATGCATTTTTTGCATCTCCTGTTTTGCTGTGGATTGTACCACCTTTTTTAGGTTGTAGTGCCATGTTATATTTTTGCTATAGTTAGTTTACCTCCGTACACTTCTTCACCAGACGCTTGTGCTAATTCTATTAATATGTAGTTAGTAGCGTCAGAGTTAACATCAGTAATATCTATTTGTGTACCAATATTACCAGTACCTTTACTTGTTACCGTTTTACTATTAACATCAGCCTCGTAAACAGTAACAGCAGATGTTGCACTACCATAAACGTCTACATGAGTAGCTTTAAAACCAACAGGTATTTCTACGTAAGCAAAAAGCTTTGCTGTACCGTGAGACTCTAACCACCGATCACTACCAGTGTCGTCTATCATTGCAGGTCTACCAACATCATCTGGAACAAAGTCACTTGGTAGTATTTTCACGTATGTTATTCCAGGCAATACATTACCAATAACATCTAAATTTCCAGCTATAGTTGTTAAAGAGCTTGTTCCTTGACCAATAGTAACGTCTATTTCATCTTCAGCATTACCGTCTTCTATAACAATACCGTCTTTAATTTCCCCATCGTGAGTAGCTATTTTTAATTGAAGTTTACCACCTTCAGTGCCTGAGCCTGTTTCTTCAGCACTTCCTATTACTTGTGCATAAATTTGAGTATTATTTGCATCATCCTCACTATTCCATTGTATAAGACCTATCGTCATACCATCAGGAGGGGTATCATCATCCCTAAACTTGTTAAAAACTAAATTACCTGCAGTAGGGTGGTTAACCGTAGATTGAATAATTAAATCTGGAGCCGCTATAGCATCAGAAGTCATTGTTAAATTAGTGCCATCGTAAGTAAGATTAGATTCTGCAGTAATAGCACTAGTACCGTTACCAGTTAAAAGTGAATTAGCGGCTAGGGTATTTCGGCCAGTACCACCATTACCTACAGCTAAAATACCTGTTACACCTATATCAGTAACAGCAGCACTACCATCAAAATTAGCTGAGTCAGTTTCAGTAAGAGTTACCTGCAAAGCTCTAGTAGTTGCTAAAGCTGTAGCTGTAGCTGCATTACCTGTACAAGAACCTGAAGAACCTGTAACATTTGTTTGATCAGCAGTTGCATTATCTGCAATGCTATCTAATTTATCGTGGTGTGCAACTGTCATTACACCTGCAATAGAACCAGATGCTTCCGCTATTACAACATTAGTTCCATCTGAAGAAACTATTGTGATTCGATCTGAACCAGTAGTGTATGTTAAGTCAGTAGATACATTAGTCGCTTTAGCTGTATTAGCATCTATCTCTGCTAAAAGTGTATTAGCTAGCTTATCCTCTGTTATTTGGTCATCACCTATATAGGCTGTTTTTATAGTAGTACCTTGCCATACCCCTGTTCCTATTGTTCCAACAGTTGTAATAGCAAGTCCGTTTATATCAGCTTGTGTTTGATCAGCAGTAGCTCCATCCTCTACGTTAATAATTGTACGAAGATTAGCTGCAGATATTTCTTCTACTACACCAGCACCTGCAGAGTCTCTACCTAATACTACGTTAGTAGCTGATACGTTTTGCATTTTAGCATAAGTAACTGCATCGTCAGCTATTGTAGTTGCTCTATTGCTAGAGGTTACATCTCCTGTTAAGTTACCTATAGATGTTACTGTTCCTGCAGATCCTGATACATTTGTTTGATCTCCTGTGTTATTTCCTGATATGCTAGCATTTGAAATAGCTGTGCTAAGTTGAGATATAGTAAAAGACCCTAAAACAGCAGCATTGCCACTAGATGTAATGTGCCCTGTTAAATTTGCATTAGTTGTAACTGTGGCCGCATTACCTGTAGTATTTTCATTTTGTAAAGCTAGTGTTCCTGTAGACGCAGGTAAAGTTACTGTTATATCAGAGCCTGGATTACCTCCCGACAATGTTACTTCGTGTACATCATCTGAAGTACCTTCAAATATAATGTCATTTCCAAATACTGTTGCATCTCCTGTAGAAAAAATAGTACCAAGTATATTTAAGTTTCCACTTATAGTAGTGTCTCCGTCTGCGTCTACTTTAAGTCTAGGTAAAAGCCCAAACCCATTAAGACTACTTCCTGAAGTTCCGTCAGCGGCTGTCCAAAATTCTATATCACCCCCATCTCCAGTTCCTGTACCTTGGCCTCCATAAAACTTTAAAGCGCCTCCATTTTGGTTTGTGCCTGTTCCGTTAGCTCCTGCAATATTAAAAAGACCGCCACCACCATCTCCATGGTCTTGGCGCTTGATAAATACACTGTTTGCATTATCATCACCTATACTAAGTGTATCACTAGTAAATGATAATCCAGACTCAGAAGTAACCGTTCCGTCACCATCATCTGTTAGTAATTGATTAGCAGCACCGTCTACCCCTGCTCCGTGAAGATCTGTGGCTCCGACACCACTGTCCTTAACTATTTTATTATCAGAATCTAGGCCAAGGTTTCCCCCACTAGCTATAGTGCCAGTTTTTACACCTTCTAAATATATAGAAGATCTAAATCTTGCAATAAGGTTTACAATATGTTGGCCTATAAATTTCATTAAATATTCATAATATCTTAAGCATATTTGTATTTAGTATCTCCATCCTCATTTTTGTAGGCTTCGAGTACTTGTTTTCTATTACCTTTAGCTTTTAAAGATATGTGTATCCAAGCAAAGTTAAACTCATTTATCATCTGATCAAAATCTAATCCTGATTTTAATATCCAATCGTAGATAACTTTATTGTTCATCTTCCCCATCTCCCAAAACTGGAGGTCCAGTGCCTCACCTTTGCAATGCTGCGAAGAAACGCTACCCCCAATAGCACGATTGAGCGACGGGTTGCGATAACCACTACTAATCCTGATAGGACCAACAGCGTCACGAAGAGGCTGTAAAAGATTGTCAACAAGATGCTGCATATTTTGTAAGTGCTTTTCAGTCGGCTCATTTTCTATCCCTAGTCTTTTAGCTGTGTTGCTGTGTGTTATCTCAGACAACGCAAAGTTTTTACTTAACTTCATTACTCAGTTTTTGCTTGTTTAATTTCTAAATCTTTAACTACCTTACGTAAATACTCTACTTCTTTTTGTAAGTAATCTATTTTTAAGTCTTGTTTAGCGTCATCAGGTAAAGCACCCATTTCACCTCTAGGCCACTTAACTCTAAACTCGTGGTTAAGCCCTACATCATCTTGCATACGAACAACATCTAGTTGTAGCTGAGAAATTTCAGCAGTAAGTGTAAACCATATACCTGCAAGAGAAATAATACCAGCTACAATACCAATTAGACTTTTTACGTCTAACTGTACTTTAGAGTTTTCGTTTATATCAATACTCTCTTCCAATATTTATACAGCAGTAAATGTTGCAAATTCTACAACGCAAGCTGCAGATAAAGCTATAACTTCTATTCCTACGTCAGCTGCGACACAAACAAACATTGCTTCTCCAGGTCTTAAAACCCCGTGATGCCCTCCTGCTGCAGTTAATATATTTACTTTATTTGTACTATCTGTATTTTTAATGTAAATATATGTATCTACATCTATAGCAGCTGCAAGCAATTCTACCGCAGCGCTTGTACCTATACTTTTTCTAGATAATCCTGCTATAGGATTTACTACATTTAAAATATCAGAAGCTACAACCTTTAAAGAATTTGATGAAATATTTGTAGAGTCTAAATTTAATTTTACGTTTAGTGTTGCCATTGTTTAGTTTGTTATTAATTATTATTTTTAAAAATGTGTTAGTACTATAAAACCTATTATGTAACATACCACTATAGCAGTCCAAAAAAAAGAAATGGCGATAGTTGATGTGTGTAATTTGCTTAAAGTTGCTTTTAATTTTTTCATTACTGAAATTTACTTAGTGTTATGTTATCAATTGATTTTTGTACTTTCTTTTTACTAGCATCTAACTTCATCATAATAGTAGGGTTAAACCTATTTTGCTCTATCCCGTTATCAAATATAATAACTGTAGGTATAGCTGTTACTTCGTATTCTTTTTGAACCTTAGCTCCTTTTACAATGCACAGTCTGTATGAGTCGCAATCTTTTAACGAAGGTAAAAAATCAACTTGATTACCTGCGTTCCACTCAGCCCAAAACTCAATTACTACTGTTCCTTTAGCTATTTTAGAATTAAAAGAGCCAGCACTAACAAACTCTTGGGCAAAAGTTGTTAAAGGAAATAAAAAGAATAGTAACTTACTCATAAAGCTTTTGTTTAATTGCTTTTAAGTCATCTTTAATTTCTGTAACATCTTCTTGTGTAGACATAATCGTTTGGCGTATAAGCTTGTCTTTCATATCAAATTCCATTCTTGTTATTACAGGGTCTGGAGCAGCAGGAAGTAATTTAGCTTCAGCTATATCAGCTTGCAGTACAAACCACATACTTATTATTGTACCTAAACCAACTGCTATTCCTGCCAAAGTTTTTACACTTATTTGTACTGCTGTATTTTCATTTAACTCTTGCGCCATGCTATTAGAATATTAAATAATTTAATCCTGTTTTTAATTCATATGCAGGCATACCCCAAAACTTTAAGTGCTTACCTTCAACAAACAAACTAAGATGTCTATTTAAATTAACCCCAAAAATCAAACCTGTATCCCACTCTTCTTGCCCGTTATTACGTTGGTACGAAAAATCAGTCAAACCGTTGTGCCAAGGATATAAAGATCCCCAAGCATGTATCCAATAATTTTCTCGATACAAATAATAATCTAATCCTACAACTGCAGAAATTTCTTGTTGTAATCCTATTAAGTCAAGCTGTTCTTTATTATATCTATTAAGTACTGTAGGAAAGTAATACTTGTAAAATTCATCATCACCAGCACAAATCCATTCTGACTCGCCAGCCTCAATGTCAATGTATATCCACTCTCCAGACTGAGATGTACTAAGATAATAATATGAATTTGCCAGAGCTTTCCAGTTTTCATTTCCATTTACTTTAGCCCATTCTTCTATAGGTGAGTAACCATAAACTGGATGGGAACGATGGGCTACGCCTGCAGTAATGTCAAAATTGCCAAAACTTTTGCGTAACCTAACCTCGCCCAACGTATAATTTAAATTTATTAATCCATCATCTACATATGCAGCTTTAGCTGTAAAGTAGTTAGATATATACCTTAACTTATATTCTTGTTGGGCAACCTCAGTCCCTCTATTTCTTACAAACGAGTACTGAAATAAATACTCCAATCCAGGAGAATTTGATATTGTAGAGTAGTCGCTAATCTCGTGTTCTGATCCATCATAAAACAAACCTTGCTTTACTTGATAGTCAAACCTTGCAATCTTTCTTAGTCCTATAGTTATTTGTATGTTAGGATCGCTATACTGAGTCATCTCCACTATAGTACCATTAACGTAGTCATCTTGATGCCCTGGATCGTAAAGACCTTGGACTCTATACCCTACAGGTTCAGCTGCAGGAGTAGTTGTAGAATAACTTGCGTAAAACGTTGCAAACCTAAATAAGTCTAATTGAGCATTAGCAGAAAAAGTAAATAATAAAAATAAATATAATAATTTTTTCATTAGCTTCCACAATTTTCACAATCTTCATCGTCTATTGAGCAAGCTTCAGGTTGTTCTTGATCTTCTAAATCTACTATCCAAGAATCAAATGTATCTTTTTTTGAGCCATCTGATTTTTTAACTGAGTCTTTAATGTATTCTTCGTCTATCATTTTTTTGCAAATTTTTCTACACCACTTATACCAAATGAACCGAGCACAACCCAAACAAATGAGTTGTACACGTATTCATTAATTATTAAATCTTGACCTAACCAGCCTGTTACAAGATCAGCTACCATTATTAAGCACATTACAGCAAAAGCTATAAATCCTACAATAGCCTTCTCATTCCAGACGTTGTCATTTTTAAAAATTTCCACTATTCTATTAATTTATCTATAGCTGTTATTTGCGCAGCTGTAATATTTTCTGGCAATATATTTTCTTTTACAGAGTGAAGTTGAATTTCAATAATTTCTTCTAAAAGACTTTCAACTTCTTCTAATTGATTTCTTCTAGATGTAATTATTTTTTCATTTTCTTTTTCTAACTCTTCTATTTTTTCTTTTTCATCATTTAAAGAATTTACTTTTTTAGATAATTCTATAAACTCTTTAGAAGGCTTAGAAGCTTCTTCTATATCAGACAATTCTTGTTGAATTATTCTAACGTTTTTAGATACTACTAGTCCAAATTTTACACCTTGTAAATCTTGCACTGATTGTAGGCCATTAAATAGATCTACAATCTCTCTGTTTTTAGTTTTTAAAGTTAACATAATTTAGGTATTGGTTAATTAAACACTATTGTTTATTATTAAAAAGTGAATTTTAGAAGCAGTCGTAGAGGTAGCTCCCGTTGCTGCTGGGTTATGTATGCTTATTTTACAACTACCGCCTGCAATAGTATGTGTTGCCACAGTAAGTTGAGCGTTGTTAGTTGTATTTTCGTCTTGAATTGTAAGTAGTATTACAGAGTCTGCTTGAATTGTACTATTTGTAAGTGTAAATTCTGCATTCGTTGCTGCAGCTAATGCAACAGCTGCAAGTTGTATTACACCAGAAGTTGTATTTAAAGTTACTCCTGTAGTGTGATTAGTTGCTTGAGTAACTGTACCACTGTTTGTGTGCACAATACCTTCTGTTGCTCCTGTAATAATTAAACTACCTGTATTTACTGTAACATCTTGAGTTTGATCTACTGTAAGTGCTGTAGTTGAAGTTGCTCCTGCAAATGTATTTAACTTAACAGAACCATCTGTTCCTGAAGGAGATTTACCTGCTTCAACAATTACGTGTCCACCTGCACCACTACCAACAGCTGTACCACCGTATAGTTTTAATGCACCACCTGCATCGTTACCGCCTCCTCCAGCTGCAGCATATATGTTTAATCCTGCACCTGCAGTTCCTGAACTTGCTGTAGTAGTTGTAATACTATAATTAGATTGATACGCTCCAGAGTTACCTATTTTAATTGCTGTAGTTGTAGTACCTTGTATATTTAATTGACCAGTAGCATCTCCAGTTGTAAGAGAAGATCCTGAATCATTTAATATTGTTTTACCATTAGTATGAACATATATACCTCTATCAGATCCATCATCGCTAATATAATTAGTATTAAGATCTATATTGTAACTTCCTGTGTCTAGATTGGCAGCTAAACTAGCTAAAGAAGCAGCAATACTAATTGATCCTGCACCATTTGTAATTGTTATATTAGTTCCAGCAGTTAAAGTAGAAACTGAAGGATAACCATTTGTAGTATTTCCTATAAGCAACTGGCCATTAGTTCCCATAACATGCGCTCCTAGCGTGTCACTATCTGAGGCATATAATACTCCACCTTTAGATATAGATGATAATCCTGTACCTCCATTTCTAACAAGGTTAGTACCTGAAACTATTTTAGTAAAATCTACTCCTTTAGAAAATTGAGCATTTGCGTTATTACATTTACTTAAATCAATTCCTCTCTCTATTACAGATATAGAAATATCATTAGAAGCTGTAGTTACTAATAGTGAGTTAACAGTTCCTGATTTTATTCCTTTAAAATTAAACTGATTTTTATTTGTCAGATTTACATATAACTGTTCTCCTGCTCCTGAATTTGCTATTACAGGAAACAAATTAGTTAACACATATTTTGTAGCAGCATTAGTGCTAGTGTTAGTAACTAAAAGCACATCATTTGAAGTTGCAGATGCCTTAGCTAACGTATTTAAATTTTTAATTTCTGCCATTTTACTATTCTAAATTTGAATTATTAACTGTTATTACTACACCATTTACTGTGATTACAGACCCAACTGATGGTGTTGCGGGTAATGTTGACTCTGAAGGCAATTGACATTGTCTGCAATAATTTTGAACAAAATTAAGAAATTTTTGTATATAATTCCTATTTGTAACTTTTATTGGAGGCTCTTCACAAAATTGCCATCCATTCCAAGCTTCTGGAGAAAAAGTAAGAATTGGAGAAGCGATTGAAACTGTTACAACTAATACGTTGTTTGGAGTATTTCTTAATGTATAATATTGATAATCCACAAGTGCATTACTTCTGTATTTTATTGTGTCTCCTATTCTAAAAATTCTAGTATTACTTCCTGTTAATCCTGAAGATAAATCACCTGTTAATTCTAAAATACCACTACGTACATCACAACTTTCTAACTCTTCCAGATTAGGAGTTGAAGAGTCTTGACAATTATATATACAATCTAAACCTTTTTTACTTAAAAGATACTCAATTAATATTAACTTCCAAGAATCATTAAATGCGCAATCATTTTTCCCAGTAATCATACTTATATATGAATTTGTACCTGCAGTACCAATACATCTTTTTATAGTATCTAATTGTAGCTCTATTTTTTTAGGCATACAAAATTGAGGAGTATATAAAGTATCTGCATACCCATACACACAAGACTGGCAACTATATTGATTTTCAGAATCAGTACATTCAAAATTAGCTGTAGGATCATAGTTACTAGCTTCAGGATCTGTACATCCATAATTTAAACATAAATTAGGATCGTGATCTAAAATATCTATAGTAGAATCATAGTTATCATAATTAGGATCAGCACACCCGCAATTTGCAGCTGCTCTAACTCTTCTACTTCCTTCAGCTCCTATATATATAGAATTTGTGTAAATATTTGTATTATTCCAAGTATCTGTAGTAGTACCATCACTGTAGCCATCTCCTGTTACATAACTAATTTGGCTTAACCCAGTGTTATTAGCAATATTTAGTATAACTGGCCAACATTCTATATTTGCAAAATTAGTTTCTCCATTTAATCCTGTAGTTAAATTAGATGTTGCATAAGGAACTATCCAAAAATTATATGCTCCAGAAGGGATGTTAGATATAATAATTGTAGATCCAGCCCCTCCTGTTAAAGATACTGTAGTAGCATATCCTCCCTGAGATATGCTACTTGCAATTGTATTAATAACAGTAAATGCTGGAGCAGTTACTAGTCCATTTTCAAAATTCCATGAATATTCTTGGTAACCTGTATTAGTTACAGGAAACTCATTGTTGTTTGAAAACCCAAATGAGAAAGCACCATCATAACTAGCATTACTAATAGTTAATGACCCATTAGCACCTGCGTCAGGACCTGTACAAATAGTAGGAAGAGTGGCAGTAGAATACGACCAATTATTAAAATCTGCATATTCAGCTATGTTTAAATCTTGCCAATCAGTAATACAAGATCCATCATCTTCATCAGCTAAAGGCTGATAATTACAAGCTGTATTATCTGTACAACCTAACGTTGGATAAGTACACGTACCATCATCTTCATTAGCATCAGGATTGTAATTAGATGCACTTGGATCAGTACAACCAGAAACATATATTCCTGTACACGGGTCTTGCCCAACTGACGTTGCATATTGACTAGTAGTAAAATTATAGTATCCTAGTTGGCCTGCTATTGAGTTTGCAGGAGGTGGATAGTTTTGCCAAAACCAGACAGCAAGTGGGTCTGCATTAGTATAATCTTCATTATTACATGAACAAGGAATTCCAACTAATGTTTCTCCTTCATCTGTAGTTACTTGTACTATTCCTCCACCAAATGTAGCTCCAGGAATAGTTGCACAAGAGCCATCGTCTATATTTGCATCTGCATTGTAATTGCAAGCAATTGGGTCAGTACATCCTTGTATTTGACTTTCTGTAGCTGCAGAACAATCTGCACATAAAGCATCTCCAGTCACTGAATCAATAACGTTACCAGCAGCAGCAACCTCAATAATACTAATTAAATTAAACTGAGGTTCTAAAAAATCAATTGAAGCTGTTCCTAAAACATTTCCAATATAACTAACACTTAAATCTAACTCTATATTTGTTGGACCTACTTGTGCAGATATAGTATTTGATTCTTGTCCAAAATTTATTGTAAATTGTGTTTGAAATGAATCACCATTTCCTTGCACAAGATAAGAACCTGATCCACTACTACCACTTGCAATTGCATCATCAGTTTGAAGTTGTATAGCCTCACCATTAGTTGTACTGTATGTTCTAGTAAAATTTATGCTTTCTATATCTATATCAAGTCCTGGAGCAATTTGACCAGAAGTGTACCCAAACTCAGAAGAAACTACTTGTAATAGTGTGTTATAAAAAGCAGATGGGTAATTTGAAAAATCACTAAAATTTTGATATTGCTCAACAGTAGAATTTGTAAAAGTTCCTGGAACAAATCTCCATTGAGGTTGAACTGTAAAACTACAAGGATTAGTAGAACTTGTTCCTAACGTGTATTGGAAATCAAAGTACTGTGCTAGTATAGTTGGTAAATTTATGTCAGTACTATATAAACACGATGAAGGAGTAGACTCGTAAGTTAATGCTACATTTGTTGCTGTATTTGTTGCAAGGTCTTCTGTACATCCAGGCTCTTTAATTGTTACTGGTGGAAAAATATAATAACATTGTTCTATTTCATGTGTATCATTATCATCACTATAAGAAAGTTTAGCTAAATAATGTCCAGCCCCTAAGCTTTCAATAGTTTTAGTATAAGTAGTAGCATTACTAGTATTTACAACAGCTGTAGCTACATGAGTGCTACCATTAAATCTATTTTTACGTAAACTTGAATTAGTATCACTTAAAACATCATTAGATGTATACTTTTTCCATTCTATTCTAAATGTAAGAGTACCACCTCCATCATTTACTTCTGACGAATCTCCAAAATTAAAATTATAATCATTTGAACCAATACTTACACTGAGACTGTCCCAACCCCAACTGTAAGTTATTTGCCCGTCTGTGCCCCCTGTAGTAGTAGCATTACTTTCTATAGTATTAAAGTCAGTAAATACATTATGTTCTTCTGTAGTTCTAGAGTGCCTTCCATAGTTAGTCTCATCATATATGTCTCCATCTATAACTTCATCTGCATCAGTTAAATACCCTGTAGCAGCATCACACCATCTACATACACTATTCTCAGTTGTTCCAGTATTTACATAATTTATAGCACTACTTGTTTTACAGTTTAAAGTTGCTGCAGAACTACTACTTAAAAGCCCATTTATAAAACCTGATGTAGTTTTATTATCAGCATCTGTTATTGTAAATGCATAAGAATATGTATCTACAGTAGTACCATTTAAGAGCTCTATTACTTTTCGTGTGCTTGTTGTATTTGTTAAATCATAATCTCCAGCTGTATCCCTAGTTGCGCAATTTCCATCAGTTGCAGCACAAGTAAAAGCTAAATCATAAGGCGACTTACCTCCAGACCAATTTAATGTTATTTTTCCTCCAGTTAAATTACTAGGAGTAGGGAAAGCTGTTATTTCACCACTAACTGTAAGATTTACAGTATCTGAATCTGAATAAATGCAACATCCTCCATCAGAAAAAACATAATCACCATTAGTACTATTTACTATAGCTAATGATAAATTTCCTTCAGTACAACTAGGATAAGGAGAACTTTTATAATAATTATCTGCAGTAGAATCTGTACATACAGCATATGTTGTAGTAGGACTAGAACTATCTGGCTCATAAGCGTCAGTACCTTTAACTCCTTCTAAATTTATCGCAACTATAGTAATTCTAATATAATGAGAAGAATTACTACTAATAAAAGTTACTACTTGCTCAGAAGATTGTGCTGGAACAAATAAACCTGTAGTTTCTATAGGGCCAAGAGGTTTGTAAGAAGTACCAGGGTTACTATAATAATAATTAGTATTATAAGAATTTAATATATCAGAACTTGCAGTAACTAGTGTTGGCGAACCGGTGCTCATTGTTATTAAAGCTTCAGTTCCAGAATTAAAAGGAAGTAAATTTAAAAAAGGATCTTTTTTAGATCGAATTGTAAGAGTACTCGAAGTATCTTTAAAATTTTTAAAAATATTAGAATCTTCTACTGCTACTGAAAAATCATAATATCCTGAATTATCTAATGTAATATTAGCAAGAATCCTAGGATCTATATCGTAATAACTTGGTTTTCCAGATTTATCAAATTTTACAAAACTACATATGTCTAAAGAACTTAAATTTTCAACGTGTGAATACAAAGTTCCATCTGTAAAAATTATTTTAAATTTTGCAACAAAATTTTCAAATGGATAATTTTGTAATCTAGATGAACCGTTATTTAATGAAGTACCTTGTAAATCTATTACAATTCTACATTGAGTTACTCCTTTTGCAGTTGTAACTTTATTTTCTAAAATTTTATCTTTTACACTTTTATCTTGAGGAAGTACGCTTTGAATTAAATTGTAATTATTGTTTGGGAAAATAGAAGTAAATGTTATATATAATTTACGAGAAGCGGTATACGAAGTACAACTATAAGCTAAAGGTACTGCATTTTTAGAAGTAGAATATAAACTCATTTAAATTGTAATTATTTATTAGTAACTACTCGTTGAACTTGAACTTCCCGTAGACATAGAAGACGAACCATCACACCCGCACCCTGAAGAGCAAAGTTGTAAAGCTTTTTGATATTTATTATTAGCATCTGTTGAAGCTGCTGCTAAAATGCTAGAGTCTGGTCCTTCCACATCTCTTAAAGAGCTTAAAACATATTCAGCAGATCGCTTTAATAAAAACATCTTTTGAGCATCTCTTAATTCTTCATTACATTTATCATCATTACAATCACATCCTATTGCATTGTACATTTTATCAGCAATACAGCAATCTACTGTT
>Ga0115572_10001106_pt1 | contig 22130 bp, 16 predicted proteins | sample COGITO_mtgs_1206_FD_88681 | JGI IMG/M metagenome (GOLD analysis project Ga0115572, IMG submission 88681) | Pelagic marine microbial communities from North Sea - COGITO_mtgs_120607 | ecosystem: Environmental > Aquatic > Marine > Epipelagic | place: Germany:Helgoland, sampling site Kabeltonne... | reverse complement strand
CGGTATGGGTGGAATGGGTGGTATGCCTGGCATGATGTAATCGCTCGTCGATTCATTACTCCCTAGATCATCTACTTAATTGTATGAAGATCATACAAAAAGCCGTATCTCTTTAACGAGTGCGGCTTTTTTTGTGACAGTTACATATGAAAAAATCTGTAAATCGTGTAATTTAACGTGACTTAATAGGATGTGATCTTGAGTTCAAGCAAGGAGCGTGATTGTATGACCCTCAATAAAGATCCAATACACACTAGAAATATAATAATCGTATGGCACAAATGAAGACATCTTCATTTAATTCAGATCAAAATGCGTGGCTGACTAAACTAGACCAAAAAGTTCTTTCTTCTTGGATAGCGCTTAATACTCAACCCGCAGAATTACCAGAGCACTATTTAGCTCGTCCTGAATTATTACAAAGACTGACCAATGCTAAACCAATTACTTGGCTATTAGCACCTGCGGGTTACGGTAAAAGTTCACTTTTGAGTGAATGGTATCGCAACGCCCTAGAACAGGAAGACGTTCTGGGTATTTGGCTTTCTTTAGATGCGAAAGATAATCAGGCTGAGTTTTTACTGCGCCATTTACTAGAAGCCATAAATAATACCCTCCCTGGTGTTGTTACTGACGCTTTAGCACATCTTTTGTCGTCTAAGGATAATGAGCAGGAAGATTATGAGGCGGTATTGTTATTGCTGTTGGCAGAACTAAAAGATTTTAGCTGTCCAATTATTTTAGTTATGGATAATCTGCATTGCGTTGATAATCCGGTTGCTTGGCAAGTGATTCAGTACATCATGGCCCAACTGCCAACTAACATGCGTTTATTCTTATCATCGCGATATATTCCTGTTGCACTAGGTCGATTGCGTTTAGATTCTCGGCTGGATTTTATCCAGCAGACTGAATTAAATTTTAATCTTAAAAATGTGGATCTCTGGTTAAAACAAAGTGGCATTGATGATCAGCAGCAAGCCTTAAGTTTAATGCAACGCTTACAAGGCTGGCCTGCGGGCTTAGGTTTATGGCTAAGTTGTTATAATAACCGAATGAATCATGAAAGCTCAGTTCGTCAAGAGCAAGAAAGTTTAAATGATTATTTAACAGGTGAAGTGCTCGAAACTTTGAATGAGCCTCTTAAAGACTTTCTAATTAATATTGCGCCTTTGCAATCATTTGATGAAGAGTTATGTAACAAAATTTTAAACGTTGAAAATAGCGGCCACTGGATTCAGCAATTAGTTCACTTTAATATATTTATAAGTAGTCACGAACAGCGTTTGGGCTGGTACAGCCTTCATCCCGTGTTAGTCCAAGCTTTAAGTCGACTGAGTAGCGAACAGAAATGTAAGCGGATTCACTTAATCGCATTTCAATATTTAAAGGAACAGGGTTTACGAATAGAAGCACTTCAGCATGCTCGTTTAGGTGAGTTAACGGAAGAAGCTGTTATATGGGTTGAAAGCGAGATTGATAGCATTATTGCAGATTTAGATTTTCCTGCAGTGCTCGCGTGGTGTGATATGGCCGGTGACGCTATTATTGAAAGTTCACTTCGATTGCAGTTGGTTCAAATTTGGAGTTTGTTGTTAACCTATCAATACAAAGCTGCGATTGATTTAGCGGGCGGTCTAGATAGTACTCAGGTTGATCTACACTTCTCTGGTCAACTGTTAGCGATTAAAGGGTACATTGCGCGAGGGCAAGGCAATGATACGCAAGCACGCAGTTTATGTGAGCTTGCACTTAAAGAACTACCTAAGAGCCGGTTTGGAATACGGGTACTTATGTGTTCTACCTTGACTAATATTGAATTGGTTAATCAAAACCCAGAAGCCGCTCGTGTTTGGAATAGGCAAGGGTTAGAAATAGCTCGCCAGTATCAAGCGACCGGGCTAGAAGTGTTGGCATTATTTGATTATGCAAGAGTAGAACAGTTCCGTGGACACATTAATCGAAGCGGTGAAGTAATTGATCAAAGTTTAGAAATAGCTGCGCAACTATCATCCCAAAATAGACTGTTTCCTCGAGCTCGATTAATTATTTACCGCGGTTTTATTCGCTGGTTGAAGGGTGATAAAAGCGGGGCTTTAGAAGATACTTACAGCGGTATTGATGAGGCGAATCAATGTCGAGATGTTACCGTATTAATTGGCTACACGTTATTGGCATTAATTAAGCTATTCGACAAAAAGGCCGATCAGGCTCTTGATGTTCTCGATCAAGCTGAACGATTGATGCAACAGTGGCAAGTAAGTGAGGGCGTTTATGAACCTTGGATTGCTATTGTAAAAGCGAATATATGGATGGGTTTAGAAAAGTGGAGCCGTGCGGAAAAGAGTTTGCAGTTTGTTTCTGACTCTCTATTACATAATGCTAATGGTAATAATGAGCTAAAAAGTTCAGAGTTATTTCCCATGCAAACAGATTTTTATCGCCTCACTAATGCGCGCTTAATGGCACAAAAGAAACAATATTCGTCAGCAGAAAGTATGGCAATACTCGTAGCTAAAAATGCTCAGAGTGGACTTATTTGTTTATCAGCTCACCTTATGTTGTCTGCAATTTATTCTGCAGATCAACAGTTTGTAAAAGCTAAACAATCTTTTCAGCAAGCCATGACATTTGCGTCTAAAGAAAAAATTCAGATAGATATCAGTGCTTTATTACCGCATTCCGATATATCTTTAGTTATGGAAAATAATTTCCCTTTAACTCTAGAGGATTCGATTACAAGCCCTCCAGAGAAATTTATTGATAAGAATTCGAAGGTAATGAACGATTGCTCAAATTTGAGCGCTAGAGAAAAAGAAGTGCTGGCATTAATTGCAGATGGTTTCTCTAATCAGGAAATTGCTGATCAACTGTTTATTTCATTGCACACAGTTAAAACTCACGCACGTAAAATCAATGCCAAGCTTGGAGCTAAAAGTAGAACTCAAGCAATAGTTAAAGCCCGAGAATTAGCCATTATTTAATCTAAATATGGTTAGTTTTCTTGATTAAATATAAGCTTATATTGTAAGGCGGCCTACTTTTGACTATACCTAACTAATGAATCTATTTTTAATGCATTAGCACGAGGTCGGCATGGCAGCCAGCTATTCAATAGTAATACTGAGCGACAATGATAATTCGCACATAGCAGCTCATGTCGATAAATCCTTTGAAGTCACTGTGACTATTGATGAATCTCAGTGCATGAAGGCTTTATCAGATAAAAAACATCAACTGGTCTTAGTTGATATGAACTATTCATTAATTTCTGCAACTGAAATCTGTAAGTCCATTAAAAGTGACTTTGATATCCCTGTAATCTTTGTCAGTTCTAAAGACTGTAACACTGAACGATTAGAAGCCTATGATTGCGGTGCTGATGATTATCTTAAGGTTAATGATTTAAGCACTGAATTACATGGTCGTTTAGAGCGCATCATTATTAATAAAGTCGCTAATGATCAGCTAAAAATGCAACTGGCACAAGCCAATGAAATGGCTTTCATTGCCATGTCAGATACCAGTGATTTGGGCGTTAATATTCAGTTTTTACTTGAGGTAAATAGCTGTAATAACCTTGATGAATTGGGTATGAGATTATTTCAAGCGTTAAAATCTTACGGCATAAATTGCAGTTTACAGCTACGCAGTCAATTCTCAGTAAAAAACATGGAGGCCAATGGTATGGAAAAATCATTGGAATCTAAACTTTTATTAGAAATGAAAGATCAGGGGCGCTATGTCGATTTTGGTCATCGTTCGGTTATGAATTATGGAGCAGTCTCTCTTTTAGTAAAAAACATGCCAGTTGACGATGAAAAAAAATACGGTGCGATTAAAGATAATGTATTTTCACTTTTACAAGGTGCAGATGCCCGAATACAAGCATTAGATACATTGGGAATTTTGGCATTAGAGAAAGACCTTGTCCGTAGTTTGACAATAAAAATGAAAGACATGATGTCGACAGTTGATGTGAGTTATCAGGGCGTTATGCGGGGTATTGCGAATATCGTTGAAGAGATGGCGGAGAATATCGAAACATCTATGCATCATTTAGGAATGGATGAAGCTCAGGAGAGAAGTTTAAACGCTATTGTTGAGGTTGCCATTTCTGCAACGAATACGACGTTTAATGAGGGGGTGAAAGTTGATAAAAACCTCCACGAATTTCTAGTTTATATGGATTCTTTATTTAAGTCTGACAACATAGATCCTCATAAAATGAAGAGGATTGTTGAAAGTTTAGAAAAACGCTCATGATATTTGAGCGTTATCATATTTATCTTTAATCAGTGCTATGACATGAACTATGAAATCAGTTATGGATTTGTACTACTGCATTGATCATGTCCTTCCATATCAACCAACCAAGGTGGATTTGGCCTTACTCGCTCAATTACAAAATCAACAAAGCTTCTTACTTTAGCAGATAGGTGTCGATTACTTGCATATAAAGTATGAATTGGATGGGCTTCAAATGGCCAGTCACATAAAATTGGCACGAGATTCTTGCTCTTAATGGCTGATGCAGCGATTAAAACAGGTAAAGCAGCAATGCCTGCACCAGATAGGGTTAGTGTATATAGGCTAGAAAGATCATTCACCTTGAGTCTAGGCTTTATATTAACATTGATTTCTTGTTCTTCAGGCCCCTTTAGAGCCCATTGATTCCAGCCACTCGATGACAAAACTTGGTGATCACTTATTTCATCAGGGTGATTAGGTTTGCCAAACTTCGCGATATAATCCGGACTAGCACACACCATTGCTTTTACATCACCTAGGTATCGACCTATTAATGAAGAGTCTTCCAGTTGCCCCACGCGAAACGCGACATCAATGCCTTCTTGAACCAGATCTATTATCTGATCACTTAAAACTAGTTCAATATTAACTTGTGGGTGAAGATCCATGTATTCAGCAATTAATCCGGATAGAACCGTTGATCCAAATAAAACAGGTGCCGTAATTCTAAGAGTTCCAGTTGGTGTATTCTGCATTTGTGTGACGGCAGTATTGGCTTCTTCTATTTCACATAATATGCGTGCACAGTGAGCATGATAAGCAGTACCAGTATCTGTAAGGCTTAGGCTTCTGGTAGTGCGCTGAATTAATCTTACCCCTAGGCGTTCTTCAAGCTGGGTTATTTTACGGCTTACAGTTGATTTAGGAAGCCCTAGGGCTTTGGCTGCTCCGGTAAAGCTACCTGATTCGACTACTCGTACAAATATAGCCATTTCATTTAAATCAAATTCTTCACGCTTACCGATTAGCATTAATAATACCGCCTTGAGCTAGTTGTACGTCGAACACCTAATGTGAGGGTTGTTGTAATATAAAACAACCCTCAGGTGCATTCTATTACCCAGTTAGGTTATTGCTTTCGTTATGATTGAGTCGATTTTAGACTTGCGGATAGGCTAGGCTCCAATTTTGTCATTCTTAAAGCGAGTTCTTCAGGAATATCACAACGTTTTCCTATTTTATAGTCAAAGAATAGCATGGTACTTTCACCTAGGGTCACCATGCGAGATTGTTCATGGCTCCATATAGCGTACTGTTGGATAAGTTTTCCATCTTTTGCTGTAACGCTTCGAATACCGACAGAGAGTGTATCAGGGTAAGTGACAGGAGCTAAAAATTTTGCCGATGTTTCTGATAAAATTGGGCCTTTTGCATAATCATTCATAAAGTCGAGTATTTTTAACTCTTCGGTATATTTTACTCGAGCACTTTCGAAATAACGAAAATAATGCGTATTATTCACATGTTTGAATGAATCCATCTCTCCCCATGCCACTGGGATTTCGATGACTACTGGGTAATCGTATAAATCAGACATAAATATTCCTTTATCGTTGGTCTACGTGGTGTCGCTTACATTTATATTGAATGCTTAACGATGTTCTTTATACCGTATTAATCTAAAAAAGTCATAAAATGACTTTATATGGTATAAGTTAACGAAGACCAACGGAGAATTTTATATCTGTTTTAAGATAACTTTAGTGATTGCATCTTGAACAATTTCTTCCTGTCCAACAGGGGGGTGAAGGTGGGTCGTTATGCCCAGCTTTTCTTCTATCTCTTGTAATTGCTTAGGTACGTCGACTCGTAAGTGGCGGCCTGCGGCGAAGAATATTGGATAAACATTAATTTCTTTGTATCCATCCTTCATTAAAGTGTGACAGGTGCTTTCTAGGCTCGGTTCAGATAGTTCCATGAAGCTTAATTCAATTCGGGTCGCATCATCTTTTGTTTTGTTTTCTTGGTCTTTACTTTTGATTCTTTCTGCGATCACTTCAAACGGCGCTTGCCATTGCGGATCGCGGCTTCCATGTGCGAGTAATACGATAGCGCTTTTTTTATCTGTCATTGTGTGAGTCGTCATTATGTATCGATCTATGAAATTGCTGATTAATTAGGTGATGATTGAATACTAGTGGCTAGTATAACCCTATCTTATTCCTGTACATACGAGAGTCATATCATTTTGGATCATAATGATGACTCTATCAAAAGTGTCTTGGTTTCGTCTTTAATAAAAACTATTGTAAATCAGTTATATAGAACAAGTTTTTAGGTATGAATCATACTAAGTAAACTAGGATAGTGACTTTAAAAAGTGCCTAAAAACCAATAATAATAACTGAAAAATGGCGCGATAAAATGGTCTGTAGTTTTCTGTTATTTTGATTTGATAAGTATCTAAACACTAGCTAAAACTAATAGTGAATCATTTGTTATAGGTAGTTGACCCACATGAGTATTAGTCGTCAGGAAGTCGGTCGTTTTTTGTATGAATTTGATGAAAGCTATCAAGTTACGTATGTTAATTTTTCACGTGCTAATGAACTAGCAGACGCGCAGTTGATAATGACATTAGAGCGAGGCTGTGAAAGACAGTCATTTGCTTTTTCTCAGCCTCATTTTAATGATATAGAGAAAAACCTTATTACATCTAAAGGAATTTATGTGGCTAGTATGAAAAGCTCTCCTTTGTCTCCACATCGCGTTGAAGTAGGTGATTTAGAGGGAGGCTTTGCTTATTTTACGGCTAAAAATGTAAAAAATATCACGCCGACTGCATAGACTGATGTTAGAAAGTAAAATTTATTGAAGATCTGCTTCATAAAATGTCGAGTCCAAAAAAAAGCAATACACTATGTATTGCTTTTTTTATGCTCGAGATAAACGTACAGCTTTTAAAAAAGCTGAAGAACCAAGGCTGCGGTCTCGCAGTAATCTTTTTCTTTTACATCGTTCTTTTGTTTTGCTTGCTCCGACTTAATAAACGTATAGCTATTAGGGGAGCCTTTGCAGATATTCATTCCTAGAACATTATTTTGTGATTTAACAAATAGGTTCATGCTGACCTCGCCACGTGTGCGTGAACGTAAGTGAACCTTCTTTGGTGAGATTGTATAGGACTTAATGCCATCTTTAGCCGTGACGTTCATGCTCTGACCTGGAGGTGCGTTGACGAAGGTCGCATCATCTCGTATTTCAATGCTTGTCCAATTACTGTCTGTTTGAACTTCCAATTCGTAAATTTGCTCTGCAGCCATTACAGGTTGAAAGGTTGTTAGGCTGATAATGCTAGCCAATAAAAATCGGTTCATGATGTCTTCCCTGATAGAGCGGGCTGTGCGAAATTGCTTTGTGCATTAGTTATATAGTAGACGCTTTTTAGAACGTCAAATTTTGAACCTTTAAAGTAATTGTGTGTGTAAGTGCTTACATACTCTATCGGGACTTGCATGCCTTGGTAGTCAAGTAATAATAAATTATTAGGTTTGTTATGGCTCGATCAGGTGAAGTAACTACATGTGTCAGCTAAACAGTGGCTTAAAAGAACCTTTGCTGATTAATTGTTTGATTTATGATGTGTCTTGGTGAAAAAAAACCTGCGTTGATGCCTACTTTCAAAGGCTAGTATTGGCAAACAATTACTGTATCATCGCTTGCAAAATAACAAAAAATTACCTCACCGGGGATCCCCATGCACCAAAGTATTCGCGCACTTCTTGTGGCCGCTATTCTAATTGCTATGACTGGCTGTAGTTCAATTTACAGAACAACAGGTTGGTTTGCTTATGATTATTCTGAAAGCTATGCCATGCCTTACGTTATGAAAACTGACGACACTGAAATGGGCTGTGCGATGAGCGAAGCCATGACTCCAATGCTACTTTCCTTTAGTGAATTAACATGGTCTCCAGATCGTCTTGCAACCACTATGTATATGCAAGCTGGAGCCTGTGCAGAAGCTAAAGCGAGTGAAGAAGGGTTAGCCTACTTACGCGCTTATAAAGCACAAAATATTGCAGAAGCTAAAGATGCTCGCATTCGTCAGAAGCGTCTATTTGCACTTGCAGCGAATCGACAATACAAGGGATATAAGCATCTAATCTCAGAGTTTGGTGAGCCTGGTGAAGAATGCCCAGATATAGATAAGGATGAAGAATTTTTCTGGATGTTGGGCTTGGTGAGCGGCATGCAAGCCGTCATGAGTGATCTACGAAGTCAGGGTGAAGTAGGTGTACCAAAAGATATCGCGATGAAATCGGTTCGTGGAAGTCAGTGTTTAGATGCAAAACGCTGGTGGGGAGTACCAAAAGCGATGCAAGCTGCAGTCTGGACAATGATGCCTGATAATGCACCAGAAGGTGTTGATCCTTGGCAAGAACTAGCAGATGCCAGCGAAATGGGAGCCGATGCAGGTGTTCGTTTAGCGCAGGCGATTGAAGTTGTTATTGCTGATGGCTCTGGTAATCAGGAGCGCCTTCGTGATGCCATTCGTCGTCACGCTCAATCTGTTAAAACTAAATCACCAAGTAAAGAATATTTGATGTTAGATGTTATCGCGACTAAACAGGTATTAGCGGTTTCTGATCGTTTATGGACAGAAGCGACAGGCAGTCGTACTCCAATCGGTGGTTTAGGAACCTTCTGGGATGATAAGTCCACAACAGAAGAAGCGCTTGATATCGACGACTTGTTGGAGGATTAATTAAATGCGTTCAGTATTATCTATTCTATTATCACGAACATTTTTATTGACAGTTTTGATGCCATCTTTTGCATTGGCATCTACTCCGTCGGCAACACAGGCGACAAGTAAATCGTTACCAAAATTAAGTATTTGTGTTTTTGATCCACTAGGGGCTAACGGCACATTATTTAATACAATGAAAGATTATCGTGCAGTTGCGTTTGAGTGGGGAGCCGATTTACAACCGCGTGCTTACACTGATGAAAAGATTGCAGTTGATGATTTTAAAGCAGGTCAGTGTGATGCGGCTTTAGTGACTGGATCGCGTGCCCGTCCATTTAATAAATTTGCAGCAACAATTGAAGCGATTGGTGCAATTCCAGATGAAAAAATGTTGCGTAAGCTATTAGCAACTATATCTGGGCCAAAAGCGGCAAAGTATATGCGTAGTGGTCAATACGAAGTCGCGGGTGTTATGCCAGCGGGTCCTATCTACTTATTTAGTCGTGATAGAACGATTGATACTGTTGAAGAGCTATCAGGAAAGCGTATTGCAACGATTGATTATGATCAGGCTTCTATCTTTTTGGTAAATCATATTGGCGCATCAATGGTGCCTTCTAATTCTGCGAATTTCTCAGGTAAGTTTAATAATGGCAGTGTGGATATTGCATATGCTCCAGCTGTTGCTTATCAACCCTTAGAATTATATAAGGGATTACAAGATAATGGCGGAATCTTACGCTTTGTTTTGGCGTATATGGACTTCCAGATTTTAATCCGAGCTGATAAATTTCCAGAAGGTTTTGGACAAAAATCTCGCACAATGGTCGCTGGTTATTTTGACCGTGTAAATGAATTTGTAGAAAAAGAAACTCAAGCCATTGACCCGAAATATTGGGTTGATCTGCCAGATGAAAATAAACAGACGTATAATGAAATGCTTCGCGATGTACGTATTAAATTACGGGATGAAGGCGTGTACGATGGCAAAATGCTTAAGCTAATGCGCAAACTTCGCTGTAAAACGAATCCTGCTGCTGCAGAGTGTAGTGAAAAGCTCGAATAAAACTTAAGTGCATTAGTTCTTAAGTACATTGGCTAAGGCTTTCTTAGCCAATGTGAAGTACCCAATAATAAATATAAGAACAACAACCTCGAAATATTTCGAAGTACATCTATAGGTAACTAACATGTCCCAGCCCCTTCGCCTAGCGAATCGTACTGGCTTTGAATGGTTGGCAGCTATGCCTGCTTTTTTAGTTTTAATTTTTGTCATTTTATTAAATACCAGTCATGCAACTCATGCTCAGCTATTAAAATTAGGAGAGAATGTTTGGGATGGGTATTTTCAGTTACGCTCAGACCCTGTTGCCCCTGCTTGTGATCTCAATGCTGACATAGAAACTCAACTAGCTAATTTATTAACCGAGTCGGCAATCGTTGCGGAAGAAGACGAATGGGACTTGTTTGATGAAGACCCAGAGCCTGTTGATGAAGGTGTTTTGCGCCAGTCATTGGTTAACGCGCATGCTGTTTGTGAAACAAAGCACCAAAATTATACCAGTACAGTTGATCGTATAACCCCAGCGGTTAAAGCTTTTCGTGCGGTAGAGTTATCTGTATCTGATTTTGGTGAGTTCGGCTTACATGCTCAACGCATTATGCTGGCAGTGCTGGTTCTTATTTGTGGTATGACTGCATTATTTCGTCGCCATCATATCGCATTGCGCCCGATAGAAACTGCTATGGATTATCGCGTAGCGTCTTTCGCACAAATGGTGGCTAGCGGCATCTTATTTTATTCCGTTTATAGTTTTAAAGATGTTGTCTTTAATGCGGGTGTCGAGGTAACGGCTGAGCACGGCTTTTTACATTATCTTTGGATTATCGGCTTTGGTGCTGTTTTGTTACTAAGTATGTATCAATTTCTTGTAATTCCTAAAGATGCGAAACCCGGTGGCAGCTTTATGAAGGCTCAGTTAGCTGTGCCCCTTTATGCCACTATGTGCATTATCTCTGGCAGCTATTTTATTTTTAACGGACACGCTGCAGGTATTGGTATTTACCTGAATCAAATGATGGAGTTATCGCAGCTGTTTTTAAATGTTGGCTTGTATGTATGGATTGGTATGTTGGTGAAGCGTACTGAAATGGCGCAAGCGGTATTTAATGTTTTCCGCCCTTGGAAATTACCTCCTGAGATGCTTGCGGTTGTTGTTGTTGTTATCGCAGCTGTACCAACAGCTTATACCGGAGCGTCGGGTATATTTGTGATTGCTATTGGTGGCTTAATTTATAATGAATTACGCCGCGCAGGGGCGCGTCGCCAGCTAGCGTTAGCCGCAACAGCGATGTCAGGCAGTATGGGGGTTGTATTGCGTCCATGTTTATTGGTGGTCATTATTGCCGCACTTAATAAAGAGGTTACTACTGACCAATTATTTGGTTGGGGGCTTAATGTTTTCTTATTAACAGCTGTTTTATTTGCAGCAGTTGCGATGCTAACCAAGCAAGGCACTATCAGTGTTGAAAAAGCAGCTGTCGCTTGGCCAGAAACAAAAAAAGCTTTATGGAAGCTAGTGCCTTACGCCGTTGTTATTGGTCTAACGTTAGCCTTCTATGCAATTTTCTTAAATGCCTATCTAGATGAGTTTTCTGCACCGTTTATTTTACCTGTTATGTTATTGGTTGTTTTAATCTACGAACGCCTTGGGCAAGAGAAAATGACTCGGGCGCAAATGAATATCGATCATATCGAAACCCGTTTAGAAGAATCATGGGATGATTTGAAAAAGGGTAAAGACTCAATTGAAAAAACATTACGCGAAGCAACCACAGAAACCACAGGGCACATTGGTGCGCTATTAATGTTGATGGGTTTATCAGTCAGTATTGGAGGGGTGATTGAGCGTTCTCACTTAATGGATTTGGTGCCAGGAAGTTTTGAGTCGGTGTGGTTGGCAATGGGCTTGCTAGTACTAATACTTGTGGTCATTGGTATGGTTATGGATCCGTACGGAGCCGTAATTCTAGTGAGCGCTACCATCGCATCAATTGCTTACGACAGTGGGATCCATCCCGTGCATTTCTGGATGGTTACCTTGGTCGCATTTGAATTAGGTTATTTAAGTCCACCAGTGGCCTTAAACCATCTACTCACCCGGCAAGTTGTGGGCGAAAAAGAAGTAGCATTGGCCTCACAAGAGGGGCATAACTTTTGGTATCGTTACGAGAAATTTTTATTGCCACTAACGGTGATGGGAATTGCGTTGATTATCGTTGCCTTCTTGCCTTTGGCAATTGGTTATAATTAATAAGTCCTTTGTTTTATTATTTATAGTAAACGTAAGAAAATAAAAAAGGCCCTAGCTACTGAGTAGTTAGGGCCTTTTTAGTTTTTGCTTATTTGTATCTAACTAGTTGTTAAACTAGCTCAATCGCGATAGCCGTTGCTTCGCCACCACCAATACAAAGAGCAGCAACACCTTTGGTGCCACCAGTATTTTTAAGTGCATTAATTAGAGTAACGATTAAGCGAGAACCCGTAGAACCTACAGGATGACCTTGTGCACAAGCGCCGCCATAGATATTTACTTTCTCGATATCCAAACCAAGATCGCGAATTGGCATCATGGCAACCATAGCGAATGCTTCATTGATCTCGAACAAATCAACATCTTCTTTCGTCCAGCCAGCTTTAGCTAAAACTTTTTCAATTGCGCCACAAGGAGCAATAGTGAATTCAGAAGGATGCTGAGACTGAGTGCTATGAGCAACGATGCGAGCTAAAGGTGTAGCGCCTTTTTCTTCAGCAGTGCTTTCACGCATCAATACAAGAGCAGAAGCACCATCAGAGATTGAGGAAGCGTTAGCTGCTGTAATTGTACCGTCTTTGGCGAAAGCAGGACGCAAAGAAGGGATCTTTTCAATATTGGCATTGAATGGTTGTTCGTCATTATCAACAACGGTTTCGCCTTTACGAGATTTAACCGTAACAGGAACGATTTCAGCGTTATTCAAACCACCTTCAATAGCTGCTTTAGCGCGGGTCAAAGACATGATTGCGTAATCATCCATTTCTTCGCGTGTATAACCTTTTTGAGTTGCTACGTCTTGAGCAAAAGACCCCATTAAACGGCCTGTTTCAGCATCTTGTAAACCATCAAGGAACATGTGATCTTGCGGAGCTTGGCCAGCACCCATGCGTAAACCCGTACGAACGCCTTCCAATACATAAGGTGCGTTAGACATAGACTCCATGCCACCCGATACTGCAATATTGACTGATCCAGCCTTAATTGCATCATGAGCCATCATGGTGGCTTTCATGCCTGAGCCACAAAGCTTGTTGATTGTAGTTGCGCCAGTTGCATCCTCAAGACCCGCTTTACGCATCGCTTGACGCGCAGGGCCTTGCTTAAGACCAGCAGGTAAAACGTTACCCATGACAACTTCTTCAACATCTGAGCTGTTGATACCCGCACGAGAAACTGCTTCTTTGATTGCGATTGCGCCAAGGTCTGTTGCGCTGATTGAACTTAGGCTGCCGTTAAAACCACCCATTGGTGTACGTGCTGCACCTACAATTACTACGTTATCTTGCTTAGCCATTTCTATTTCCTCAAAGGAGTTCATTGGATGTCGATAAAAATAAAGGCGCTATTGTATGCGATAACGACGTTAGGGTGTAGTCGAAGTCGAACAAGGTAAATCTAGTAGGGTGAATATTGATCAAACGGGCAATTAATCGTTAAGTGATCACTTATTAAGCATAAAGTTCAGTGCTTAAGTGGCTCTGTTACGTTTAGATACATAAACTCGAGTAATAAATTCTTCGAATCATACTAAAGAGTGATGAGCTTGATGTAATAGGTGTTTATAGTCGTGTTATCTATATTGGGGATGAATAAGAATAGTTCATTTTCAGTGGCGAACAAATAATCATAACAAAAATAGCAGGTAGACCTATGGTGAAGAAGACCCTCCTTAGTCTCGCAATTGCAGCGAGTACTGCGGGATTAACCGCATGTAATATTAGTAGCACGGCAGGTAATAATGACGTCGACCTAACGGCAGTCACTGCAGGTACCGAAGAAGGCACTATTAGCCGAGTAGCACCTATCTTTTCAGCTGGTAATTCTGAATTGCCGGTTGCAAATGACTTATTATTCGCAGATGCTGCTGATACAGATGGAACAGCTAATACAGCTGATACTACTCCGCCAGTAACTACAGCCATTAATAAATTAGATGGCTTCTCGACGACAGCAGCTCATTATATTAATTTTAATTCTGAACTTGATGCAGATACTGTTATCGCAGGCCAAACGGTATTTTTAATCAAACTTAAAAATGCAGAAGATAATGCAGCAATCGATCCGCTTGATTTACAAACGATTATTGATAATGGCGGTGCATCTCCTTTTGCTGCTGATCAATTATATGATACGACTGATGGTAGTGTTCAGTATGAAGCGAACTACGTTACTTTAGATGATGGCGAAACACATGCCATCCAGATTTTGCCTAAAACTCCGCTAGATCCAAAAACAAAATATTTTGTTGTTTTAACAGACTCTATTCAATCTGCTTCTGGTGAGACTATTCAGCCTTCAGCTGAATATGAGTTATTGAGTGGTGATCTTGAACTCCCTTCTGACGCTTTATCTCCAGTTCGTACAGCAATCCAAGGATGGGAATACCTTTCAGGTCTGTTTTTAAGTGGTGCTACTAGCGGGACTGTAACTCAAGATAATATTGTATTAAGCTATGCTTTCACCACGACAGGTACTACTGACGTATTGCACGCGATGGCTGCGCCAGGTACATTCTTAACGAGCCAGATTCCTTCTATTGCATACGCAGAAGCGGCTATATCTGCTTCAATTGTTGAGACATATTTAGCTGGAGCTGCGGTTGATGCTGCAAATCCAACAGAAGCTGAGTCTGCTGCTGCGCAAATTTACGCTGACAGCCAATTGTTATTAATTGCTCAAGGTACTGCAACAGCCATTAATACGCAGCTTGGTGCGACCGTTGTTGCTGTTGATGCTGATACAAGGACCTTTTTAACAGCCAGTAGTGATTTTTCTCCTAGCTATTATGCTGCCCTAATTGGCCAGATTGCAGGATCAGGTGTTGATCTTGTTGTTGATAAACCTCAATCACGTACTTATACGCCAATCATAGCTGCGCCAACAACTCCTGTTGCAGTACCTTATGATACTTTGTTAACGGCTCAGATTACGCCAACGGTAGACGCTGCTATTGAAGCTGCGTTAGAGAAGGGTATGAGGGTTCTGGAGCAGATGAAGCAACAATTCAAGCGGCAGTTGATGCGCAAATTGCTTCGGATTCGGCGACGACTGTAGCTGCTCAAGTTGCTGCTATTTCTTCTGAAGGGAATATCTATCAAGGTGGTTTAGAACTTCCTAATTATTTACCAAATTCTGAAGCAGGTGTTGCAGACACTGACCTAGGTACTTGGCAGGGTAGCAATGCTGCTGCTATTGCACTAGGGCTTGATGCTGCTCCTACAGATACAAACGGTGAAATTAACGTTTCTTACCGTTTCCCGTATGCTGAAAAACTAGGGATGAATACGGTTCCTGTAATGGTTACGATGCCGGATGCAACTGCTTGTGGTACTGCTAAACCTGCCGAAGGTTGGCCTGTTGCTATTTATCAACATGGTATTACGGTTGATCGTACTGCTGGATTGTTAGTTGGTAATGCTTTAGCCGGACAGTGTATCGCAATGGTTGCCATCGATCATGTGATGCACGGAATAGCGCCATTAAACAGTGGTGGAGTAAATAGTCTTACTTCATTCAATGTTGAAAAAATTAATGCAACGGACCCTACTACAACGCCATTTGCATACTATGCTGCGACGACTACTGGTTTAGAAGATCTAGCTGAACGTCATAATAATGTTGCTAAAGATGCTACTCTTACGAATGTTGAGATGGTATTTAATGACAGCCTTGATTCTGAAGGAGATGCTGTAACGGCAGATTCAGTAGGTACTTCTGCTCAACTTTACATCAACTTAAGTAATTTTGATCGTACGAGTGATGCCATTAGCCAAACCGTGCTTGATTTGTTGAATCTAGGCGCATCTATTGGTGATATGGATGTTGATGCTGATGGTATTGCTGATGATCTTGATCCTGCTAATGTTTACTTTATTGGTCATTCTTTAGGTGGCATTGTAGGGACTACATTCTTAGCGGTTAACAATGATGCGAGCGTTCGTACCTACAACTCTAATCTAGTTGAGATTAAAGCAGCTGCTCTAGGTAACCCTGGTGGCACAGTTACAAAGTTATTAGAAAACTCGCCACAAATTGGTGCTCAGATCATTGCAGGTCTGGCAGCAAGCGGTGTTCCTCAAGGTTCTGAAAATTTTGAAAAGTTCATGGCAGTTTTCCAAGCCACTTTGGACTCAGCAGATCCAATTAACTTTGCTTCTGGTACTCAAGATATTCCTGTAATCGTCTATACCGACGTGGGTGGTTTAGCTGCCGATGAAGGTGAAGCTGATGATGGAGCATTGCCAGATCAGGTTGTTCCTAATAACGCATTCACTCCTGTAATGCCTTCGGCTAAATCTTTCTTAGCAGGCACAGATCCGTTAGTAACTGAGATGGGTATCACTTCGATTGTTAATCAGTTAACCGCAATTGATGGTGGTGCAATAACTGCTGATCCTCAGTATTACTTCCCTAATGCTACGAATGACTCAATCGTTCGTGCCAATGTACGTTTCGCTAAAGGTACTCATAGCACGTTCTCATCTGCAGATCCGCAGGATGTATTTGCTGAAACGTATCAGCAGATTGTTACATTCTTTGATCCTTATGGTGCAACACAAGTATTAGGCTTACCTGGTGATCAGAAAGGTTTCATCGTAGAAGATACTGCGATATTAGAAGCTGCTGAATAACAATGAATCCAAGTCGCTGATTAGTTAATTAATCAGCGATTATGAAAAGAATTATAAAAAGTTTTTGGAGTCAAAAATGAAAATAAAAACAGACAATTTGTTAAGATTGCGTAAGCTGTCTCTAGCAATCGCTCTAGCGGGTGCGGCAACTTCTGCAACGGCTACTGAATATAATTTCGGTGATGTGGCTGTTCAGTGGGATAACACCATTAGTTATGGTGTTGCTTGGCGTACTGAAGCACAAGATCCTGGTACTGTAATGGCTGGTAATGCCACAGCAATGGGTTTTGAAGGTAAGGGCGCTTCTTATAACTATGACGATGGCAATCTTAACTTTAAAGAGAACACCATTTATACCAACGTAGTTAAGTACTCTACTGATTTAGAGATTAATTATAATAATTATGGTGGTTTCTTCCGTGCAAAAGCTTTCTATGATACTGAACTTATGGATGGCGAGCGTGAATTCAAAGAATTAAATGATGAGACAAAAGATGCAGCAGGTAAAGGTTTTGACCTTTTAGATGCGTTTGTTTGGGCTGATTATGATTTTGGTGATACACCTGCTACGTTCCGTTTAGGTCGTCAGGTTATCAGTTGGGGTGAAAGTACTTTCATCCAAGGTGGTATTAACAGTATTAACCCTGTAGATGCTTCTGCTTTCCGTCGCCCTGGCGCGGAAGTAAAAGAGGGTTTATTACCGGTTAACATGTTCTATACCTCTATCGGTATTTCGGCTGATGTAAGTATTGAAGCTTTCTACCAGTTAGAGTGGGAAAAAACCCGTTCTGATCCATGTGGTACTTTTTTCTCAACTGCAGATATTGTAGCTGATGGTTGTGGTCCAGTAATTCTGGGTGGTACTGCTGACGAACGTGACATGTTAGCGTTTAGAGATCTAGAAATTGAAGCTGGTGTTCCTCTTAGTAGCCGTGTTTCTCCTATGACTGAACGTCTAGAAGATGATGAAGCAAGAGATGATGGCCAGTACGGTATTGCTGCGCGCTGGTACTCTGAAGCATTAGGTGATACTGAGTTTGGTATCTACTACATGAACATTCACAGCCGCTTACCGTTCCTTAATGGGTCTGTTACTAACCAAGACCGTGCTGGTATTCTTACAGGCGATGGCGTTGATAACCGTTCTGTCAATGATGATGCAGCGTATGATAGCTATCGTCCTCTGTATCAAGTTGCTTATCCAGAAGACAATAAGTTGATGGGCCTTAGTTTTGCAACATCTACTGAAGGCGGTGCGTCTATATCTGGTGAAGTAAGTTATCGTCCTGATGCGCCTATTCAATGGAACGCATTTGAATTAATTCTTGCAGGTAACGGTGCGCCTTATAGCCGTTTATATCAAGCACGAGCTGCAGAGTTAGGTGGTGACGCTACTCCTTTATACGGTGAGATAGCAGAAGGCTACGATAAAATGGATATCTGGCAAGCCCAGATGACTTTTATCAAATTCTATGACCAAGTATTTGGTGCTGATCGCTTAGCGGTTGTTGGTGAGGTAGGTGCAACCTATATTCCAGATTTACCAGATTTAGATGACGCTCGTTATGGTCGTTCTGGTGCTTATGGTATCGGTAATAACGATGGTGTATGGAATGCTAATGCTGTTACCAGTGCAACAAACTGGTGTAGTACTGAGATCAATCCTCTGTCGGGCGATGATAATACTGGGCTTAACGCAAATACTGATTACTGTACTGATGAAGGTTATGTAACTCAGCTTTCTGGTGGTATTCGCTTACGTGCTGCTATGGACTATAACAACTTGTTCGCAGGCATTAACGTAACGCCGACTTTTGCGGTTTCTTACGATCAAGGTAATGGTCCAGAGCCAGGTGCTCAGTTTATTGATGAGCGTTTAACAACGGCTTTAGGTGTTAAATTTGTATATCAAAACCAAACTCAAGTAAGTGTGAACTACACTCAATTTGATGGTGGCGATTACAACGTGGTTAAAGACCGTGACAACATTGCTTTATCAGCAAGTTACTCATTCTAAATTCAGTTCTTTATTTAAGAGTTATAGAGGGCATATAAATGCTTAAAAATTATAAGAAATTGGGAAGCGCAGTTGCGCTTTCCTTGATGGTTGCAGCAGCGAACGCCGGCGTATCAGCGACTGAAGCAGCCAAAATTGGTACAAGTTTGACTCCGATTGGTGCTGAAAAGGCCGGTAATGGCGGTGAGATTACTGCATGGACGGGTGGTGTTACTACCCCTCCTGCTGGTTACACCGTAGGGCAAAAGCATGTTAATCCATTTGCTGCTGATAAGGTGAAATACACCATCACAGCGGCAAACTACAAGGATTACGCTGATAAATTGAGTGCTGGACAAATAGCTATGTTTGAAAAGTACCCAGAAACTTATCGTATGCCTGTTTACCCAACTCAGCGTTCAGCAGCTTATCCGCAAGACATCTATGATAAGACAAAGACGAATGCGACTCAGACTACATTGGTTCAAGATGGAAACGGCTTGAATAACTACGTTGAAGGTGTTCCATTCCCAATACCAGCAACCGGTATTGAAGCTATTTGGAATCACATTGTTCGTTATCGTGGTGGTAGTGTATCTCGTGTTGTGGGTCAGGCGACTCCACAAGCGAATGGTGACTATTCACTGGTTCGATTTAAAGACGAATTTACGTTCCGTAATAAGCTAAAAGACTTTGATGCTTCTAAAGATGCGAACGTTTTGTTCTACTTTAAGCAAGATGTTGTATCTCCAGCGCGTTTAGCGGGTAACGTTCTTTTGGTTCATGAAACATTGGATCAGGTAAAAGAGCCTCGTAAAGCATGGGTTTATAACGCAGGTCAGCGTCGTGTACGTCGTGCTCCTCAGGTTGCTTATGATGGACCAGGTACAGCTTCTGATGGTTTACGTACTTCTGATAACTTCGATATGTTTAACGGTGCTCCAGACCGTTACGACTGGAAATTAGTTGAAAAGAAAGAGATGTACATTCCTTACAACTCTTACAAGCTAAATTCTGGCGATGTTAAGTATGATGAGATCGTGAAAGCAGGTCACATTAACCAAGACCTAACACGTTATGAATTACACCGTGTTTGGAAAGTAGAAGCGACTTTGAAAGAAGGCAAGCGTCACGTTTATGGTAAGCGTACCTTCTATCTTGATGAAGATACTTGGCAGGCAACTGTAATCGATCATTATGATGGTCGTGGTCAACTATGGCGTGTAGCAGAAGCACATAACATCATGTTCTATGATACGTTAGTGCCTTGGTATGCTGTAGAAGCTCTATATGACTTGAACTCTGGCCGCTACTTAGTACTGGGTCTTGATAATGAAGAGACTGGTTCTTATGAGTTTGGTTTCGAGCGTAGCGCTGGTGACTACACTCCAGCAGCACTTCGTCGTGCAGGTCGTCGTTAAGACACTGTTTGATGATGTAAGATTGGCTTAGGTCTTTCGTTAAAAAACCCGCTAAGAAATTAGCGGGTTTTTTTATGCCTGTAATTTACAACTAGGCTTTTATTGTCGCACTGAAGTACGACCCACAGTATTAAATATCAGACACAAAAAAAGGAGGCTCTAAGCCTCCTTTTAAATGTTCACGTTAATTACTCTTATCCATTAATTAGATAATGAGCATAGATACTAGCACCGTATCCTAACGCAATAACCGGTGTCCATTTAAGGTGACTAAAGAACGTGTAGTAGCCACGAGCTTGACCCATTAGAGCAACCCCAGCAGCAGAGCCAATCGACAGCATGCTGCCACCAACCCCAGCAGTTAGTGTGACCAGTAACCAGTGGAATTCTGACATATCTGGGTTCATGGTTAGTACAGCAAACATTACAGGAATGTTATCGACGATGGCTGACATAAAACCAACCAAAATATTGGCAACATCAGGGCCTAATTCACCATAGATATAAGCGGATGAAAGGCTTAAGTAACCAATAAAGCCAAGACCGCCTACGGAAAGGATTACACCATAGAAGAAGAATAAGGTATCCCACTCAGATTTTGCGACTTTATCAAAAATATCAAAGTCATCACTTTCTTTTTCTAGGGGCTGTTCTTTATATTGCTCTTTATTGCTTCCAGGCGGTAAATCTAAATCTCCCATTGCAGGTAGGGCTGACTGAAAGTTGCGGATGTAATATCCATAAAGTTTTAAGTAGCCCAAACCAAACATCATGCCGTAAACCGGTGGGATGTGAAGGAAGTTGTGAAAACTAACAGCGGTTACGATAGTTAATAAGAATAAAGCAACAATCTGTAATCCACCGTGTTTGATCTGGATAGTATCGCCATCGTCATTAGGTGCTGGCTGCCCTTTAGGTAATACGAAACTCATAATCACAGCAGGAATTAAGAAGTTAATCGCAGATGGAATAAACAAATTAAAGAATGTTGCGAAATCAACAAATCCTTTCTGCCATACCATTAGGGTGGTAATGTCGCCGAATGGGCTAAAGGCACCGCCAGCATTTGCAGCAACAACAATATTGATACAAGCAATTGCGATAAATTGAGGTTTGTCGACACCCACAGCCATTACTACGGCACACATGATTAATGCAGTTGTCAGGTTGTCGGCTACTGGGGATATGAAAAAAGCGAGGATACCGGTTAACCAAAATAATGTTTTGTAGCTATATCCTTTTGCTACTAACCAACTACGAAGTGCATCAAAAACGCCGCGTTCTAACATAGCGTTAATGTAAGTCATCGCGACTAATAGGAAGAAAAACAATTCAGTATATTCTAAGAAATTGTGGCGAATAGCGACTTCGACTGAGTGAGTAAACCCGTGGTTTACATAGACTGTAGCGATCAGGATCCAGATAATACCTGCGGCAATCATCACAGGCTTTGATTTTCGCATATGAATTTGTTCTTCCAAGATTACTAATATGTAACTTATTAGAAAAACTGCGATAGCTGCATAGCCAACCCAGTGTGATGTTAAATCAATCCATTCGTGTTCACCGCCAGATGCAAAAGCCAAACTGGGAAGCAATAGCAGTAAGAAGGATATTAAATAGGGGGGTAAATAGGATGCTGCGCGTTTCATAGTGGTTCCTGCTAGGGAGATGGGTAAATCTGGGGCGGATTATAGACAGTGAAACGATCAAGGGAAAGGTGATAATTTAATATGAGGGAGGCTTTTTAGTGAATAGTCG
>Ga0115572_10001095_pt1 | contig 22308 bp, 11 predicted proteins | sample COGITO_mtgs_1206_FD_88681 | JGI IMG/M metagenome (GOLD analysis project Ga0115572, IMG submission 88681) | Pelagic marine microbial communities from North Sea - COGITO_mtgs_120607 | ecosystem: Environmental > Aquatic > Marine > Epipelagic | place: Germany:Helgoland, sampling site Kabeltonne... | reverse complement strand
TTTACGCAAGCCGAGTTACAGAATGCTTTTCAAATTCAAGCATTGAGCACATTATCGAAAAAGCATCAGAAGATAACATCAAAAATCACATAACTGGCATGTTGTGTTTTAGTAGTAATTACTTTTTGCAATGTTTAGAGGGATCTAGAACACAAGTAAATCAAACCTATCAACGCATTCTAAATGATGACCGCCACACAGATATAACCTTACTTTGCTATGAAGAAATTTCTGTAAGGGAGTTCGCTAGCTGGTCGATGGGATATGTACCTTCTTCTAGTCTCACCAACCCTATTAACCTCCGGTTTTCAGGCAACACTGATTTTAACCCTTATAAAATCTCAGGTGACAGCGCATATAAAATGATGTTGGAACTAAAGGTATTATTACCATCAATAGAATGAATAAATTTATTAGGAATAATGCTCGGGGTTATTAAAAAGTGGTGGCCCCTCCCAGACTCGAACTGGGGACCTAACGATTATGAGTCGTGTGCTCTAACCAACTGAGCTAAGGGGCCACTTTTTATTAGCATGCTATATACAGCTAAGTTTTGAAGCGTTTAGTCACTTGATTGACTAAAGCGGGTTGCAGTATAAAAAGTTTTTACTGGCTTGTCACTAGCAAAAACCTTTATTTTAACAATCTGTAAGCCAACTGCCTAAATAGTAATCGCCACAATGCGTTATAGTGGTGTTTATAGCAATTTTAGCTTTAAAAAACACCTTCAAAGCACATAACACAAAGCTAGCAGTATTGCCCTGCTGCAAAACCACAACTCCACGCATATTGAAAGTTATACCCGCCCAACCAACCCGTTACGTCGGTTACTTCACCAATAAAGTACAGACCTTGGGCTTTTTTCGCTTCAAAGGTTTTTGAGCTAAGTTCGTCGGTGTCTACGCCGCCTAGTGTAACTTCTGCGGTGCGATAACCTTCAGTGCCGTTAGGCTTGATTTTCCAGTTATGAATGTAACTAGCTAGTTCGTCAATTTGGCTATGGGTGAGCTGATTTACGTTGCAATCAGGGATTGCTTTGCTTTCATGTAAAATTTCAATAAAGCGTTTCGGTAAAATAGTCGCGAGACTATTTTTTAATGATTTTTGTGCTTGGGTTTCTCGCCATGTTGCTAGCTGCTCTTTTAAATCAAGCTCTGGCAATAAGTTTATTGAGACCGCCTGACCCGCACGCCAAAACGAGCTTATTTGTAATATAGCAGGGCCGGATAAACCACGATGAGTAAAGAGAATATTTTCTTTAAAAGTCGTGCCATCTTCACTACTAACAATACATGGAATACTAATACCTGATAACCCTTCAAAGCGGTCTTTATCATGTTGGTGCAAGGTAAACGGTACAAGAGCGGCCATGGTAGGTAATACTTTTAAACCAAATTGTTCGGCAATTTTATAGCCAATTGGTGTAGCACCAAGCTTTGGCATTGTTAAACCACCAGCAGCAACTACCAATGATTCACACTGATAGGTTTCTTGCTCTGTAATTACCTGATATCCAGTATCAGTTTTTGCAACATTTATTACTTCATTACGCAGCGCAACATTCACCCCTGCCCACTCGCACTCAGTTAGCAAAATATCAACAATGTCTTGTGCACTGTTGTCGCAAAATAACTGCCCAAGCGTTTTATGGTGATAGGCTAAACCATGGCGATCGACCAATTCAATAAAGTCATGCTGGGTATATCGACTTAGGCATGATTTAACAAAATGAGGGTTGTCACATAAGTAGTTTTCAGGGCTGGCATTTTCGTTGGTGAAGTTACAACGTCCTCCTCCGCTTATCAAAATTTTACGCCCAGGCTTTTTACCCATATCAAGCACCGTAACATTGCGTCCTCGGTAACCTGCTTGAGCAGCGCACATTAAACCTGCAGCACCGGCACCTATCACTATTACATCTACTTGGGTCATTTACTTTTCTCGCTAAATTTTTTTGAATTATAACAAACTTAGCTCGACAAACTGAGATGTATTTAACTATTAAATTAATAACAATAAAGATTTTATAGGGATTATCCTCAAATCAAAATTAGCACTTTATGGTTAATAATAACATTAAAAACAAAGCTAAAAATACTATTTAGCCATATAAACATCTCTATATAACCAAAATGGAGACAGACATAACGAAACGTTATTTTCACACTTTTAACAGATCGTTTACTTTTGTACCCCTTCGCAATAATTCATTGTGAAGTAATACATAACAATCTAGGGATAATTATGACAACAACAAGTTTTAAAAAGTGTGCGTTAGCACTCACATTGGGTACGCTATTTACTGCAACAACCAGCATGGCTAATCCAAGCCAATCAATTATGCCATCAATGGCAGAAACAACTGCAAAGCTTCAAGGGCAAGATCCTTTGGGTACGCGTTTCATTATCAAATACAAAAACAACTCAAGTGAAATGGCGACGCTTTCAGCTATGGATGCTAGCCCACAGATGATGAACAAAAAAGCGCAAGGCTTTGTTAAAAACTTTACAAGTAAAAAAGGTAAAGTAAAAGCGCAGTATGTTCGTGCGATGGCTTTATCTAACCACCACGTAATGCGTGCAGACAAAAAGCTAAGCGCTTCAGAAGCACAAGAATACATGCAAGATGTAATTGCAACCGGTAACGTTGAGTACATTGAAATTGACCAAATGCTGAAGCCTTTTGCAACGCCTAACGATCCTCGTTATTCAGATCAATGGCATTACTTTGAACAAGCAGGTGGTTTAAACCTACCAACAGCTTGGGATACAGCAACTGGTAGCGGTGTAACCGTTGCGGTACTCGATACGGGTTATCGCCCACATATTGATTTAAACGGTAACATTTTACCTGGCTACGATATGATTTCTGATACGTTTGTTGCCAATGATGGCGGTGGCCGCGATAGTGATGCACGTGACCCTGGTGATGCTGTTGCAGCAGGCGAATGTGGAAACAATGGTGCACAAGGTTCTAGCTGGCATGGTACTCATGTTGCCGGTACTGTCGCCGCTGTTTCTAACAATGGCGAAGGTGTTGCTGGTGTTGCTTACGATGCTAAAGTTGTTCCTGTTCGTGTGCTTGGTAAGTGTGGTGGTTTAACCTCAGATATCGCTGATGGGATTATTTGGGCATCGGGTGGCTCTGTTTCTGGCGCTCCAAGCAACGCAAACCCAGCTGATGTTATTAATATGAGCCTTGGTGGTAGTGGTTCGTGTAGCTCAACAACACAGTCTGCAATTAATCAAGCACGTGGTAATGGTACGGTAGTTGTTATTGCTGCTGGTAATGACAATGATAACTCTGCAAACTATAACCCAGGTAACTGTAGCGGCGTGGTAAATGTTGCATCAGTTGGTCGTAACGGTGGTCGTGCTTACTACTCTAACTACGGTAGCAATATTGATGTTGCAGCACCTGGTGGCGCACAAAGTTTTGCGAATGATTCTGAGGGTGTACTTTCAACACATAACTCAGGTTCATCAAGTCCTTCAAGTGATAGCTATCATTACTCTCAAGGTACCTCTATGGCGGCACCTCATGTTGCGGGTGTAGCTGCACTTATTAAGCAAGCTAAACCATCTGCGACGCCTGATGAAATTGAAAGCATTCTAAAATCAACAACTCGTTCATTTGCTGCAACATGTAACAATTGCGGAACAGGTATTGTTGATGCTGCCGCAGCTGTAGCTGCTGCAACAGGTGGTACACCACCACAACCAGGCGGTAATGAATTGCTAGATGGCCAAGCACAAACCGGCTTAAATGGCGCTGCTAGCAGCGAAACTTTCTACACAATGACTGTTCCAAGCGGTGCAACCAATGTGACTTTCACTATGAGTGGTGGTACTGGTGATGCTGACTTATATGTACGTGCAGGCAGTGCACCGACAACTTCAACCTATGATTGTCGTCCATATAAAGGTGGTAACAGCGAAGAATGTTCTATCGACAACCCTGCAGCGGGTACTTACCACGTAATGCTACGCGGTTACTCTGCGTATTCTGGCGTAAGTTTAGTTGGTAACTTAACAACATCTGGAGGTGGTTCAGGTACTCCACAAGCAGGTGGCGGTACAGTTGAAAATGTATCTGCAAATGCAGGCCAATGGAAACATTATACGTTAGATGTGCCAGCAGGTATGGCAAGCTTTACTGTGACAACGTCAGGCGGTTCAGGTGATGCTGACTTATTTGTTAAGTTTGGTAGCCAACCAACATCGTCAAGCTATGATTGTCGTCCATATAAAAATGGTAATGCTGAAACATGTACATTTAGCAACCCGCAAGCAGGGACTTGGCACATGAGCGTTAACGCCTACAGAACATTCTCAGGCTTAACAATTGATGCACAGTATCAACCTTAAGTAATAAAAGAGAAGCCTAGTTTATTAGGCTTTTCTTTATCCAGTTCCCCTGGTAATTTTTAGCCGAGCTTTGCTCGGCTTTTTTACTAAAGTGTAGCTAACACAGCCTCAGCACGGCTCACTGCAAACTCTTTATCTTGCTCAACATACAAACCAGTCACGGTTTGATTTTCTACAACCATTGCATAACGAGTTGAGCGCACACCACCAAACCCTGCGGTGTCTTTATCTAAGCCAAGGGCTTTAGTGAAACTTGCATCACCGTCTGCCAGCATGTCAATTTCTTGCGCATTATGCTGCTCACCCCATGCCTTCATAACAAAAGCATCGTTTACTGATACACAATAAATAGCATCAATGCCTTTGGCTTTAATTTTATCTGCAAGCGCAATAAACTCAGGCAGATGCGCATTTGAGCACGTTGGAGTAAACGCACCTGGTACTGCAAATACAACTACTTTTTTGCCTACAAAAAGATCATCACTGGTAAGGGTTTGCAACCCATCCTCTGTTAATTTTGTTAGGCTAACTGATGGTAATAACTTACCTTGAGTAATCATAATATTCCTTCAAATTAAGGTTCTTAGTCACAACGAATGAATTAACATATTAAAGCATACCCAAAAGGTATAATGAATTATTACATCATACCTTTTGGAGCCATCCGTTATTATGCTCGGCGTCTTAATCTAATTAAGCTAAGTAAGCTTAACAGAAACAGGCCAAATAAATTGATACTTCCTGAGCTTGACTTAGACTCCTCAGCAGCAGGCATAACGTTAATAGTAAACTCCGTACTTGATTCAAGCTCCCCGTCACTAGCTGTTACTAATGCCTTGTATGTGCCTGCTTGTGTAAAAGTAATATCTAAAACATCACCAGTGACTGTTGCATTAGTGATACCACTAACAGTATATGAAAGCGCATTACCTTCATCATCTGAAAAAACAGAAGCTAAGTTTACACTCAATCCAGCCTGACCATTGCTTGCAATTGTAACTTTTTCATCAGCAATAGCATTAACAACGTAAGGAGCTGTATTTGGTAACATAACCACTTTGAATTGCATACTTGTGCTTAAATCACCATCTGAAGCTGTTACAGAAATAATGTACTCACCTGGATTTGAGATCATTGCTGTTAGCGTATTATCAACAACTACTATGCCTTCAACCCCTGATACCGATAAGTTTAGCTCATCCTCCTGCTCGTCTATAAAGACATCACCAATCGGTAAAGTTAATTGATAACTCTCTAGAGGCAATTGTTGAATTTCAATGTCTTGTATTTGATTGACGATCTGAGGTGCAGTGTTAACAGAGGCAATTCCTTCAACTCTCACTAACGTTGCGCCTACATTTCGCTTGAGATCGCTGAGTGTTCCTACTTCAATTAATCCATAATATAACTCACCTTCTTGAAGTTGAAGCGTATTTTCTTGCTCATCAAGGTAACCTTTAATCTTTAAATCAATATCAAAGAGCTCATCCTGCTTCACTTCTGTTGGTGCCGTAATATCAATGCTTGGAGCATAATTAAACTCAACTTGAGTAACCGCTAGTGAAACGGTGTCAGCTTCATCCTCTACAGTGCCACGGAAATTATGAGCAATAATCCAGTAATTACCTGATATTGGTGTTTCTATGACGCAGCGCTCATTAGAGTCTTCACCGGCACTGACACATGCTAGCGAATAATAGGCCTCAACCGCATCTGCTTTACCATCGTTATTTTCATCAATGCCGACAAATAGATCCATATCCGGCGAAGTTGATTCCAAAATTTCAACGACTAGGCGTTTTGTGAATGGTTTTACAACTGCAGTGACAGTATATAAGACATCTTGATTAGACCAAGGCGATGCTCTTTCAGCATCATTTGATGAGCCTATCGCAGAGCCTGAAAACATATTTGCTTTATATAAACCAAACCCATTTACTTGTAAGTCGTTACTACCCGATGTAAGTACATCCTCAATAATGATTTGGTTATCTACATTATTTAACAGCCCAGATACAGATTCTTTAATAACCCCAGCTTTGAAACCAATTGTTGCTTGTAAATGGGTATCACTCACTAAGTTATCTGCATTCCTTAAATTGACATAACCATGAACCCACTCATCTGCTAGTTCAATATTTGCCGTTGCGGTAATGGTAAGCTCTTTGCTTTCGCCTGCATTTAAAGAAAATGAAGCTGGCGAAACTGACAGAGTAAATCCTGGGTTAAGATATTCATAGCTTGCTGTCCAAGTGCCACTTTGAGTTGCAGTTACTGTTCTTGTCCAAGTACAGTTAGAAATACAATCATTATTAACCATCGAACTAGTATTAAGCTTAGAAGGATCACCTCCTTTACTAGGATCTGCATCAATATACTCTTGTTTGCTTATATCGAGTAACAATCCAGCTTTTAATGCTTTATCTATTCGTAAGCTACCCGCGCCTTGGTCAAAAAAGTCTGAGCGTTGTTTTTCGCCATCATAGTTATCATCTTTATAAGTTACTTGATGTGCTGTCGTCATCATGGCTGATTGAGCCTGTGCAGGAGTCCAACTTGGGTGAGTTGCCTTTAATAACGCCAATGCGCCTGCAACATGAGGGCTGGCCATTGATGTACCTGAAAGCTGAGCATATGGTATATGCCCGATTTCACCTTCAAAAACACGGTCTTCAGCATTAGCTGCGTAAATGTCGACCCCAGGTGCAGCAATATCAGGTGAAAATATATTTGTATAAGGTAAATTAGGTCCGCGAGATGTAAAAGGACCTGCAATATCCCCTAGTGCATCATTAGTGCTTTTAACACTAGCTGCAATTGTTGCCCGGTGTTGTTCACCAGATTCTAACCATTCTAATAATTGAGAGGCATTTTCTGCATCTAAATGGATAGCAGGCAAAACATGATTATCGTCATTAACACTATTCGCTTCATTGGAAACGTTAACCAAGATCATGCCACCAGCGCCACCGGCTTTGACATTAAGACCTTTACGAACACGTGCAACCTCGCCACGCTCACACACAACAATCTCTGCGTCAAACGTGCCAGCAGCAAATTCACTTTCACACAAAGCATCGCCGTAATCGGCTGCAAGAATTACTCGCCCGGTATAACCTTTTGTAATCCCTCGTCCAGTTAATTCAGTTAAAGATGTAACGCCACCACTAAAGCCACTTAGTAACTTTTCGTCAAAACTTAGATTGTGTGTATAAGCCGCTACAGTTGTTACCCAAGGTGCATTACCAGGTGAACCAATCGTACTAGCTGTTGGGCCTGCATTGCCTGCTGAAGTAGCAACATGAATGCCGGCTTCACGGGCATTTAGAAACGCTTCAGCATCTACAGATGTCCAAGGATCGCTCGCCCCCCCGCCTACAGAGTAATTTAATACATGAATGCCATTTTCAATAGCGTGCTCAAGGGATTTTACTGTAAATTCAGGGTAGCATGCTCCACCATCATCACAAACTTGGTAAGATACAATATTAGCGTGAGGTGCAACACCACTGATAGAAGGGAATTCATACGACCCCTTTTCAGCAATTACACTGTCTTCTGACTCTGTTACTTGTAAGTAATAGCTAACATTGTTGACTACATTACCCGCTGCAGTAGAAGCAACATGCGAGCCATGCCCATTAAAGTCGTAACCTACTTTTACTTTATCTTCAATATCATCGTAACTTGGATTATTTAAATCAGTCGCTTGTGACATTCTGAAATCAATTAGCTCAGGAAAGCTCACTATGCCTATTAGCTTATCATTACAAAATTTTGGCAGTTCAATACAATCCCCAAGGTATTTATTTTCTCCCAAAGGGTTTGTGTGGCTATATCCATCATCACCCAAAGCAGAAAAAGAAGGGTGACTAGCATTAATACCTGAATCCATTACACCAACGATTACACCTTCACCCTTTGTACTCGAAAACGTATTGATCCCTTGCCATACTTTTTTAGCACCAATAAATTCAGGCCCAGTAGAAGTTTGAATGTAATGCAAACCTATTTTTTCAACACTTACAATATCGGGATCTTTCATAATTTGTGAGGCTTCACTTTCGCTTAACTTAAGCGCAAGTGCATTAACAACAATATGATATTGCTGAGAAGCTTTAATTGTACGATTTAATTGCCCGCCCAAACGCTGAATAACTTGCGCTTGTTTACTCTTTAAGTAACCTTTATAAGCAATACTTGCCTGCGATTTTACATTTAAAATACCCGCGGCAGTTTGATTGTATTCATTCGTTTTAAGGCTTGTTGCTGGAAAACCTGTTATTGAACCATCATAACTAGCAAGCGCTTTGTTCTTCAGTCGAACGAAGTACATATTATCATTACGTTGCTTATTAGAATGCGCAAACTTAATTTTCTCTATTGTCGAGTTGACAGTATGAAGCGGTTTTACATCATCACCGAAGCTTGGCAGGGCAAATAGCGAAGCGATTGCACTGATTATTATGCCTTTACAACTTATATTCATTTAAATACCTATAAATAAAAAGATGGAAAGCATGAATACTTTCCATCAAAACAACTCTACTTTTAATTAAATTTACGGCGTAAAAATAACAAGCCAGCAAGTAACGAAGCAAAACCAAAGCTACCACTACTTGATTTCTTTTCTTCTACAACAGGTGCTGGAATTGGCGCTAGTACAACACTTGCGGTTACCTCAATGTTGTGACTAACTTCATTAATACCATCTGTAGCAGTTAATGTAACTTGATGAGTTCCTTCTTCACTAACCTCACCAATAACTTTCATTCCCTCTAGAGTTAGTGACTTAAAACCATCCCCTGATACAGAGAAAGTAAGTGCATCATTTTCTTGATCAGAGAAAACACCTGTGAAATCAATTTCAAATTCACTACTGCTCCCTTCATCAAATGAAAGTTCAATAGCAGGCATTTCAGTTACAACGTCTTCATTAATAACTGGTGCAATATCATTAACATCATTCACTTTGATTGAAATATCTTCAGTTTCACCTACAGAATTACCGTTCTTGACAACTACCTTCAGATTAAAGTCTTTATTAACTTCATAATCTAATGCGTCAGGATTCACTACATAAATTTCGAACGTTTCTTGATTAACTGCGAAAGGAGTTCCGATTAATGTATTCGTTATGAATAAGTTAAGCTCTTGATATTGAGTTGAACTAACAGTATAAAAACCTTCAGTATCTAATTCTATTTTGCCGACGACAGTACCTTGCTCTACATTCTCATCAACATAAAACGTTTGATTAGACGCGGCTTTTGCAATAATAGAACCATCACCATCAGTAAATGAATTATAACCAATCTGCATAAAGTCATCGTTTAGGCTCATAACCATAAACCCTTTTGGCTCTTCAATGACACTACCAAATAATTCAGGTGCTGCTGCGGATGCTATAAAAACCTCTTCGCCCGGTTGTGCTGTATAAGTTTGCTGAAAATTAAGACTCTTAGCTTCAACCTCTTCACCCTCAGCTGATGCAAAGCCTACGTGCACAGAGCGGTCAAACACAGTGTCAGTACATACTTCAGCCCCTGTAAACCAGTCAAAATAACAAGATGTCTCCGAAGTACGAGTTCCCATATTAACAGGGTTAAACATTGCAATCGGCTCATTGACGTCACGCCCAGTATGGCGGTCAGTGATGATATGAAAACCAAAGTTTTGATCAAAATCTTCAACACTATCTAACTCATGATGAAAAAGATCTTCTAAGCAAACTTGTGAAACGACATTTTTACCATTATTTGCGAAATAAGTAGGTAGGTTTGATTCAACATAACGTGCATTTGGTTCGTTATAGTTATATTCTTTATTATAATCAACACTATAAGTTACTGGTTGCCCCATTTCATTTATACTAACAAACGGCTGGTTAACGCGTTGTGAGTCATCCCAAATGTTGGCACCTGGAAAACTTTTGTCCCAACCTTCTGCTAAAACCATCTCTTCAAAGAACAAATCATATGTAAATAAGCTTGCCCCGCGATCTTGAAAGTTTGCAATTGCAAAATCTGCTCGGTTAAAAAAGCTAACTGCAATATTTAACTTTTTACCTGAGACCTCACACATAGGCTCGTCAAAAACACCACCTCCAACAGCTTTTACTATATGACCTTTGGTACCCTTTAGATGATTTGGTATTGATTTGTTTTGCAAGATTAAAGGATACCCCTGATAAGTTGTTGCTGTATCAGAATTGTTTACAAACGATGCTACATAGGCCATATAGGGGCTATTTCCTAAATCATCTTCTTCTCCATATATAGATTTAGCCCAGTCTAATTGTACGTACTCTGTTTTACCTAAATCAGCATTCCAGCCAAGGTAAATTGGATACTGTTCTGCATTAGGTCGTTTGGTGATTGAAGTGTTGTTGCGCGCCTTAATCATCCAACCAAGATTTAATGTTGGTTTTTCTTCAGCTGTTAAACTTATATAGCCATTAAGCTCTGTCTCTTTTAATATTTCATCGATGTGATCTTCTGTACTAACCAGCGGCCAAGCAGGCAATTTAGTATTATCTATAGCAATAGTGACTGGGATAATGACACTTGAGTTAGCAGGCACGCTTACCATTTCAGGTAAGTTAAAGGTGAGGGCATCATAACCTTTTTTCGTTCCGGAAAAGTGATGCGATAAGGCGTATGTTTGTGCACTATCAGATATGTTGCGAACAGTTAAATTCTTTTGAACAACCTTACCAGCATCCACTTCGTGAAAACCAAATTGTAAATAAGGTTGGTTTGAACTCGTTTCCCATACTACAAGTGGTGAATTAATCGCAGCGGTTACATTTTCAATACCGTGTCCAACAGAGTATAGCTCTGCCTGAGTTACACTATCACTTTCTAAAATAGCATCTGCATTTGCAGTATTTGCAAGTAATGCCTTAATTTCTGCGGGACCAAAACCTGGGTGTTTGCTTTTAATAACTGCAGCTGCGGCTGCGATTCTTGCCGCACCAGATAACGAGCCTGAGCGATATCCCATTTTAGCTTTCGTTGTATCTGGGTTTGAAATTTTCGCCACTGGTTGATTATCAGTAAAAGTTACCAGCTCAGGTTTTAGCGCCATTGACCCACGTACCGGACCCATAGCCGCCCACTCAGGAACAATTATGGTTTCGCCATCATCTGCATAATTTACAGCTCCCACTGTTACTGCTGAAGTCGGGCTACCTTCGATTGAAAGCCAAGCACGATGCTTTGCCTGTGCATCACCGTATATAGAATATTCCGCAAGATTACCTGCATGCGTCACAACTGTAATACCACTAGCCGATGCACGCTCAATCATTAACTGCATCAAAGCTAATGAAGCATTGCCGTCAACATCAAAAAAGGCACTTGCTCCACTCGCTTCTAAAACCGCTATATCTATTTTTTCTTTAGATTCAGGATTAAGGTTATTTTCTATCATATGCTCGAAAGCAGATGTAATTGTTGCCAACGTTGCATTAGAAGCAAAGACATTACCCGAGCTGTTGGCTGATACATTAGAGACTTTGTAAGCATGTAGCTTAGCGCCAGGTGCTAGCTGATGAACAATACTGGCAATCTCAGTACCTTTACCTGTTGGATAAACGTTACCATTCCATGATTCATATTCTAAATTTTGGTCAATTGGGTTAGCATCATTACCAAAATTTTCACTTGAAAAATCCCAACCACCTACAACAACATCCGTAGGAAAACCTTCATATTCTACAGCACCATTTGCAAGCGCTTCTAGATAACTACCAGGCATGGGCGGTGCTTCAAGATCTTCATTTTCCCCATATTCACCAGAGCCACCAAAAAATGACAATGTGTAATCAATACCCGTTGAAATAATTGCGACTCCAGCACCAGAACCTGCTAATTCATCACCCGTGTATGGTAATAATTGACTCGGTTCTTCATCACTCATGATTGTAGTTGTAATACTATTTTTATTTAGAGTGCTATCACTTGCATGATAGGAAATTGAATCTTGAGCGTTAAAGGTATGTGAGATAGCCTCAATTCTTCTTACTTGTTCAAGGAGAGAACTACTTAACTCAACTGTTATGGTGTTTGCAATTAAATGCGTACTGCTTATAAGTGATGCTTGGGGATCTAGTATCTTTATTTTATTTAGAACTTCTTTCTGTAACTTCTTATCAACTGAGGTTGATCCTGAGTTAGCTTCACTATTTATTAAAAATGTATACGTTGACCGTTCGTTTTGTTCAGCACTTTTAAATGAGTGTTGTAAATCATTTGATGAGATAGCGTGATTTGAGTTAGACAATATCGCAAGTGATATGCAAACCGATAAGAGACACTTTCTAGATTTCATTTTTCTTCCTTCATATTTTATAGCCGATTTAATTGACGAAAAAATGAGGAAACGAACTGGAGTACTTTATTCCGCTTTGTTTCAAATGTTCGGTCAATCTCAGCTTTATTTATAATCGAAGGTGATATTTGCTACCGAGGACAAAACCCAAAATACAATAGGCCAGAAAATGAGTGCCAGTCGTTTGATGCTGGCTTTGGATAAGTAAGTAATTTAAGCCTTTCACATTAAGCTATTAACTTTTTTTATACTTCCCATAATCATTTAAGTTTTATCTATTAACAGTAAATTCACCACTGCTAGAATTAACCTTAAATGAGAGAGGTTACAATCAGGATAAAATCAAATAATGTTCTTCTTTTATACTTTTAATTCTAAAAAGCATCTAATAATTATCTATTACTTTAAAAATCATACACTTAAAATTCACAAATCATAATTAAACACATCCGCTTCATTAGCTACTTTTAAGGTGGTTAAAAAAGATTGCCCATCGGCTGATGACAGACCAAAAAATTTACGAACTGTATTGGCAGGAAACTTTGCTACAACTTCTTCTTTTGAATAATTGTTAATATTTATTCGCTCAATGTAATCATATTCTTTTGAACGAGAAAGATAGTAGACATAATCTTGTTCGTAATAAAATGAGCCAAAGTCATATTTTTCAAGTTTTGGGGTAACTAGGCTGATATTCATCGTCTGCCTATCGAGTCGCCATAGACCCGTTTCATTAAACTTTGAGAAATATAAAACCGAGTCATCTTCACCTTCTATAGTGTAAGTCGCGTCAAGTCCATCAATCAAGGTCAGTTCATTTGAGTTAATATTAAGCTTGTACGTGCCATGCGTACCATTTTTAACTCCTTTAAAATATAAAAAATTTCCATCTCTTGACCAGCTTAAGTTGTCAGCACTTAAACCATTGATATTAATTACACGAAAGTTTTCTGACTGCACGTTGCCAATATAAAGGTTACGAATGCCGGCTTTGGTTATGTTTACGGCAAACTCATTACTAATAGGAGAAATTGCGGGCACACTAACATTACCTAGATCTTTCGTTATATCTTTACTAATGGTTTTATCATTCTTCCAAACAGACCATAAATTTGAGCGATTTGACATAAACACAATATGCCCATCAGTTTTAGAAAGCTTTGCATACATATCACGTGACGAGGATGAAATTTTTCTAACCATTTGCTGGTCCTCATACGCTATTTGTGCAATGTACTCTTTTGAAATATGGTCAGTTACAAATAATTTTTGGGTCGTATCCGATATATTTATACTGCTAGGTAGTCGAAAAAAGCTATTAATTGCTGGAAGATGTTCCCCCTTTTTATTAATTTTTGAAATCATAGCTTTAGCACCATTTACCCAATTAACATAAAACAGTGACTTTTGTTTTGAGTAGTCAAAATCAATTATACTCGGCTTGCCTTTTAAAAATAAGGTCACCTCCATACTGCTATTGTCTTGTAGCATCAAATCTGAAAGAGACGAATCTCCATGTTCACGAATAAACGCTATTTGTTGATCCCCACTAATAAACCGAGGAGCAAAGTCTATTTCATTTCTAATTGGGAATGTGATCTGTGTTGCATTATTGTCTTCCATTGAGTAGCGTTTTAAAGCAACTCTATTGTCAATCATAGCGGAATACACTAATGAGTTGTTATCAACGTTTGACCATGAAACAACTCGTTTATAAGGCATATAAAAGCAATCATCTGCTATCATTTCATCTTTGTTATCTATCAAATACCTTACACGTAATTGACAACCTCCTTGTTCACCAATACGCACATATGCTAGTTTGTCGTCGTTTAGTGACCATGCGGGTGACGCCTCTTCATGATGCCCATAAGAGAAGAGTGTTAATGGTGAATCTGCTTTTATTAAGTTTTTTATATATATCTTTCCTAAAAGAGTATCTGCTCGCCACTGAATAGCCATTTTTTCACCATCATGCGATACAGCAATATGCTCCTCTATCCCGCCATAGTTAGTCACCTTCTCCTTTGTAGGCATCGTTAAGGAAGGGGGTTCATTATCTACTGATACAAAAAAATAATTGGCTATACCAACAGTAAGTAGAGCTAATATAGCGAAAATAGCGCCAATAAAAACGTATTGGTTATTTAGCTTTTTGGCCGTTAAAGGGTTCGCAGGCTGATCTTCTATAATGTGAACTGGAAAGACTAATTGGTAACCGTGCTTTGGTAAGGTAATAAATATTTCATCTTCGATACCAAGCTCTTTGAACGTTTTTTTTATCACCCAAGTAGCATTCGCAAACCCTTTCTTAGCGACACCTTCATTACCTTGCCAAATAGCTTCAGCTGCATCCTCTTTTGAGACAATATTTCCTTCGTTACTAATGAATAAAACTAACAATTGATGAACTTTCGACGATAACTTTAAAGATTTACCCCGATAAGTTAATGACATTAATTTGCAGTCTAACTCACAACTCGATTCTTTATAGTTCTTCGCAGGCATTAAAACTTCTCATTAAAACGGTTAATAGCAGTAAACTTAGGAATGTAGGTTTGCACCACTCAACTTTACATGCATAAAGCAAAATAATCCATGCAACCTTGTAATCGAAATGTAACTCAACTGTAAGCTATCATTTAAGAGGACCCTGAAGATAGAGCATCCAATAAATGATCTATCTTCTATTCAAGTACTCACTATGAATCAACGGCCCATTAGCTAATGAAATCACTGCCATTGGGCGCTATATCCACCCCTCTTAACCCACAATACCCAAAGGTTGAGCTGTTTTCCATGCGCCTCTCGTAAAATCGGGGATATCTACAGAGTCGCTGCGATTACTCACTGACTGAGCCGATAATGGCGAAATAACTGACCACGCAGCACCATCGTATACATCTTGATCCAATGCTTCACCATTGCGCAAACAATAAATCATGCGCCAAAACATCAAAAAGTCCATACCACCATGCCCACCATTTCGTTGTGCTTCTTCTCCCATCTTAACCCACAATGGGTGATCGTATTTTTTATACCATGGCGCCATATCGTGATCCCACTCGTGGAAGCTCTTTTCACTCCCTTTTTCAAGTGCAATTCGATTTGGAAAACCAGCAAATACGCCGTTCGTGCCCTGTATTAAATTATGACGAGAGTAAGGCCTTGGCGTAGTCGTATCATGCTGCACCATAATACTTCGCCCCTTCACTGTTTTGATAAGTGTGGTGTTCATATCTCCGGCAATATAGTTAAGCTGGTTTCGTTGGTGATCAGAGGGGAACTCTTGCTCTGCATACGCTTTTCGGCCAAGCGCTGGTGAGCTCATAGAGGTTAAAAAATCAAAACGGTCGCCTCTGTTGATATTCATATACTGAGAAACAGGGCCTAAGCCATGAGTTGGGTATAGATTGCCATCACGCTTTGCATGCCATTGTGTACGCCACGACCCCGTTTTATGAGTAACCTCTTTCATTTGCCAGCGAAGCTCGTGAATATAGGCAGCTTCACCGTGCAATAGCTCACCAAATACACCTTGGCGAACCATATTCAGCACCATTAACTCATCACGCCCGTAGTTAACGTTTTCCATCATCATGCAGTTCTTTTGTGTACGCTCTGCCGTATCAACAATTTGCCACATCTCTTCTACGGTTAGCGCAAGCGGTACTTCAACAAATGCGTGTTTGCCGCTATTCATTGTGTCTATTGCCATTGGGGCATGCCACGCCCAAGGCGTAGAAATAATGACGATATCGATATCATCTCGATTAAGCATTGCTTGGTATGCGTTATCAGCCCCAGAATATAAGGCAGGCTTTGTTAATCCTTTTTCTGTTAAATAATTTGCTGAACGCTCAAGTACTTCTTCATGGGTGTCGCATATTGCCACAATTTGAGTACCATGAATGTGACTCATTCTTTTGACGTGACCAAATCCTCGTTGACCGACACCAATAAACCCAACCCGAACTACGTCCATTTTTGGTGCTATTAAGCCTATAACTGACTGCCCTTGTTGAGCTGGAATTATGGGAGAGTTAGGTGTTGCGCAACCAGCAACAACGCTAGCTGCTGCGGCTGCACTGGCGGCTTTTAGAAAGTCGCGGCGATTAAACTGTTTCATTGTTTTTTCCTTGATAAACCTAAGTTCAACTTACCTAAAATAGGTGTTTAGGTAAAGTCGACTAAGGTAGTTAACAAGAAAATGAGATGAATTGAAGAAGTTAAACCTAGCATAAAAAATACACTAGGTTTATTAATTAAACGTCACTTATGATTGCTTTAAGTGTTTGCTTTTTAGCGATGATATCACGGTAAAGTGCAAACTGATTTTGCGCACGTTCGAGGTTATGCGTTGCGTGTTTTGTCGCAAAATAATTGTCACCATCAATATAATCAGTAAGGAAACGCAGGCCGATCATAAAGGTCATAACTTTTGCGCCCAACCAGAAACTTTGCTTCTCTTCGTCAGTGATTAGGCCTTTTAATGGCTCAATATAGCCTTTTACCACAGCTGCAAAAATCTCTTCGCGCACACGTACATTATCTAGATTAGTTGAATCTTCTTCTTCTGGAGAACAAAAAGTACGCACCATATCGCCAAAGTCATACAACCAATATCCAGGCATACAAGTATCTAAATCAATAACGGCCTTGGCCGTATGTGACTTATTACAAAACAACATGTTATTAATTTTTGTATCATTGTGACATGGCCTTACAGGCACATTTCCTGCCAAAGCTTTTAATTCGTCAATTAAACCAAATTGAGATAAACAAAAGTCCACTTCTGACTGACAACTCGCCAAACGTGATGCCGGATCTTGCTCTATCACCGCTTTTAAGTTTTTGCCGCGCATTGCTAAATTATGAAAATCAGGAATAACATGATGCAGTTGCTCAGCATCAAAATCCTCGAGCGCTGCTGCAAACTGTCCAAACGCATTGGCGGCAATTTCTGCTTGTGAAGTATTCGCTACTACATCTTCACTATAACTGCCGCCAATAAATTCGAGAGCACGCCACACACCTTGATCGCAGTCAACTAAGAACTCACTTGACTGAGTAGGTACATGCCTAATGATGTCTAACTCATAATTTCCTGATTGATGTTTTTTAGTTAAATGACGCTCAATAAGTCGAGCATTTTTAACTAACATCTCCGGCTCTGGAAATACTTCTGTGTTTAACTTCTGTACTACCAATGACTTCTCAGGCATCGTTAATAGCATGGTGCTATTAATATGGCCATTACCGATTGGTTTAATGCTTACACATTGATTGCCAAGCCCAAAGCTTTCTGACAACTGCACCGCAACTGGGTCTAACTTCATACCTATTTCACTATTTTCGTGCCCAGAAAAGGGCTGGGATGGGATTACCTCATCCATGGCGTAGTTCATATAATTTCCCTGCAACATCCTGTAACTCAGACTTGTAAGTAACGCCATACCACGACTCTTGGGCCGTATAAACGCGCACTTTTTGTTTATTGTTAATGATTGACCACTGTATTTGATCGGGTAAATAATACTCTTTTGTGACATCGCTGTCATCTATTTCTAAAAACTCATTAAAACCATGTTCTAAACGCTCAAGTAGAGTAGGAGTAATGCCCCAAAAACTCATTGAACTTAAGGCATCCAACGCTATTTTTTTTTGCTCACCGGATGAATTTATACCTGTTAACCCCGTATCGCTTTTAGTGATATTTAAATACTCCTCCACCCCTTGTAAATAGCCACTATCAACTTGGCAAATACCTCTGTTAACACCCCCTTGCGTTGATAATGTGTCTTCAATAGGGTATCCGACCATGGCCCAACTTTGTTCAGATTTAAAATGGTCACTGAGTATTTTAAATGACGAAGCCCCATAGTAGTCATCCGCCGTAATCACAATAGCTGGGTTTTTAATGTGCTCTTTAGCACATAATAAAGCGTGGCCTGTACCCCAAGGCTTAACTCTATTACTTGCTAAATCAACAAAGCGCTGTGGGACTGAATCGATACGTTGCTCTACAAGTAGCACCTCTAGCCCTTGTGGTAATCGAGGTAAAATTGTGTTTTCAACCTCAGCTCTAACGTCTTGGTTAATGACAAGTATAACTTGAGTCACTCCCGTAGAGTGTGCATCAGCGATACTCAATTCCATTATTGTACAACCTAGCCCAGCCACTTCTGCTATTTGCTTATTACCACCAAAGCGACTACCTAGGCCACCCGCAAGCACGACCAAACTGAGCGAATGTTTACTTTTTTCCATGGCAAACTCATATTATTTTTATTGGGAAGAATTGTACCAGCTTTCAATAATAGGTCTAGCTGAACGCCTAGAGGAAATAACAGCTACACAATAAAAACGGCGGCTTTATAGGCCACCGTTTAAAAACTTAAGCATGAATGACTTGGTATTTATCCCAACCTTATTACCAAATTTTTACTCGTTCTTCTGGTTTTATGTACATTTTGTCACCTTCTTTGACATCAAATGCTTGATAAAACTCTGGCATGTTAGACAAAATACCAATAACTCGGTAATGACTCGGTGAGTGAGAGTCAGTCATCAGTCTGTTGCGTAACTCTTCATCACGATATTTACGACGCCAGATTTGTGACCAACCCATAAAGAAGCGCTGTTCACCAGTGTAGCCATCAATGATAGGCGCTTTGGTTTCACCTAATGATAATTGGTATGCGGTATAGGCAACGGTTAAACCACCTAAATCACCAATGTTTTCGCCTAATGTTAACTCACCATTCACCGCTGCATCTTCAAATGGCTTATATTCATTATATTGCGCAACTAGCTGCGCTGTACGCTCTTCAAACTGCTTTAAATCTGACTCGCTCCACCAGTTGCGCAAGTTACCATCACCATCATATTTTGCACCTTGATCGTCAAAACCATGCCCTAACTCATGTCCAATAACAGCACCGATTGCCCCGTAATTTACAGCATCATCTGCCTCTAAGTTAAAGAAAGGAGGTTGCAGTATTGCTGCTGGGAATACTATTTCATTATTAACCGGGTTGTAATACGCGTTAACCGTTTGTGGAGTCATATGCCATTCAGACCGATCAACAGGTTGACCAAGCTTCGCCGTCATATCTGCGTATGACCATTCGCTAAAGCGAATATAATTTCCAACCAAATCATCCGATTTGATTTCCAACTTAGAGTAATCTTTCCACTTGTCGGGGTAACCAATTTTAGGCGTGAACTTGTCCAGCTTCTCTTTGGCTGCTAATTTTGTTTCAGGACTCATCCATTCTAGGTTTTCAATAGCAACACCATAGCCTAGAATCACGTTATCGACTAACTCTTCCATTCGTGCTTTGGCTTCAGGCGGGAAGTTTTCTTTAACGTAAACCTTGCCTAAAATTTCGCCCAAGACACTGTTAGAGGCATCAACCGTTTTTTTCCATAATGGGGCTTGTTCTTTTACACCTCGTAAGGTGGTACTGTAAAAATCAAAGTTTAAGTTGACCAAATCTTTGTTTAACAGCCTTGCATAATTATTAACGAAATGAAATTTCAAATAATTTTTCCATGTATCTAAATCCGTGTCGCTATAAATACTGGCAAACTTTTCAAAGTAACTAGGCTGCCCAACAATAATATCCGTTGAATCCACACCTGAGGCTGTAAAATATGTCTCTAGGTCAAATGTACCTGTAAGCTTACTCGCATCAGATATACTCATCTTATTGTAAGATTTAGTTGCATCGCGGCTTTCCACTCTGCTCCATTGTGCCTGTGCGATGGTTTTCTCTAATGCTAAGATTGTGTCTGCGGCATTTTTTGCATTTCCTACATTTGCTCGTTCAAGCACAGCAGTAATGTATGCCTTATACTCTTCACGTATTTTGCTAAATTTTTCATCATCTTTTAAATAATAATCACGATCAGGTAGACCCAGACCTGACTGATAAGCATAAAGAGCATATTCACTTGAATTTTTAGCGTCATTGTTAACATACCAACCAAACGGTACGCTACCACCTTGAATACGTAACTGGGCCATTAATGTGACCAAATCACTTTTAGCTTTAACTTCATCAATATTCATTAACACAGGCGTTAAAGGCTGAATGCCAAGCGCTTCACGCTTAGCTTCATTCATGTAGCTATTATAAAATGCAGCTAGTTTAAACTCGTCAGTACCAGCTTTAACCTCTTTATTCGCTGCTGCATTTTCTAATACAGCCTTCATTGCTTTTTGAGAGTCGTCATATAGCTGTGTAAATGAACCATAATTAGATTTATCACCCGGAATCTCTGTCGTCTCTAACCACTGACCATTCACGTGATAGTAAAAGTCATCTTGCGCTCGAACTGATTTATCCATATTAGCCAGTTCTATTCCTGAATCTAATAGCTGGACTTGCGCTTGAGGTGTTACTATTTCTGCTTGTTGTTTTTCACCACACCCTACTAAACCTAATGCCAGTGCGATACTTGCTGCCGTAAGCGTTACTTTTTTCATGAAAGCCTCGTTTATTAATTATTGATTGAATACGTAGAAGCGATAAACCTCATCAACCTATTCGCATCCACTATATTAAACCTGATCAACAAAACAATATATGACTGAGCATTGGCAAACGATTTTAATGTGTAACAAAGTTTATCAAGTCGTATACCTAAACTGTATATGATCTTTCAGACACAAAAAAACCGCTATAAAGCGGCTTTTTAATTATTCACGTTTTATTTAATAACACGTAAATGTGACCCTTTCTTCTTGTCAGGTTTAGGTGACTCAGGCTCATCAATGATCGGCTCATCAACTAATTCAACCGGCTCTGGCTGTAGTGCAAAATCGTCTTCGTCCTCTAAAAACTCTTCTGCGGTAAATACAGTTCCTTCACCGTTTTCACGTGCATATATTGCAAGTACAGCACCTATTGGTACATATACTTGCATTGGTTGACCACCAAATCGAGCATTAAAACTCAATTGTTGGTTATCCATCGAAAACTGCGTAACGGCTGACGGGCTAACATTCAAAACAATTTGGCCATCTTGGACAAACTGCGTTGGAATTTGCACGGCAGGAAAATCAGCGTTCACTACTAAATGTGGTGTACATTGATTATCAACAATCCAATCAAAAAATGCACGGAGCAAATAAGGACGATTAGATGTCATTACAAACGGATCTCACGCTCAGCTTCCGTTAAAGAAGCTTGGAAAGATTCACGTTCGAATAAACGAATCATGTACTCTTTCATTTCTTTAGAACCTGCACCATTTAGCTCAATACCAAGTTCTGGTAAACGCCATAATAGAGGTGCTAAGTAACAATCAACTAAACTGAACTCTTCGCTCATAAAGTATGGCGCTTCAGTGAAGATTGCTGATACTGCTAGTAGTGCTTCAGTAAGCTCTTTACGTGCTTGGGCTGACTCAGCACCATTAGCATATATTTTTGCTGCTAGGCTATACCAGTCAGTATCGATACGATGCATCATCAAACGGCTACGACCACGCATTACCGGGTAAACAGGCATTAGTGGAGGATGAGGAAAACGTTCATCAAGGTATTCCATGATGATGTTTGCCTGATATAAACCAAGCTCACGGTCAATCAGTGTT
>Ga0115572_10001087_pt1 | contig 22375 bp, 32 predicted proteins | sample COGITO_mtgs_1206_FD_88681 | JGI IMG/M metagenome (GOLD analysis project Ga0115572, IMG submission 88681) | Pelagic marine microbial communities from North Sea - COGITO_mtgs_120607 | ecosystem: Environmental > Aquatic > Marine > Epipelagic | place: Germany:Helgoland, sampling site Kabeltonne... | reverse complement strand
CTTTGTTGCTAAAATTTTTATTTTATCACTGAAGTAACCGTCACCACCAAAAACAAGAGTGGCGGTGAAAGGAAAAGTAACAATAAGGCTTAATACGAAAACTAATATATAATTTGACATACTATTCACTGAGCTATTACTTACTAAAATTACGCCTAATGAAAACAGCAACGCCACGCCAACAAACACTGTAATTATTAATGATTTATATTTCATTACTTCATTCCCTTGTTATAAATTGTTAGTTAGGTACATACAGATACCCATTAAAATAGCAATTATTATGACTAGTCTATAACTCGATAAACTTTCTTGCTTTAGATGAAACATTTTGTAAAGCACAAACAGCAAAATACTAAAAATAGTGTATGTTAGCCCGTAAAAGAAAATACTAAGATTCACTGGTTCAAATGCCGCCAATACCGAGATAAGTAGGGTTACAACCAATATAAATGTGGCGATAGCTAGCCATGCCCACCCTATTATATTACGGGGTTTAAAGCTTTTCTTTGAAGTGACTGTTTCTTTCATAAATACTTATTACCTATTCTTAATTTTTATCTGATTGTTCAACCATTTTTCAGAATTTAATGAGTAAGTAGAAGGTATACCTATCACCTTAACCCACTCTGGATACTCTAAGTCACTTTCAAATTCAACGGATGAGTTTGAATCCATCTCACTCAGACATGTAACAACAACCCTTGCCTTTTCAGAGGCTTTTGCCTTCCACAACATACCGCCAGAGTAAGGTGTAAATATTTCTACTTCTACAATATCATCATAAACTCTGGATGCTCTCTCTTGTTCAAAAGCCTCTCTTTGCTCATAGGTTTCAGCAGTCAGACTAAAGGTTTCTTCTTCAGGATCTGCAAAAGCATCAATAAATAACTGTGCTTTATCTTCAAATATGATGTTATTTATACGTGAACCACAACCATGATATCCCGTAAAGTAAATATTCCCATTTGGAAACCTAATTAATGCAGCTTCACTACTCATAATACTTTATTCCTCACTTAGTGCTTCAACTGTGAAATAATTATTTAATACCCCAAAACGCAGCCACTTTAACCTTGCTGGCGTGTTGAATCTGTCAGATATGTAACTCATTTCATACTGAAGCCCTTCATAGTCTTTATCAGTGGGACTCCATTCATTATATGCATCAAAACTATCGCCTAATTCTAATTCAAGCTTAGACATTAGCTTATCTATCGCTTTTAAAAAGGTAGCATCTTTAAAACTAGTTGATTCACTTTTATACAAGTAAGATCTAATGGAGTTACTAATCAATCGGTAAGCTTTTTCTGGTCGCATAAATTTACTCCTTACTTGTTAATATATTTTTTATTGTACCCGTGTACACGATTAAGTCAAGTATTATAAACTCTATTCCTGTTTCGCTTGCTTAATAAACTTCAGTTCTGAAATTAATTTTGGTGATTGTGACTTTACCGCTATCGACATGATGAGCACGAACAACACTGCTACTACTTCGTGGTTATTAGCCCACAAGATTGTCGTAACTCACCATAAAAAAGCGATATAGCAGACAACTAGGCCAAGGCTTAGCAACGGGTTCATTGATAAGATTTTGGCTAAAGGCTTAATCATTTTATTCCTTACTTGTTAATATACTATCTATTACACTCGTGTAAACGACTGTTGTAAGCATTATTAACTCTATTCCTCGGTTGCACTAATAGGAAGGATCGTTATCTTCGGCCCATATATTGGCCGAAAATTCATCAGGAAAATATCACTGGAAATACGGTAGATTTGGATTGATTCAGAAAATTCATTTCCATCAAAATAGAGTGCCTTAACAAACGATCCTTCGCTAGGGTCATAACCAAAAAGTATTGCATACCAGCCTTTTTTAACTTTCTTTTTTTATCAAAGTCGTAGCTTTCCCAATCGTAAATCTTCATTAATTCTATTCCTTATGTTTAAATTGTTATTTCTGTATTTTTCACAAATACTTCAGCAATCTAAGAGAAGCTGTTTACATTCAGCTCTTCTATTTTCGCTAGATTGGTTATTGCCTTAATAAAAGGTCTAGTTACAGTCATAAAAACACCTCGTTCTTTAAATTATGCGCTCATCATAACTCGTGTACACGACAATTGCAAGTCTTTTCTGAAACCTGTACAACTAGTTATTTTAAATATTCACTTAAAATTAAACAGTTCTTCGGGAATTTCAGAGTTCTTATCGAAACTTTTATACTTGAATCTATCACCATATGAATCACTATATGCTTCACTAAGATAATAGTTTGGATGAATGGATAGGCGCTTGATCATTTCAACATAAGTATCTGCAATTTTTTCATCAAAATAATATATGCCTTTAGCCTTTTTCTTGCCGTAATAATAAGTCAAATAACCACCTTCGCCCATATAAACAACCGGGATCATTCTATCTTTTTTAAAAGAGTAAAAGCCTCTCCTGTGATAGCTTTCACATATGTAATCCCATTTGTTTACCACCACCCTTGCCATTCTATTTGGATGCACTATATCACCACTGAAATACGTCCAATCATCACTTAAGTAATTAGCAAAAACAGGGTATTGAAGAGTAAAGAAACATGAGTTTTCACTAAAAAAAGAGGCTATCTCTATTGGCAAGTTTACTTTTGTTATTTCCTTAAAGGCTTCAGCGCCAAACAGTTCGTCATGACGAACTATCATGTTACCCTCGACCTCTTGCTCCGCCTCAAACCCGGCGTAGGAATTAACCCTATCCACCTCATACTCCCCCATATCAACCAAGGAGAATAAGGTGTTTCGCCCAAAATTTTCTTTTACGTTCTCGTTAGAAACTTCAATTAACTCGTTTAACATATTAAGCCATTCCATTAAGGCGATAACGTAAAGGGATCGCTCTGCTTACTTACCAAAGAATCTCTGACTACAACCCATCGACTCCCTCTTTCTTTATCCGCATGCTCATTTCGATAATACCGCTCGTCTCTCAAATTCCGAAAGTGCGATCGACGATAGTGCTCGGCTTTTTTGTCGCCATCATAACTCGATTCTATGGATGGCATACTTTCCACAAAATACATATCCGAAGCAAAACCCTGCTTCTCTGCCTTATCCTGCTCTGATAAATGCTTATTGGGCAGTCCTTCCTTCAACTTGTTGTCAAGGGACATGTATACACCCATTGAGGCTACGATTCTGATGACGTCGTAAATATATCTACCGCCCTTCTCACTTAAGTATTTCTCATCGATACAGTCATGATCTCGTTCATCTTTGTGCTTCTCCATCAAACTGTTCAGTTCGTTAGGATCTTTTGCCTTTAAAGCGAGCGAAAGAAAATCAGAGCGGATCATAAAAGATAAGTTCTCGCTCCTTAAATCATCACCTGTATTAACCTCAATATGAAAAAATTCATCTTCATACTTTGATGAATCGGCTTTTCTTTGCTTAATCACTTCAAGCGCTTTAATCAAATAAGGATCTGTTTTTTCTTTCAGCCGCATGTCTTTCTTGATTATTCGATTCACACTTTCTATTTTGCTATCAAACAGTAATTCGCCTTTTTGTCCACGCTTTACCATTATTCCTTTTACCTTCATTCCTTCCCGCTCAATGCCCTTAGGCATTGCTAGAACAAAGTTTTTAAATGGAAAATTAATATCCACTTTACTATCAAAGCTGAATGACGAGTCTGACATCTTCTCGATGAGCTTTTTACTTTCAGGGAATATAATGGGCACTTCTCCATCTACCACCGGAATGTCGTTCATGGTTTCCTCAATGACCGGACTATCAATGGCAGTTAGATAGGAAATACCCTGCTCGTGCATGGATTTAATTATTCCAGATAGTAAGGATGTCTGTAGGCTCGGGCCTAGCTTAGGAAGACCCCTAGTGACATCCATCATCTTCCTAAGTTTAACGGTCGGAGACGTATACAGGTAGTAACCCAATTGGCACCCTGTATTCTTAAGCTGAAACATAGTAATTACCCTTATTTTTGATGACTATATTACTTTACAACATCAGACGCTACCCACCCTTATGGGTCAAGGCTCAAATCCTGCTACTTCTGTTTTTTTCTCATTCGTAAGCTTAGACTCACCCATGATCTTTTTTGCAGTCATTAACACCTCATTAAAGGGCCTACGCTCGCGCCTATTGTCCAAGGATAGCTCATCGTAGGTATTAATGATGTACCAGTCGCTAACCTCTGCGATCATGTCTCTGATGGCAATGAGGCGTTCTTTTTCCGATAACGCATTATCAATCGCATTACCGTAATGTCTTGAGGGGGTAAATCGTCCTTCTAACATCTCTGTCAGAACCGCATCTAACTTTCTAAGATTTTCATGATGGAATCGCTGCTCTCTGATTGGAGCAATGTAAAAATCCATTGTCATTTTGTTTATCGCTTCACGAAGCAGCTCCAGCTTAGAGTTCGTCATCTGAAGGCCCATGTCGGTTAATTCGTAGCTTTGATTAGTCATGTATTTGAAATTACTTAATCCCTCTTTGATCCTAGATTTATCACCGCTTTGCGAAATATCAATAAACTCTTTAAGCATCGGGTCGTCCGAACTGAAACCAAACTGCTTGGCTGTTTTGACAATATCTTCCACCTTTAATGTCTCGCCCATGCACAAATAATCCGCCATGTCCGAGAACGTATAGCTATTTCGATCGGCCTCATCCATAATCTCACACGCAATGGTTTTAGTCTGGGCCGTTAAGTTTATCCCAAGCTTTTTGTAGTGCGCCGCATCCTCCTCCAACGCTTTATTGAGCATGGGCAGGTATTTTTCTTTTTGTGACGGGTATAATTTCTGCGGGTACTTTATCGTGCTGACTAAAACGTAATCTCGAACATTAATTCCATTTTTTTCAATAACCGTTAAGTTATTATTATTATCAGAAAGCCCCTCTTCTAAGCCAAGACTTATAAATTTATCTTGCAAAAAAGCCTGACCATCATGTCCGAATGCGATCATCCCCAAGTCGTGAAGAAGCGAGACAGAATGCAGGCTACAGCGATAATCCACATCAAACACATCCACCCCCATCTTATCAGCAATCGACGAAGCCATCTCTAAGGATGAAGTGGCCACCTCATAACTGTGAGTTAGGCGATTCTTAATTACTTCATGACGTCCCGTTAACGGGACGCTTACCTGTGTTTTTTCTATTAACCGCGCAAACTGCTTATTATCTTCGATTTGACGCCTTTCTTTTAGCGCTATTCCGAACTCTTTCATTTTAAATACCCCTTTAATATACGCCATATTATAACATTTCTTTACCTACCATCCAAATAAAGATATACCCATGCTTTTTATTTTATTTTACCTAAATCCCATGCTATAATAAGTTGTATATTTAATACCGGAGATATAGTTATGAACCCAAGTACAAAACTACTACTAAAAGGCTATCAAGCTGCCGATTTTATTGTTATCAACGCCACAACAAACCCTGAAGATACATTTCCGAAAATTGACGAGCTTCGCGATATCATTAAAGGTACAAAAAAAATATCAGCAAACGATCTGGTTGGTCATGATGATATTTTGTCTTTACAGAAAACGTCAGAGGGACAACAGGCAATGACTATCTTAGGAGGACTTCGTGAAATTCAGGAAATGGGCAGTTTTTTCTTAAATCAACTTGAGTCTCGAATGAGAGGTGAATATGGAGCTGATGTGGATGATGTGCATCGCACTGTCAGTGACATTGCGTCTGTTGCTGAGCAAATAAACACAGTAATGCGCTCAACCCACGAGCTAACAAAAGTAATGGAAGTAGAAGAACCAAACTTCGCACCTTAATTACCAACTATAAGCGTCTCGGCGCTTATCTTTATCTTTAGAGGCCAACCTATGAAACTCATTATGCGTTCTGTTTTTGATAACCTCCGACTTAATGATCAGCATCACTACGATAGCGATCGATGTGGCGATACCGAAGTGGTGCGGATATATCGTGACGACAAACTCATTGCGAAAAAGAAACGGCAAAAGAAAAAAGTACAATACTTTGGTATTAAAGGCTGTGAAGAGTTTTTAACAAATAACACTTAATACCACTTCCTTAAACACCCCCTCTTATTAAGTCAAATGTCTTAGCAGGTGAAGCGGATAATGGGGGCCTAATGACGCAAGAGTCTTAACAGCACTGATAACACCAACCTTATCTCCTTCGATTATAGGTGTTGACTTAATTATATCTTTATGATAGTATTTGGTAATTATATTGCACTCAATATCCTTTACAATTAAAGTTAATTTATTAGGTTCAACCACGATGACAAATATCGAAAACATTTCAAAACAAGACTACACTAAAGCGACCAATCTTCTTGAACAGTTGCTTTCCAACATCCAAGAACGAATGAGTCTTGCCAAAAAAGTATCGGCCTTTTCACAAGGTCAATTAGACAACTACCAAATATCAATTGTCGAGCTTCAAGGGTTATTTGTTGAAAATAAAAAGCTTGAGTTTTCTATCGTAACTGAATTAGAAAATTTAGGTATTGAGTTTCTCGATCATAGTATTTCATTTCACGAGTTACCCTTTATTGATCGTAAGGACTATCAAAATCTATACGACAAATACAATGATGACAATACAATATGGATGAACGATCAGGAAAAGGGTATCCCAAAAAACAACCACATTCTTATTACTAAAAAAGCCAACTTTGAAACATTAAAAGAAAAGCTAATTGAAATTGGCCATAATCAAGAAGACATGGTTTTCAGTGAACGCTCTGGAGTAAACCCTATTTTTAACATTAAAGGCTCTAGGAATCCTCAAGAGGACATCCCCCTAATAATTAAACAGTTGCAGGCCGAATAATAATCCGAATGGAAGTTAAACACTGCCATCCTATTTAATATTATCTTGTTTGTGCTATTATTTTTTTAGAGAGTAAACTTCTATAAGCCACTTAAAGGAGCGTTAAAAATTGAACTTAACGGAAAAGTTGGAGCAAAAAGCCTTTTTTGAGAGTATTCTCAACAGCCAAGGGCAAGTGGCTCCTACTATTATTGTTTTTTCTAAATACAGAGAGCCTGTAGGTCTATCTCTCGAATTTGACGATGAAATGAGTGACCGCATGATTACGACCATCTTCAGAAGGTTAGTAGAAAAATCAAACGCTACACATTACACTTTCTTTTCTGAGATAGAAGACACTCAGGAAGGCCATCATTCAAGCGCCATTATTGCCATTAACAATAGTGGCGATAATGTTAAGTGTGACTTTTGGAATGTTATAATTCCGGAGTCTGAAGATAGTGAGTTTTCACTAGAGGAGTCAGGTTCTTATAAGGCTGGTGGCGACTTTGAATTCGATAATCTGCCTACAAACCTGTTTGATAAAACCCCTCTTAACAAAGTACCATTCCATGTACTTCAAGATATTGATGGCATGCTAGAAGATTTGCTTATAAAAATGAAAGCAACACATTAATTATTATACAGGAGAAAATTCATGAACCAGAAACGTGGATTAAGCAAGATACCAAGCTGTATTAAAGAAGTACTCTCTCCGTCACTTATTATGGCGTTAGAGGAGGACGGTTATGGAATAAGCTTTCCTGACGTTAAATTTGCTCAAATGCGATACCTAAAAGAGAAAAAGGACTACGGAAAAATCTATAAGATTGAGAAATACGGAAGTTGGGAGCGACTCCTTAGGGCTGCAATGCTAGACAATAAAAGACTAAGGAAATTAATGCCTAATAGTAGTAATGGCCCAGATCCTACAAAAGGGGTAACTTTTCGCACAACAAAACCTAAGGGACGGATCTATACCGAGTACGCTTATATTGCTAGCTACATAAATAGCAAGGGAAAGCCTGCCATCAAGTCATTTTTCTGTGGCTCTGAGAGAACAGTCACTGACAATATGATGAAAAAGGCAGAAAATGCTGCTTGGCACTTCCGCAGGCTATACTGTGAGTCTGGAGATCCTAGTGTGTTCTCTAAAGAAAATACTAGGTATTGGCGTAATATGAGTTTTTAAATATTAGGCTCTGGCAATGTAGGAACCTACATTGCCATTTCTTGAACAGGAGCAATTAAGTCTTTATACATGTTATTTAACTTCTTGGCATTTGAAAGCACCGCCTCCCTTGACTCTGCCAAATAACTCAAGATCTGATCTTCCGTAAACGTATTATTAAAGTGATTAGGGTGAAACTGCTGAATAACCAAATAAGCTGTATTTACAGGATTTTCAAAATCAAGATAAAGTCCGTTCTCGAAAGCATAGTTACTAATAACTTTATCATCTAATGATCTAGCGCACTCCAAAAGACTATCGTGATTTTCCATTCCAACAGTCCCTGTTGATTTCAACTCCCTCATTACATCTTCAATAACGCCCGTTATTTTTACCAGCTTTTTGACATGAACATTCATTTTAAATACCCTTATATTTCAGTTTTACTTATCGCGTTTTTGTATATGTGACTGATACTCTCAATATATTTTCTTTTCCCTAACAAATACAAGATAAAGTCTGCATCATCAAGGTCTCCAGTATCTTTTACCTTTGAATCTTTCAAATAATGGTTATAAACCATACCTAAAATAACTGCCTTTATTCTATCGTCATCCCTAGATATTACTAAATCTAAACCTTTCGTGCCTTCAAAAGCCGACACCAAATTATCCTTATTTAAAACAAACTCTCCCTTATCTCTTAATAGGCAAAGGCAATCAACAACAGCCATTCCGTAATCTTTCACGAAAGAATTGTTTCTTCCTACTGAAGATAAGTCTATTTTCTCATCTATAAAGCCAAACAACCTTTTGGGGGTGATTTTTCGCAAAGCATATTCTTGAATCGTAATTGGTCTAGGCTTTTCTTTGCACATAAATAATTATCTCCTTATCTTAGTTCAGTATATGGTAATCAGTTGATTGGCCTATTAGCCTACATAACTGCTCTTCACTTACGACAGGCAGCTCAAATGCACTCACATTGTTGTAAGCAACCAAGGTTTTGTCCTTGTATTTAATTAATAAGGCATTGGAAACATCATCATAAAAGTAGCTTTCATAATCGCAATGAGATGAGACTGGCGCTTTCAACCATCTTCTGAATTCTTCACTCATAATTACATCCCCCTTAAGCTTATTATTATAACATGAAACACTAAAGATCCACATTATAATACATCATTTATTAAGAGTTAATTTTGAGGCAACTCTCCTCTGTCGACATAACCTTTCATGCCTTGAACAAACAAACTAAAATCAGAATTTTCCTCTGATAACTTATTTATTCTTGGCCAATCCATCTCTTTACGTCTTTTTGCTTTAATGAAAACGCTTGCCTTTTTGTTGTCGGACATGTTGATTACAATAACCCCTACACCATGATTTTCATTTAACTCCCTCAATTGCCGCTTGGTTTTCTCTCCAACAATAGAGGTAACTACTAAATAGCTTAGATTTGCCCATCCCGAATTACTTAATGTTTGATAGAAATACTTAGTAACATTAGCCATATTTACTGACTTTTTTATTTCAAAAGACCATGTGTCCATTACGTGGTTCTTATTGCTCTTAACTAGACTCTTAACGTCCTCGCCCCAGCTATCCCCTATGGGCTTGAAGGCAACAATGTCGGGATGAAACCATGTGTTTGCGCCCGAACCATCAACATTACTCGACTTACGATCGTCAATACAAGTAGAATAAATCCCAAAACCATGAGACAAGGACTTTGAGACAATAGGATATAAGCTTCGCTCTTTTCCATCCCACACAAGCTCTTTTAGATGATCCGATATAATAGGTTTGTTTTTTCTATACCTTGGCAACGTGGGAAGGTCATGGATTACAAATAAGCGCCTAGTCGATACATCATACCCGCTCCATGAAATATTCTTCTCATGACTCTTATACGACCTACAATGACGATCTATGTCCTTTGTTATCTTATCAAGCAAAGTCTCTCCATCCCGATCGCAGAATATCTCATGCCCTTTGTAAGCGTTTGGGTGATCACTAAGTAAGTTACACGCTATTTCTGAAGGAGTAAATCGATGTTCCTTATTCGCAATAAGAAAATTGACAACATAGTCAACTAAGCAAAATCCTGACATAAATACAACTTATAAACCAATAATTAGGCAAATTAGGCTACGATTTTATCTTAATATCAAGAAGAATATACACTGTATTATAAACGACTCTTGCTTCGGTGCTTAATTTATCAGCTTTCTTATACTATATCTTTGACAACACAGGGTTAAGTAGCTAAGGTAGTGACTCTTATAACCTATGTAGGTTATTTTTTCCTTAACTATTTAATTAATTATAAGGTTATCTATTATGAAAATTATCAACAAAAAATCCCTTGTCATGACTGTCTTAGCCATCGGCCTATCATCTTCCGCATTTGCTCATCATGATCGTAAATCTGCATTAATTGAAAACGCGCCTAGCTTAGATCGTGTTTTTGTACACAAAGAGAATGTCAGTTTTGATGGCATGGGAGGAAGCGATATTGATGGATTCTCAATTGGAGGATCGAAACGCCTCAGTAAGCACACTTTTGTTTTCGGCGAAGGAAGCAAGACCTCAGAAAAGATTGATAACTTAGAGTATGACTTTGATCGCTATAGCGTAGGTCTTGGTTACACTCGAAGCATTAACCATACCACTAATATTTATGCAGGCGTAAGTTACGAGCAAATGGACAGCAAAGTCGTCGCCATTGATAGTGGAAGCAAAATCACTGACACCAACACTAGTGGACACGGATTTCAAGTAGGCATGAAGCATATGTACTATGACTTGCTTGAAGTTGACGGCAAGATTTATCTTCGTGACTATGGCGACGTAGAACACTCTGGGGTAGAGGTTGGCGCAAACTACTTCATCCAGAAAGACCTTTCAGTAGGGATTAACTATGAAAACAACAGTGATTATGAGCAGTACGGCTTTGGTTTAGCTTTTCACTTCTAAAAGTAAAAAGCGCTAACCAATTGGTTAGCGCTTCTATTAACTACATCCCAAGCATCGGCTCTTCTGGCGCTTTTTCTTTTTTGATTTCCAGCTTCTGCTCTAAACCGTTTAATAGGATGTCAACCGCCTTTTCTGCATCAGAAGATGCTTTTGCCAGCACCTTACAGCTTCCTGACGCCAAGTCGTCTGACAACAACCTACCCCAGCTCTTTAGGTAGGACGCATGACCACCTAGATCTGCACTCGACACTGTCTTTATCCCCAGCTCAAGCCCCATAAAAACACCCGTTAGTTCAGCTACTAACTCTTCATACGCTCGATTTTCATCACTAACTGAATAATCCTTTAATGAATCACGATTTAATCGCGAAGGGTGACCAGTCGCGTGCCCAGCCTCATGCATTAATGTAGAATAATATCTAGCATCCGACTCATAATTCTCACGAGGAGGCATAACTATTTTATCAGAGACTGGCAAATAGTGAGGCGTATCGACATACTTATCATGAACAACTTCAACACCCAAACCTTTCACCATCTTAAGAGCATTTTCTTGAAGAATTAAGTCACTTTTTCCGGCGATAATATCTTTGTTTATAGTTTTGTCGTTCATGTTACGCCTATCTAACCAAGGCTCCGGTATTTTATCTACATTCATCTGTTCAAAAGAAAACACCGATGCATACCTAACAAAAAATACTTGCTTTAGCTTTTCAGCTCTTATCTCCGCAGGGGTTGGCTGAGTTCTTTTCTTGCCGTTCTCATACTTAAACCACGTCTTCCCGTCCTGATCTTTGGTTATACTTCCCCAGTACTCAACCTGCGCTACTGCTTTTTGGCCAGTTAAAGGGCTTTTTTCTTTAAGATCAGGGTCTTTCTTATCGACCCCAGCAATAGCTATAGCTTGATTGTAAGTAACAAAGTAGCCACTGGTTGTTTTATTAACTAAACCCGTAACCATTAGGTTTAGCGCGTTTATCCCTCTATACCTCTTTCCTGTATTGAAGTTTGTTGGCACTCCAGCACCCAACTCTATTCGTCCCTTTGACCAAGGTACGACTCCTGACTTTATTTCATCTATAAAAAACTTTGTAAGTTCTTCTCTCATATCTTTTTTAGGCTTTGACGATGCTGTTTTTGTTTTTCTCTTATATCCTGCCATAATATATACCTTCTACATTACCTATTATCTTAAGCACTACCTATTATCTTAAGCACTACCTATTATCTTAAGCACCACCTACTACTGTGCATCTTCCAGACTAACAACGTCATTGACGCCATCATACTCTTGATACTCCACTACTTCTTCTCTACTAACTTCCATCAAGAATGTTTTTTTATCGTTTTCACTAACATCGTCGCTCATAATTGCCTCCAAAAGCACTTTAATTTATTTTACTATTATACCATGTTTTACTATTATACCATGTTATCGATTTTTTATGCTAATAAAATAGCTTGTTTATTAAACCACTCATTTCTAAAACTGCCTTTATCTAAATACTCTTAGATTTTTTTGCCTTATTTATCTTAATGCCTTGAGCATACTCACCCGCCACTACCCCTTGAAATTCATCATCTAGGACTGTTTTCACAGGATAATATAGATTCATTAACACATTCAAATTAGGTTAAAAACGACTTTTAAGAGAAAGCCTTTTCTGTTACCGTATGAATCCCTATATAATACATTATTTAAATAAAAGGACTCAAATATGTATAACGCATTAAAGAAAACCTCTGCCTTTGTTGGACTTGTTGGATTAGCTATACTACTTAAACACCCTGTAATTGGCGGTACAGTCGTTTGCTTAGGCGCACTTTTTTGGCCTTTCTTTTCCCTTCTAGATAAGAAACACACCTCTAAGGAGCAGTGCTAATAAATGTTAGGCAATAAAATCAGGAAAGTAAAAGTCGATCGTGTATCCATCTACCGCGCTACGGATATTGCTAAGAATCGTATTAAAAAAATGCAATCTCAGCTGGAAGATGTAGAGCGCGATCCTAGAAAAAACGAGCGACTAGAGGACTGCAAATGCAAGTATTGCTTCTACATTCATAATGTTAGAATGGGCGGAGCTATGTTTACATCTCAACAATGTGGGCTTTGTAATGAAGTAATGAGCTTCCCGTCCACAGCGACCGATCCTATATGCTCTTCTTGCGCACAAGAAAACAACTTGTGTAAACAGTGCAGCGGAGATATGGACATGAAGCACATTAGAAAAAATAGGCCATATGAATCAAATAATACTTAATATATAATAGTCCTTTATTTACATTTAAGGATTATTATGCTTTTAGCTTTCCTATCGGTATTCTTTAGTGCTAGCGAGATCTTGTATTTAGATCACGCTTTCAGACTTTATGAGCCTCCCGTATTAATGAGTTTATTTTACTTATTCTCTTTTTTGATTGTTGGGGCTTATTCTTTTAAGAGTATTACAAAACAATCCATTAAGGATGCCTATTCTCACAAAAAAAACCTTTCCGGTTACATTGCTTTTGGAGCTGCGGGCAATGTTTTATGGTTCACTTCCTTATTCTTGGTTAATGCCCATGGTATTGTACTGCTCGGCATATTACAGCGGGTTTTCCTGCTTTTTTATAGCACAAGGTCTATGAATGAAAGGATGACTGCCTTTCAATACATACTGTCCGGAATCATTATGCTTTGCACATTGTTTTTCGCACAAAATAATGACTCTTATCAAGTTATAGGTATCGTACTATGCTCTTTTTCTTATGCTCTCTTTGCAATTTCTCAGGTCTTTGAAAAGAAAGTAGCTAGCAGAGTCGAATGGACTGTTGCTCTGACGATAAGACAATTCCTACAGTGCGGACTATTTTTCATTATTGCTCTAATATATTGTTATCAAAATGATATTACTTACATAGAAGAAATAAGCAAGGGTCTTATAATAGCTTCTATTATCGGCGCAGTGCTTGGTGGTGTGTTTGGGAAAATAACACGATACATGTCATTAAAAGATACGGATCTTAGCCGTGTGCTTCTTGTAGAGCAGTTTAAGCCTATTATTGTTTTCATTGGTGCCTTTCTTTTTCTCAATACCGATATTACCTTATGGCAACTGTCAGCGGGTATTGTTATGATAATATCAATGATTAAAATTCAACAGATTGATCAGTCAAGCAAGAAAAGATAAACCTCCCTACTATAAAATTTAAGGGCAATAAAAAAGCCTCTTTTTAAAAGAGGCTTTTTAGTGAAACATAGCGCTAAGGCAAATCACCATCTCTGAATGTCACTTCAGAAACATAAAATTTATACTCTAACTGTGTCTCAGGTTCAATAGGCCTGAACCTGAGACCAATCTTTTCCTCACCACCAAAAGTATTAAAGTTCATTGTATAAACATCTGTACCAAGAGGATGATTGAATGTAGTTATTTTCTGATTGTTCTGATTTTGTCCAAATATCATTACATCAACTTCAATAGTTCGACCGCCCGATGGTGTTACCGACGGTGGCAGTCCTGCATTGACCTGAAATGTAATAGACAAACTGCCCGGAGACATTCTACCATCTGCTGTATAGAGTATAAACGTCTCACGAGGGTTAGTCGTACTATAGGTTGAGTCATAAGGGCCTGAATAACCCGAGCCATCCCCCCTATACCCGAAAGCTTCGGTTGCAGTATAAATATCACCATCATATGCTCTTCCGTGGTCTTCCCATGTTACATTTTCATTTATAAAGCCCGAAATATCATTAACTCCGAGCGCTGAAACAATAAAGTTAACTTCAGTAATTCTTGTCGGATCGCTATCTACTTCATCATAGTATCTTTTTGCCTCACACGATATGGTATTATAATCAAGCGTTCCCTCATCGTAACAAATATGATACTCCCCTGAAGGGTCTAAGCCTAGCCCTGCATCTTGCTCAGGCTCTACCAATGGATCTTCAATTGGTGAAGATAACTCCGAACATATTGATTCGCTGTAAAGAAATGAGTCAGGATCGCATTCTTCATACACATAACCAACCACTTCTGTCTCATCCAATGGATCTTCAATTGATGGAGACAACTCTGAACATAATGATTCGCTGTAAAGAAATGAATCAGGATCGCACTCTTCATATTCATAGCCACCCAAGTCGGGAGATATCTCACTCAAGTCTGGATCAGGAACCTGAGAAAGAAGGCGCTCTTTCTGAACGTGCTGAAACCTAAATCGGTTCTTAGCACCAACAGAATTAATTTTTGTTGGATTTAATTCCACCTTACCCACACTAATTGTTGGTGTGGCCGACACTACCGAACTAGAAATATCTTGTATTGAAGCATAGGCACCTCCCGAAGATGATCCTACCAATGACAACATTATTATTGTCACCCACTTATTTTTTTTAAAACTCATAATAAATAATCCTTATATAATAATTTATATATCATATATTATATTTCTAATACATGTCCACAAAAATCAATACCTCCTTTCTATAACTGAGCCAGCAATCCGCCACGGTATGAATCACAAATAGATCTAATATAGAGTGCATTAAATGAATTATTTTGTACAAAAAAATAACCATTCTTGATATAATAATACAACAATACATTTAATAAGGTATATATTATGAAGCCGTCATTAACAGTAAATCAAGCGTGCGCATGGGCAATGCAACTATCAAGAGAAACAAAAGAACATAGAAATATAAAAAACGATAATTTTGATGCAATGATGTACATTGAGTCCAAAGAGGTGCGTAAAGTTCTTCCTAAAATAATAGAAGGACTTGCTAGCTACTACGACGATGCCAACGAATATAAGCGACAATTTGAAATAGGTATACAGGAGCTTTCTAAAACTGCATTTGAAACTTACGGAAAAACAGACAATCCTATCTCACAAGGAGTTAAAGATTTCGGTAATGAGGAGATAATAGCGGCTCTAGAAAAATTTACAGATCTAATAGAAAGATTCCAGAAAAAACCTAAGAATGAAAATGCAGAACCCGAGATGCATCCCTAATTTATATAACCAACACAAGAGTAACCTTGAAGCTAGTAACGTGGGCATTAAAATACCCACGTTTTCTTATGTCACAAACCTACAGAACATTCTTTTGCGGGGTAGTAGATCTTCTTCTAAACCCTATAGCGCCAAGCCCAAGAGCTAACAGGCCAAGTGATGCTGGAGCATCTACAGAAACGGCATCACTAGAGTGAGTGTATGTTGTCTCATATCCTATATCCGCAAATGAAGCTATCGTTGTTCTACTTATCGTCATATTTTCTTGAACATATCCCGTCATTAAGTCAGAGCTTCCTCCTGCCCACGCCTCATCCCAATGACTGTCCTTTGTTCCCTCCTCTCCTGTTAAATCAACAGGAATAAATGTCGCGTCAGGATCGAACTCCTTTCTGTACTCTGCTAAGCCATACTCCCCCAGATATTCCCCTGAGCCTACTTGGTAAACACTTTGAGTTCCTTCAAAAGGGCCTCCAAAGCTATCTGTATTCCAAAAAGTACCAAAGCCTATAACGTGGGCCATTTCATGAATAAGGACATCAAACAAAGAGCCATCACTTTCCATCCTATCTAAGTCCGCAGTATCAAACTCCATACGACCTTTAGTTGCATAGGTGTAACTAAATTCACTATCCACCGTCGCCTCTGTAGGCCCCGCTGATCCTAAAACCCCATACTCTCCGTCAATATAGACCCCGGCAGCCTCTATATCCATAACCAGATCGAAATCTGCTTGAATACCTGTTAAAAGGGATGACCATAAATCTGTAGCCTGACCGAAAAGACTAAACTGCGACTCTGTAAGCCCCCCAGCGTCTTCCACATTAATAGTTAATAAACCCGCATGTGAAAGGTGACTCATAGAGAGCAAGCCCGTTGCTATAATAATTTTTGAAAAGTTCTTCATAAATACCAATTCTCTTTTAGTTTAAAATGTAATAATACGTTATATATTAAGCAACTATTATACTTCGTTTTTTTTAAAAACCAAGATAATTAATAAAATCGAGTGGCCTCTTGATTTTCTTGTTGTCAATGTACTTGATTTGTGATACTATTCAAGTAACATTACTATATAAGGTTAGCCGCATGAATTATGAAAAAACAACTCTCATCCTAATGGCCGTTGCGATTTTAGGCTTGTTCCTAAGTCCCTTTGTTTGCTTAATCTATCGAGAAGTAGTCTTGGTTGCTATAAAACCTATTTTTCCTGATTTTGTTTTTAGTCAGCAAATAATAATTGCCCGCTCTAATTACTATACTTATGATGGAATATTACATAACGCCTTCTGGGGGCGTTCTTGCGATAACGCCCTTGCGCAGGTAACTTACCCCGATGGAAGGATGAGTAAATCCATGCCTTTGGGTAACGCACTTGAATATAGGGATATATTTGGTGGCAAAATCACTCCCGCGAGTAAGCAATGATTAGTAACGCAAATAAAGGGCCAACATTTCCGGCTATTTTTGATGAAATGGGGGCGTACTTTAAAAAACGCAGTCTTCGGAGAGTTTCATTAAAGAGCAGGCGGAATACTGTGAAAATAGCCTTAAGCAAAAAAAACATATCCCTGAGTCTATTTTTCTAAATTGCCTTAAATACTTATCCGACAGATCTATCGAGTTGATACTTATCCAAAAAGGTAAGACATGGGTTGAGATGATAAGAAAAGAAAACATGAGCGATCAAAATAAAGACAGACTTATTGATTTTGGCATTAACACCTATTTTGGTGGTGACTTTTTATTTGCAATCCATAAATTGCCTGACGACTTGAAGGCTATTGCATTATCTTCAATTTAGGCTTTATGCTTTTATGGATCTAGTTAATATGCTATAATAAACCGTATATTAATAATTAAGGGTGACTAGTATGTATAAATTTCAAAATGTGAGTTTGGATGGAAAAAGTGAGCTAAAATATAATTCTTTAGAGGAGTTTGAAAGTGCATGGACTAATGGAAAGCCTGCTGACTTTTCAGCAGGATATCATGTTACTGATGACGGTGTTAGTGCAATAAGACCTCTTGATGCTCATACAGAAAACGCCTTACTTAAGCGTTCTTTTGTACACAGAGATTTAGAAAAAGACGGCTACTTAATGCCAATCATCAATAGCCTTGGTGAAAAAGCTCCATTTCAAATGGAAATGATTTCTGAAATGAGATTCAATGCACAACAAAATCCGGAAAGTCGGTTTAAACCTCTAGAAACTCCTGCTGGAAGGGCTTACTTGATTGACCTAAAAAACACTGACGTCTCCGATGCTGATCATGCGAATATGCTTCGTCCATTAAGAGAAACTCTCGTTAAGTCAGGAATGGATAGTGCTTCGGTGACACTGGAAGGAGTGCTGGTGGTTGAAGACAAGCTTGAAAAGGAAATTATCGTCATTGATACCCTTAATCAAAGCAACGAGATCAGTGACCTATCAAATCGCGAGCAAGTAAAAGCAGTCGTTATGAACGCCAAGGCATCGTCTTTTGAGGGGTTTACTGATGATGGTGAGTACTCTAACTCTAAAACATACGGAAGTCCTGACATTATGTCTCCTATTATTGCCAGAGTCGACGCTGTTTATCGCGGAGATGAGGTTATGGACATCGATCTTCAGGGTTACACAAACAGCCCTGACAATCCCTTAGACATAACAAGACTGAAGTCGATAATTGAGAAGCTAGAAGCAAACTTATTTAAAGACAGTAACTCCCTACTTCATCTTGATCATAAAGAAACTGGAGAGCCTGCTATTTTTCTCTCTACAAGCAATAGGATATTAAATATTGCAGGATCTAAAGAAAAAGGTTTGTATTTAGATCTTGGGAAAGATAGAGGCGGAGTCACTTTTGTAGGAGAAGGCCAAGGCTTATTGATTTCAGGAAGAAGCCAAGATCATGTTGAAATTAGCGACTTACAGCTTTTATCGGAATATCAAAAAGCACAAAGCCTTGATGAGATCTTAAATACGAACGACAATCAAACTCTTAGTCCATAGCAAAACCTCCGCGCCGAAATATATGCGCTCTCTAGTGAGCGCATATATTACAACTTAACCCCATAAAACCTCAAAATAAAGTAAAAACTAAAAACAAAGAGAATTATCGCAACTGAAAAAATAGAGATCCTATCTATCAGGCGAGCCTCCATCTTCGAAAAACCTACGAACAATTGCCCCTTAAACACCAACCTCATTAACGCAAAAGATGCTATTAACAGTACCAGTGCAGGCACTAAAAACGCATAATACATATACCCTCCTAGTTAGCTCGAATCGAATCTTTACGATCATAAGTACCTGCTCGCTTTTGCCCTCTAATAAGACTTCCAAAGTCTTCTGGTATCTCACTTACCTTTTTTACTTTTGCGCAACCTGTACAAATAGGGTTGTTTGTATTTTCATGCCACGTTTTTGTCTTTTTTCCACAAAATACACAATCCTCCAGTGGGCAACGCAGTTCTTTCCTACTCTCCAGACTCTCTTTACTTTCAGTATATAGAGGTATCATAGCCCTTTTCCTCTCTTTAATAATATAGTCTTATTGTATCAAAATAAATGCCTATTGTAAATGTTTTTACTTCCAGATACTTGACTTATAACTCTGGCGTGCTATTATACATCCGCACTTGGCAAAATGAGTTTGCCAAACACAACAATAATCTTAAGGATATATACCATGAAAAAGACCCTCTTAGTAATCGCATCCACTCTTGCGCTTTCTCTATCTACATCGTCTATTGCTAATACATCACCTAACTGGTCATACGTACAAGGTGGCTATACGGATAACGAAGTAGGCAGTGGTTTTGAGCTATCAGCCTCACGACTACTTAACGATAAAGTTTTTTTGTTCGGCGACTACAGCTACGTTAGTGACTCCGAAATGTCTATTGATATGAACCTATCCCAGCTATCGCTAGGCGGTGGCATGAGATACGAACTAACTACTAAAACAGACCTTTTCGCCGCCCTGTCATACGAAAAAGTTAATATTGAGATTGACGGATGGGGCCAGAGTGCTGATGAAGATGAAAACGGATTCGGAATGACAGTTGGTGGCCGAAGTGCATTTAACGAATACTTGGAAGCAGGTGCATCTCTAGCCCTACTAACATTCGACGGCGAAAACGAAACAAAACTAAAGGTTTTTGGACAATTTAGTATCACACCGGAATTCTCTGTGGGCATCAGTATGTCTTCTATGGAAGACTTTGATACCACAACGGTTTACGGTAATTTTAAATTCTAATTAATATCTTTCTATAATTAATAGCTTGTATATTAGGTGTTTTACTGATAGGTTTTATGGAGAAGTTGCTATTTGCATCTTCTTTAATATCAATAAGGTATCTATTATGTTGAAGATAAAAAAAGAAAAAATCAAAAAACAAAGCTTGAATAAAATTATCGGAGGCGCATCTCAAGGCTCTAGTAAAGAGTGCCGAGAGCTACGAAAAAAAGGGATTATTTGCACCATTAATCCTTAACAAAAAAGCCCGCTCAATTGAGCGGGCTTTTTATTTACCTATATTGTGTTTTTCGATATTTCTTCCAGCTTTTTTCTGGCTTGCGATACATGTCATCGTCATAAACAGAGCGGTAGTGGTACATTAGATTCCTTACCGGAGAAATACCCTCATCCTCTGAATTTAACGAGGCTTGCCAGTAGCTTCGCTTCCATTTAGTACTCGAATACTCAGCCCTAAGAGCCGCTTTACGCATTCGCCTTGTTCCGTATCGATACCCCCAGAATCCCCATAACCCATTGCTGTCGATTTGACAGGTTTTGGCGATCTTTGGGTGAGTACGTCGAAATTCAGACACAATATAATCAGGACTGTAATATCGACCACACCCATCTTTTAATCGATACTGGTATTGGTACTTCGCCACCTTACGGCTACCATAAACTGTCTCACCTTCTTTGTGAGCAATGCAATGATACTCGTTTGAGTACGTCACCTTGCCAAAGTCAAAGCCAAAAAGACGCTCAAAGCTTTCGATGCCGATACTACTAATGTAATCGACAATATTGCGAATAATGAATTCATTACCCGTTACATCTTCCGCGATATAGCCGCGAGATAATACGTTATTCATAAACACCTCCGTTAACGTTACTTAACGAAAGCCCACTTCTCTTAGTCCACGTATATACATAACACTCCTTTCTAGTTCAGTGATTTAAACACCACAATACTAACAAATACAGTAGTTTTGTCAAGATCTAGTATTGTTTTTACTTATTCTTTTGGGGATACCCAGAAAGACGCCTTTTTCTGCACGAATCAAACCTTAACAAAAATATCACACAAAAAAGCCTAGTTATTAACTAGGCTTAATCAATGCATTATTCCTGAACCCACTAGATCTTATTTAACTAAGACAATCCATAATGCCCATTGTGTAATCGCCTTTATTTAGGCGACCTGCTAGGATTTTATGCGAGCAAGACCATTCTCTTAATGCCTTACCTAACACAGTGTCTCTTACCAAACTATTTTTAAACTCAAGCCTTTCTTCGTGACGCACATCAAATCCTAGCTCAGTAGCAAAATCTTTAACCTGATCATCACTCAAGCCCAATGCAAATGATTCCGACGCTTGACCATACTTTGTAAACAACCACTCTCCATTATGCTTAATCACCTCCGCACAACTTCCCATTCGCTTACCTTTAGGATAATAGTAACTCACCAACATAGATAATGGCGTAATTTCTATATTAAGACAGTTTTGACCACCTGCGTAACTATAAAATATTCGAAACAGTTGCTCGCCAACAATAAGCCTCATCACTTCAGATGCTTGGGCTGGCTTGACCAACAGCAATCTTGACGGATGCACATCAGCTATATTACCAGACTTTATTTTTTTCTTAATATCCTCCATCTCACCTGCAAGCACTGCTTTTCTTCGATCTTCCTCAAGCTGTTTAACGAAAATATGATTCATTCTATAATACCTTATTTTTATTTATCAGTAAGTACATTGGGTATTATAACATATTTATACAATATGTCAATATGACTGTTGACTTAGTGAATCATTCACATTAACAACAGAAGGTAAGCTTAATCTTTCTATTTTCATTTCATCAAGCTTTTCAACATAAGAATCAAACACAACCACCTTAGTCGCCACAAGCAAAAGAAGTGATACAAAAAACTTTTGCATCAATAACTTCACCTCACGCCTGTCAAAATCCCAATTTATTGCAAGCGCCAAGCTTACTGAAAAAACCAACCAAACAAAAGGCTCTAGTACATGAGAATCATAACCAGCTGAGTCCGGGCCTACTAAAAAAAACATCACTATCCCCAAAAGAAATATTGATGGCGCATTAAAAAGACTATGAGCACCAACATTCTTACCGACAACTCCTTCACATCT
>Ga0115572_10001082_pt1 | contig 22422 bp, 25 predicted proteins | sample COGITO_mtgs_1206_FD_88681 | JGI IMG/M metagenome (GOLD analysis project Ga0115572, IMG submission 88681) | Pelagic marine microbial communities from North Sea - COGITO_mtgs_120607 | ecosystem: Environmental > Aquatic > Marine > Epipelagic | place: Germany:Helgoland, sampling site Kabeltonne... | reverse complement strand
CCTGCATCAACTCATATTACTGCATCAGCAGGTACTAACGAGTATTTGCAACCAATGCCCAAGCAGTCCTATGCACAAGAAATATATAAAAGACTTTACCACAACTTACCTTATTTAGTAAAAACAAAAGGAACAGAAAGAGGACTTAGAGCACTTATAAACTGTTACGGAATTCCTTCTGATATACTTAGTATTAAACTACACGGTAATACAGAAGTACCTAACGAATCTTTATTTTCAGATAACGTATACCTATCTCCAGAAGAAAATATAACAGGATCTATTTCTAATATTTCAGCATCATTAGATAATATATTCATCCAACATACAGGTTCCATAATTGAAGGTAGTACTCTGTCACCTGATATATCTATTTACGGTAAAGAATTAAAAAGATCTAAAACTAGACATACCTTAGAAGTAGGATTTTCAACCGCAGATAGTGAAAACGTACAGATTTACAACTCTGCCTCTGCCGCAGGAGGATTAAATATAGATGATTATATTGGAGCCCCATCTGATGAATTTTTAACTAAGTATACTGGACTACAAGGTTTACTTGATGATTATACTTCAACTAACTCTAGGTACGATATAAAAGATTTCGTAAACCTAATAAGGTTTTTTGATAATACTTTATTTAAGTCTATAAAAGATTTTATTCCTGCTAGAACTAACGCTTCTGTAGGTATAATAGTAAAACCAAATGCTCTTAATAGAAGTAAAGTAAAACAAGTATCTGGTTCTTTAAAGCAGACAGAATTTACTGGGTCAAAATCTTTGACAACGTTTAAAGGAGCAGATGGAGGAGTATTCGATACACCTTTTAGCGCTAGTACTTCTTTTACTGAAACTGTACTTACCCCGTCAGGATCTGCTTTACGCACTTATCGTAATTTTGACATAGGAAAAATAGATGGTCAATTCTCCGGAAGCACTATTACAGCAGCAACTCAAAACTTGAACCTAGACAATACTTTTAAAAAAGAATCTGGTTTAAACCTTTTATTTGATATAGAGCCTTTTGATGCATCTTTTATATGCGCTTTCTCTATACTTACCTTTGTACCGGTTACTCCTTCTGTATCCATAACTCCTAGTATATCAGTTACTCCAGACATAACTCCTACTATATCAATCACTCCATCTGCTACTCCTAGTATAACTGTTTCTACAACTATCACTCCCTCAATTACTCCTACGATTAGTATTACACCATCAGTATCAGCTACACCAGGAACATCGGTAACACCTTCTATATCAATATCTAATACACCATCTATTAGTGTAACACCTTCTATATCAATATCTAATACACCATCTATTAGTGTAACACCGACAATTTCAGTATCTAATACTCCGTCTGTTAGTGTAACACCACCAAACAGTCCACCTAATAGTCCACCAAACAGTCCACCGAATAGTCCACCAAACAGTCCACCTGCATCTGTATCTAGAACACCATCGGTATCTAAAACACCATCGGTATCTAAAACACCATCGGTATCTAAAACACCATCGGTATCTGTAACCCCATCCCCATCTAAAAGTCCACCAGCCGCTAGAACATCATTCCCTGGATCTCTTAGCTATATTAACTGTTCTCAAGCTTGTGCATCTAGCTATAACGAAACTACATACTGGGCAGTTGGAGGTTTTGGAACCGGTACAACCATATATACATCTGCGATGGGTAGTGGAACTATCTCTTCAGGTTATTATATATTTGATTCTAGTGCATCTACTTGCTACATTGGAACAGGAACAGGGCAGGTACAATCAGATAGTGTCTGTTGTGTAGTTGAAGGTACTTTAATTGCTACATCACCTAGCTCATCAGTTGCAGTAGAAACATTGGCTATAAGCGATCAAGTACTATCTAAAGATATTGACAGCTTCGATGATGATATGACCGTGGAAGAAGTAATTGCTTGGAGCGGTAGTAATATTACCGGTTCAGCCTCTAACGCACTAGTTACTGCTAATACAGCTTTAAGTTCATCAGCTTTACTTAACTTTAACAACGGTACACTTAGGACTACTAAATCCCACACTCATATAGTCAAGAGAGGATCTCAATGGTTAACTCAAGCAGCTTCAGATGTAGCAGTAGGAGATTATTTTGAAAATATAAGCGGTGCTTTAGTTGAAATTACGACTATTACAGAAGAGACAGGATCATTTACAGTTTACCCGTTAAATGTAGAAACAGATGATGTATACTATGCAGGAGGTATTTTAACTCATAATATAAAATAAAATAGGAAGTAATAGATTAATTTCATATATTAATATTTATAATAAAATTTAAATGGCAGTTTTTCTAGTAAAAGGAGCAAGAAATAACACGTTCGGTAATATAGCCGATGCAGGTCCTTTTGAAGTGTACCTAAATAACGAAACACCTTCAGCCAGAGCTGGAGAACCTGGCGTTGATCTACTTGTTCATAATCTATATGACGATACAGACTCTAAATTAGAAGATATTACAGCTGAAGGAATTACCTACACTAATGTAGTTAGTAAGGATAGTTTAAATGCCGGACTAGGACTTACTACAAATGTAATAGGACCTCAGTTTATTTTCAGAAGTGTTAGCAACTGTACTAACGGATTTACATACATACCACCTTCTCCTACTCCTACTATAAGTATCACTCCAAGTGTTACACCTTCCGTTACTCCAACTATTAGTATTTCAGCAACCCCCTCTATTAGCGTTACTCCAACAATTAGCGTTACTCCTACTATTACTCCAACTATTAGCGTTACTCCCTCTATCACACCAACTAAAACTATCAGTGTAAGTAAAACACCATCCACCTCACTAACACCCTCCGTTACTCCGACTACCTCTGTAAGTATAACCAGGACCCCAACCATCTCAATAACACCTACTATTAGTATAACACCATCGATTAGTGTTACACCCGGAGTATCCCCTACTAGAACACCTAGTAGAACACCTCCTAATAGCCCACCTAATAGCCCACCTAATAGTCCACCGAATTCACCCCCTAATAGTTTAAGCAGGACTCCTAGTATTTCAATTAGTAGAACACCATCTATTAGTAAAACACCTAGTATTTCAATATCGAAGACACCACCAAACTCTCCCCCTGGAAGAATAAGTACCCTAATTGGACAGATTGGAAGTTCTAACTGTACTCAAGCTTGTGCAGATATCCCTGATACATATGTTTGGCATGTTGGACCTTTCGGAAACGGTCAAACCCTATACACCTCAATGACAGGTACGGGTACGATCACAGGTGGTTATTTTACAACTGATGATGAATGCTGGGTTTACAGTGCAGCAGCCTATTATGTCGCTGATTGTCAATGTGTAATCGAAGGAACATTAATTGCAACATCTCCTAGCTCTTCTGTAGCAGTAGAAACATTACAAGTTGGAGATGAAGTATTATCTAAAAATATTTCTGAATTACCAGATACTGATGACCAGGAAATCTTAGTTGCATGGAGCGGGAGTAGTATTAGTGGATCAAGCAGCACAGCCTTAGTAACTTCTAATCCTGGATTTAGCATTAGAGGTATTTATAATTTCAATAGCGGTTCACTTTCTACTACAGGTAAACACCTACATATCGTTATGAGAGATAATATATGGTATGTCAAAAAAGCAAGCGATGTAACAGTTGGGGATTACTATGAAGATATTAATGGTAACTTGATAGAAATAACTGATATTAATTTTGAAGATAGAGAAACTACTGTATATAAATTAAATGTAGAGACCGATGATGTCTACTATGCTAACAGTATTTTAACTCATAACATAAAGTAGTAATTATGCCAATTAGTATATTTCAATTTTCTAATACAAAACCTCAAAACGGAACTATAAATTTATTATATTCTCAATCTATAGGTCAAAGTGGTAACTTTACTATTGTTGGAGCATGTATACCATTTGAAAGTGCTAACGGAATAAATATAGAAAACTCACTTCAACAGTTAACTGAATTTACTATAAATAAAAAAGACTCTCCTGAAACTATAGATAAAGTTATTTTTGATGTATCTCAAAAAACAAGAAAAAGTGGATATTATTTTGTACAGTTTGATCAATCTAGCTATATTAATAACGAAACATTTGTATTAGGAGACAATAGCACGTTTGTAAGTGAAAGTTTTACATCTTCTTCAATTAACTACGAATCAGATCAAAACGGGTCCTTTAATAATATCCCTTCAGCTACTGAAAACGAAGCAGTATTATTAGATCCATTTATTGTAGGAACTTTTACTAACTCTGAATATGAAACTCTCCTTAGTAACGCAACTAATTTAGAACCAAATTCATTTAAGTTTATAGTAGATCGAAATGAATCCCAAATTAACCCTAAAAATTTTGAGTCTATTATTAGTCGCTCTGCAGTAAAAGCAAACGTTCAAGATTCTAATTATACAGATACCGGGTTAACAAACAGTAGGTACAGTGGAACTAAACTTACAAGCGGAAGTGTAGTAGGAGATTCACCAGGATTATCCTTTACTCAGTTTGGAGGATCTATACATACTGATGATTCAGATAATATTACAATATCTAAGATTAATGCATCTGAAAGAATTATAGAACAGATATATTTTGATTTCGATAAAGACAGAATCATTAGCTCATCTGCTACAGTCTCTAGTTATTCTAGAATACCTCAGGTAGGTAACTATGTTTACGAATTTGATACTGAATCAAATAGATATGTAAGATTAGTTAATAGTAAAGTTTTTAACATTGAATCCGGTAGAGTAGTAACTACTGATCAAGCAGGTCTGGTAATAGATAAATCTAATAATTTAATTGTAGACCCATCACCATCACCTAGCACTACTATAAGTCCATCAATAACAATTACCCCTACTGTAACTCCTACAATAACAATTACACCTACTGTAACTCCTAGTATATCTGTAACTCCTGATATTACTCCTAGTATTTCAATAACACCAACACCAACACCAAGTACATCACCAACACCATAACATAAAACAACTTTATTTTAATTATTATAGATATTTATAACAAACACACACAAAGAAATGGGATATTTAAATAACTCTGTAGTAACCGTCGATGCTATTCTCACCAAAAAAGGTAGAGAGTTATTAGCAAGAGGGGACGGCTCATTTAAGATTACTCAATTTGCACTAGCAGATGACGAAATCGACTACACACTCTACAATCCGAACCATCCCTCAGGTTCTGCTTATTACGGTGAGGCAATAGAAAACATGCCTCTATTAGAAGCCTTTCCTGATGAAAATCAAATCATGAAGTACAAGTTGACAACTCTTCCTAGAGGTACATCTAAACTTCCAGTATTAGATTTAGGATTTGCCTCCATTACCCTTAAACAAGGTGCATCATTAGCGATTACCCCTCAAACGCTAAACTATCTAGGAGCAACAACAAGCTTTGAAGCAAACGGGTATACAGCAACTATTGCTGATACTAGAGTATTAAGTTCTTTTGCAGGAGTCGGTATTAATACAGACGAAGCAGAAAGATTAAATAGTACTACCACAGTCGGTACTAATGTATCTAAGACGGTAATAGGTACCTCTATTAATTTAACTGCAACTGCTATCAACACATTATTTGGTACTAGAACTCAATTACAAACAACTATAACAGTAATAGGAAGAGACTCAGGTGCACGTCTTACTTTACCAGTTAATATTACTAAAACTAATTAATAAATAAAAGATGTCGTTTAAAAGATTTGACCCTCAAGATATAGTAATTAGTGCAGAATCCATAACAGCACCAGTATGGAGTAACTCAGTAATAGAACTAACTTCCTTCTTTACATCTTCCGCTCAAGTAGCAGGAGCATCAGGAGCATATTATAATAATGTATACCAGACCGCATCAGATGATACTACAGCTGCAGTCCAATTTTCAGTAGCATATGGAGACATTGATGGATCCGGCTCGTTACATTTTAACTTAGCAGTATCAGGAAATTCTCCTTCTAAAACAATATATGGTCAGTACAGATCTTTAGTATTAGGAGATGAAGAGAGTAACTTTGTATTTGGTTCTGAAACTGGTTCTCACTTTTATGTTATATCTTTAGATAGAGCTAGGTACAAAGAAAAACTTCTACCAGGAACCTTTAACTTATTGTTATCTGGATCAGGAGAAGATACTTATTTAAATTTAACTGATAACAGTCAAGTAGCTACTACTACTAACTTCAACGATGCAGGTCGTGTATTCGAAGTTGTATCAGGAAGTTTAGGAAACGTTTATACCGGAGTAAATGCTACAGGGCATTCTAAGGCTTCGGGCTCCTATGGCTTCTTCTTACCGGACGTTGGTGTAATACTACTTAACGGTAGAGCATTAGACGGAACACCTGCAGACGGTGGGCTAAGTTTAGGAACTATACGTTCTATGAATACAGAAGGTAGTGGATCTGAAAAGATTTTTGACGCTATTAAGAGTGGAGGTTCATTTAAAGTAAACTCAGAAGAGACTATTTCATCTAACTTTGTATTTGTAAGAGCTAGAAACGCTGAGTTTAATTACTCTTCAAACCCTTCTAACACAACAGGCTCAGGAGAACTTAGACATGACGTAATGGTTAACAACCCTCAAGCTTATGCTACTTCAGTTGGATTATATAACGATAATAACGATTTACTTGCAACCGCTAAACTATCAAGACCTTTACTTAAAGACTTTACTAAAGAAGCATTGGTCCGTATAAAGCTTGACTTTTAATGAATGGGAGCCTACAAAAAGCTAAACAAACAAGATGTATACATTACATCATATGAAGCGAACAAATCTTACAACGTAGTTGGAGATGATCAGTTTGAAGAGTTTGATATAGATGCATTTTATACTATTTCTTCGTCTGGAGATTATTTTGTATCACCTTTCGACAACACAATTGGTAACTCAGGAACTTCATTTAATAGGTATTTAGGTTTTCGGAGCTTATTCCATTTATACTATTCTAACTTTACTTCCCATTCAGCAGACACAGGAGAACTAGCACAATCAGGATCTTTTGATAATTTTATTATGTCTTCCTTATCTACAGGTTCATATAAAACTGGCTTTAGACAACTACCTAATAATGCTAATATATTTTCATTACCTAGAAAACATATAGGTATGGGAATAAAACCAAACACTTTTGTAATGCATATCTCAGGAGCTACTGCACAAGATCAGTACTCTGGCTCTTACTTATTAGATGGTTATTATGAAACTGGCTCTGACGGAATAGAAGAAAGTAGTGATGATTATATACTTTTTCCATCTAATGAAGAATTATTAAGAATAGGAGATGGAATAGAGTACGTTGATGACGGAGAAGGTAACCTAATAGTTTCAGCATCATCTCAATTATCTGATACAGGTAGTTTCAAAGTTGGAGATATTATATACCCTCACGGTATAGTTACTATTACAACTAGTAGCCTCCTTAATTTAGCTACTACTGAATTAGATATGAGCTGGAAAGCAACTCAACCTATTTATACGTATAATGTTAGATGTCAAGTAAAAGATAGTGAATTAAACTTTTCTCAACATCCATCAGTTATAAATGGGAATGAAGGTATACTACATGATAATGTTACAGGTAGTTCCTTTCATCCATATATTACAACAGTAGGCTTATATAATGATGCAAATGAATTATTAGCTGTATCAAAATTTAGTCAACCGATACCTAAATCTGATAGCACTGAAATGACATTTGTAGTAAAATTAGACATGTAAATAAAAAATAATTATGTCCCAGATAACTCTTAGAATATTAAAAGGCACAGCTCTATCTCAAACAGAGATGGATAATAACTTTAGGTCTTTAATTAACTCCGCTTCGGTAGATATCACTACCGGACAACTATCTTTATTTACTTCTGAAAGTTCTGGAGCGGAAAAAGCAATTGATGTTAGACCTCAATGGTTTGGACTTAGCGGTTCTACAAGTACAGGAGTAGCTTCTATAACAGGTTCTCTTTTAGTAACTGGAGACATAACAGCACAGCAATTTAATACAGAAATAATTTCTTCATCAACTATATTTGAATCCGGTTCGACCATATTTGGTGATGATAGCGAAGACACTCACCAGATAACAGGAAGCCTACTGGTCACTGGTTCTGAAACTTTAGAAGGTAATTTAACAGTATCCGGCTCATCAACTATTACAGGAGCAATCGATTCAACTGGAATGTCTAGTAAAATTAGATTCCATTATAATGAATATGATGACCTACCATCCGCTACAACTTACCACGGTATGTTCGCTCACGTACATGCTACAGGATCAGCTTACTTTGCACATGGTGGAAATTGGGTACAATTAGCTAATTCATCATCATTCGCAACCGATATTGCTACTCTAAATGCTGCAAGTGCTTCACATGAAACGTCAATTGCAACCCTAACAGCTGCAAGTGCTTCACATGAAACAGCTATTAATACCTTAAATGCAAAAACTCTAATATCTTCATCAGATCAAATAGACGATGAAATATCAGGTTCACTAGGAGTAAACGCAACCTTTATTAGATCGTTGAATGCTTCATCTATATCAGGTTCTTTCGGAGGTATAACCTCAGCAGGAATCTCTGGTTCATTAGGAGTAAATGCTGCATTGATAAGGTCTCTAACAGGAACTGTAATATCAGGTTCGTTTACATCAACCTCCGCAAGCTTAGCAGCTAATATAGCAACAAACTTAGCTAGTGTAGGTACACTAACAACAGATAAAGCTGATGCAAATAAAGTATCCGGTTCATTAGGAGTTAACGCTAGTTTGATTAGGTCTCTAACAGGTACTACCATATCAGGTTCATTAGGAGTTAATGCAGATCTTATACGCAGTTTAACAGGTACTACCATATCAGGTTCATTAGGAGTTAATGCAGATCTTATACGCAGTTTAACAGGTACTACCATATCAGGTTCATTTACTGCACCAAGTAGCTCTATAAGTACTAGACTTGACTCTTTAGAAGACGCTTCAGCAACCGCACCAGCAGGTACAGTATCAGGCTCAGCTCAAGTAGTAAGCCACCTTCCAACAGGTACAGTATCAGGTTCATCAGCTGGAACTGCTCAAGGTCAATTTAAACTCAACGGTGTAGATGTAAATGTAAATACAATGCAAACTGGAGACTCTCCAACATTTGCTACTATCACCGCTACGACATTATTTACTGGCTCTAGCCTAGAAGTATCTGCAGGTATTACTGGAAGTGCTGCATTGATTAACGGTGCCATAACTGCCACAGGAGACATAACAGCTTTCTTCTCATCTGATGAAAGATTAAAAGATAACATTACTCCCATAGAAGGAGCTTTAGATAAAGTAAATCAAATAGGAGGATATGGATTTGATTGGAATGATAATTCTGAGCATAGCGGCCATGATGTTGGTGTTATTGCTCAAGAGATCGAAAAAGTGCTGCCAGAAGTAGTAGTCGATAGAGACAATGGCTACAAAGCAGTGCGTTATGATAAAATCGTCGCGTTATTAATAAATGCTATTAAAGAGCAGCAGTTACAAATAGATGAGCTAAAGTCAAAGCTCTAGCGACAGAAACTAACTTATATGGAAATGACTTTACCTACCTGGACATACCAGGGCAGGATCTTCAACGATATATCAGACTTCCCAGAAGGAACTTACGGCTTTATTTATGAGGTTTTACATAAACCTACTGGCTTGAAATACCTCGGTAAGAAAGTATTGCGATTCGAAAGAAATAAGAGGCTGGGCAAAAGAGCACTAGAAGCTCTTAGAGAAGAAAGAAAAGCAAAAGGTATAGGAGGTCGTACCCCACTTAAACAGAAAGTTATAACTGAATCAGATTGGAAAGAGTACTATGGTTCTCATCCTAGGATAAAACAACTTGTAAAAGATTCAACAGATTTAAAAGCTGATTTTGAAAAGAGAATATTAGATTTTGTACCTAATAAAAAGCTTTTAACCTATTACGAATGTAAACACCTATTTATTAATGACGTCCTAGAGACATATAGTCATAAGTATATAAACGATAATATTCTAGGAAAATTTTACAGAAAAGACTTTAATAATGATAAAACTTAAAGACGTATTAGGATACCCATCCCTACAGTACCACATAGATAACAATCTCTCTCTACATGAGCATGTCTACCGTTATAACTCTGATGCCTTTATCCAACTATTTAAAGAAGCAAGAGAAGCTCATAGCAACGAGGATATCGAACTTAGCGAAGAAGATATTGAACTTTTAGAGACTACTGATATAGGAGAATATGGAGACTACAACGGACTTAAAGTCCCTTTAGATCTTCCAATGCTATCTACAGATAAGAATGCTTTGTTCGAAATAGGCTGCATGATCGATGAAATGATCGAAAATGAAGATTTAATTGATGAGGCAGCATCTATAGAAGAAATGATAGACTTTGATCTAATAAAAGAATTAGTTGAAAGTATAGGAGGTACTATTGATATGCAAAAATTTAGAAAAGCAGTAAAGCTTCAAAACGAAACCTACGACTACTCAGGTTTTGATATTATAAAAGCATCTGTAAACTATATGTCTGAAGCAGAACATAGAGGTAAAAAAGTACAACTTAACAAACCTAAACGTGGAGGATCTAAAAAGTTCTATGTTTATGTAAAAAATAAAAAAGGAAATATAGTTAAAGTATCTTTTGGAGATACTAACCTTTCAGTTAAGTTGAAACAAAGAGGAGCAAGAGCATCATTTGCAGCTCGTCATAAATGTTCAACAAAGAAAGATAAAACAAAAGCAGGTTATTGGTCTTGCAATATAGGCCGTTATTGGAAATCATTAGGTGGATCATCAAACTTCTCAGGTTACTGGTAGACCGTATTCCGAACAAAAGGAAGACGATTATATAATAAGAGAGTTCTCTCACAATACTCCCTCATTTGAATTTGTGTGGCATAGAGACAAAGAAGACCGTATAGTTGAAGCTATGCACGACACCGATTGGCTATTTCAGTTAGATAACGATATTCCACGTAGATTACAAAAAGATAAACTATTTATACCAAAAGAGACATATCACCGTTTAATAAAAGGATCTGGTGATTTAGTTGTAAAGATATGGCAAAAGTATTAAATTTAGGAAACTATAAAGGCGAGTCTAAAAAAAAGAGACCAGGCATACATGCTAAATCTAAGACATCAAAATTAAAAACTTCTAAGAACTATCAAAAGAAGTATAAAGGACAAGGAAAATGAAACTAAGTAGAATTATATTAGCAGAAAGTACTAAGGTAACAGACTTACAAAATCTTACCTTCGAGCTCCTTTTATCTATGTTTGGGGAAAAACCTATGTTTGGCTTTAACTTACCTAACCCTGACGATTCATACAGAAGCATACAAAATAGTGAAGATTTAGAAAGTTGGAAAGCAGGTATAGAAAATAAATACGGCAACGTAAATCTAAAAATTGATACTGAAGTACAATCTCCTTGGGAAAGAGTACAAGTATTAGATGATAAATTTAGAGCAGACAAAAAAAGTTATACAGCTGGTAAAGCAGCTTATTTAGATAGAGAAAGATCTGCTGGTAGAACATCCGGATTAGATTAGAAATTATGAAGTTATCAAAAATTATTTTAGAAAATAAAAAATATGTAGTAAGAGAACAGCTAGATCTGTCAGAAAACGACATAATTAAACTAGCTGAAGCTATTTCTACTAAACTTCAAGACTACTTAGACGTAGATAATAAATCTTTATTAGAGCAAACAGTAACTGCTGCTATTAGTGATTTACTATTTAAAGAGGGTAAATAGTTGTTTAGTAAATAATTTATTCTTATCTTATCATATAGATACGGACGAATTATATGGACTACACCTTCCTTTTAGGATCCATTGAAAACATTTTGAGTAAAAGTCATAAGAGAGCTAGAGACAACTATGCTTTCCATTGCCCTTTTTGTAATCATCGCAAACCTAAGCTAGAGATTAATATGGCAACCAATGAAGAAGGTAAAAACTTCTGGGAGTGTTGGGTATGCCAAACCCGAGGCCAGTCAATACGGTCTCTACTAAGACAATTAAAGACTCCTAAAGATATAGCAGCTTCTATTTTAAAATACCTTCCTAAAGGTACTTTTACAGAATATAAAGGACTATCTATAGTAGAGCTACCTAAAGAAGTTCAACCACTTTATTCTGCTTCCAGTACTTCGGTTGTTGCAAACATAGTTAAAAAATACCTATATGATAGAGGACTTACCGACAATGATTTTATTAAATATAGCATTGGGTACTGCACAACTGGAGACTATGGAGGAAGAGTTATTATCCCAAGTTATAATGGATCCAACCAACTCAACTTTTTTGTTGCACGAACTTATGACGGAAATTATTATAAGTACAAAAATCCAGAAGCTTCCAAAGACATAATCTTTTTTGAAAATTTAATTAATTGGGATCAGCCAATTATTTTATGCGAAGGTGTATTTGATGCCATGGCCATAAAACGAAATGCTATTCCTATTTTAGGTAAAAGTATATCCACCTCACTTTATAAAAAAATTATTACAGGTAAAGTAAAGGATATCTATATTGCTCTTGATACTGATGCTAAAGATCGTGCATTAGAAGTAGGAGAAAAATTTCTTAACCAAGGTAAAAGAGTCTTCTTAATAGACTTACCAGACAAAGACCCATCCGAAATGGGCTTTAAAGCTTTTACCGAACATATTCAAACTGCTAGAGAACTTGACTTATCAAGTTTGATGATGCACAAATTAGACCTATGATAAAACAAGGTATGAACATTCTCGAACAAAACGAGAAAAAACGATTAGACTTTAATCCGGAATTAAAACAGATTAATTTTTTAGACCGCAGAGTCTATAAGAGAGGCGAAGGAGTATATTATCCGTCCGTAACTACTATACTCCAATACATGCCCAAGAATAAGTTCTTCGAAACATGGATGAAGGACGTTGGGCATAACGCCGATCTTATTATGCGTAAAGCAGGTAAAGAAGGTACTCAGGTACATGAAGCAGCAGAAGAATTAGTGGAGGGAAGGGAAGTATCCTGGATGGATGATTACGGTAGAGCTAAATATTCCCAGCTAGTATGGGAAATGATACTTAAGTTTGCTGATTTCTGGAAGACCTATAAACCTGAACTTATATCTTCTGAACAATTTGTATGGTCTGACGAACATAAGTTTGCCGGTACAGCAGATATAGTCTGTAAAATGAATGGAGAAGTGTGGCTAATAGATATAAAAACGTCTAACAGCATACATAAGTCTTATGACCTACAATTAGCCTCTTACGCAAAAGGACTTGAGGAGAGTCGGGGTATTAAGATTGATAGGACTGCTATACTTTGGTTAAAGGCTCAATCTCGAGGACCTTCTAAACAAAAGAAAATTATTCAAGGCAAAGGATGGAAGCTATTACAGATTGATGAAATCGATAAAAACTTTGAACTCTTTAAATTAATATACAGGTTATACGAACTAGAGAACCCTAATACTGAACCTATTTATAATAGTTATCCAACAACAATAAAAGTATGAAAAATAGTTTAATATATGCATTTATTTTCTTATCTTTATATAGCTGCGGCAGTTATTCTGTAGCTACTAAAAATAAAGGTTATGATATTGAATATATTCTTGCAGTTACAAAATCAGGAGATACTATACAAGTACCTTACAACAGTAGGTATTTTAATAAAGAATCCTTTTCAAACAACTCTTACAGATGGAACTTTGATTCTAACTGGTACAGCTGGAACTACAATTACTACTGGAACAACGGATACTATGGCTGGAATCAACCTTATTTTTATTGGAACAATCACCGTCCTATTTATTATAGCACACCTATTAGACCGACGGTTAACCCGAGAGTTAGACCAAGAATTAATGAACCTAGAACAAGACCTAGAACAAGACCTAGAACAAGACCAAGACCAACACCACAACCTAGATTAAGAGATGATCAAATTAACAGACCTAATATTAGAAGCAACGAACAAACCGAAAGCCGTAATAATGGCAGGAGGAGCGGGATCAGGCAAGTCGTACCTACTCAACCAACTCAACCTAGACAGCCTAGAACAGTTCAACCCAGACAAATACGTCGAGGACAAGGATCACCCGTACTTCAACAATCTCGGGGCAGCCAGTCGACAAGTGGAAAAGGACGTACTAGCAGCGGCAGAAGACAAAATTAGCCTAGTATGGGATACTACTGCTTCAGGAGCTAAGTTTGACGAGAACTTAAACAAACTCCTTAAAGGCGGCTATGACGTATATATGGTCATGGTCTATACTCATCCTATGATATCTTATATATCTAATTTCAAAAGAGGTAGAAATATACCTGCTTCATCTGTATTCACTACTTGGAGAAATGCTTATCAAAAGATAGGAGACTTTAGAAAGAAACTTAAAGGTAACTTTTCTATATTTGTAAACGATAGAGGAGAAGAATTTAAAAAAGAAATAGAAGCTTTTAATACTGCTGCTAAAAATGGAGTAACAGGTATTAAAGATTATTTAAAAGCTTACAACGAAAAAACAGGTTATGGCAAGAGCTCTTTCTTTAAACCAGTAGTTATGTCTCAAGAAGAGGAACAAGAGTTTAACAAGGCTGTTGTAAATGTAGATTGGAATAAAGATCAAAGATCTGAAGATAAAGCTCTCAAGACTGCCTTCTTAAAATCATATAAAAAGATAGGGACAGGTCCTGGAGAAGATAAACTTAAAGATGCAGTCAAGAAATATAGAGAGGGTAAAGTAAGCTCAGACGAAAGAAATGATGCAGTATTAGATAGTATTGCAGATATGTTATATAGCCCAGAGTTTCAACAATTACTACAACATTCATCCCCTGCTGAAATAGATCAAAAAGTACAAGCGTTCTTATGATAGCACTATACCCAGGAGCATTTAAACCACCTCATAGAGGTCATTTTGAAGTCGTTAAAAGTTTACTTAACGGTACTCATGGTGGTCAGGTATATACAAAAGACAATTATAAGGATGTAGGTATCTCCTCTCTTTCTGGAGAATCAAGTAAAGCTGAAAAAATTACTAAGGTTGTAGTTTTCCCTGGAGGAGGAGAAAGAAACGGGATTACTAAAGCTGAGGCTGTAACTATATGGAAAATTTACTCTAAATACTTACCTGGTATAGAGATAGCAGATGGTCAAAAAAATCCTATGTTTGCTGCCAAAGATTATGCTAAAGAAAGTCCTAATGATTCTTTTTATGCAATCACAGGGATTAGAAGTGAAGATGATTTAGTTGATTTAAGAAGAATAACTACATATAAAAATACTACTAACGTAACAGGATTAGTAATACCAGCAGCTGAAGGTAATAATGTTAGAGCATCAGATCTTCGTAAAGCTGCACTTAGTGGTAATTTAGATGAATTAACTGATTTTTTTCCTAAAGAACTTAAAAGAGAAGAACTTCTGATAATTCTTAAAATGCTTAAAGACAATATTATATCTGAGATAATGAATCAAAAGATGGAAAATCTTTTTGAAGAAATGTTTAGCTCAGAAGATACTATTACTGAATCCCCATCTAAAGTAACTAATAATTTTGATAGACAGAAATTAGGATACTTATACGAATATACTAAAAGATTAATGCCATTTTACAGTAATATAGAATTTAATCAAACTCATTTTACAGTTTCAGTCAAAGACAGTAATATGGAAGAACAAAAAACAAACATACCAGTATACACTACTCATATAGCATCTATATTAGAATATATGATAGATGAAGGAATGAAAATTACTCCTCTACCAGAAATTAAAACTGTAAAAGATGAAGCAAATGCTGCTAATTTTTTCGGTAGAACTGCATACTATGATCCTAATGGTAAAGAAATTGTACTTTATACAGAAGGAAGACACCCTAAAGATATTGTGAGATCTTTCGTACATGAAATGATTCATCATATGCAAAACTTAGAAGGTAGATTAGGAAATATACATACATCAGATACTAATGAAGATGATAATTTATTAGAGTTAGAAAAAGAAGCTTATTTAAAAGGAAATATTACTTTTAGAAATTGGGAAGATTCTGTAAAAAAAGTTGGAGATGAAGGATAATTATCGTATATTGGCTATATAAAAATAAAGGTTATGCATTTAAGAACTACTAGAAGATTAGCTGAGAAATATTTGGATAACTGTGTAGATGTATACGGTCATAGCAAGCATCATGACTGTACTCCTTATATAGAGTTTCAACCATACGTACATTCAGTCTATACTGAAGATGATAATCCTGAAGCAGAATATATCTTTGACTACAATACAATAGTAATATACTATAAGAATATAGAAGATGCAGAACATTTAGCTCAGACTATAGTACATGAGTACCAACACTACCTACAGTCTCCTTCATGGATGACTAGATATTATAATATGGGATACTCTTATTCAGATCATCCTTATGAAGTAGCTGCTTTTGCAGAAGAAAATAATTGGAAATTAGTAGCATAATGAAAAAAAGTATAGTAGAATTATTAGAAGCATACCCTATTCCTGAAGAAAAGCAGGTACCTAAGTACAAGATATACTGTGATATGGATGGAGTACTTACTAATTTTGAAGAAAGGTTTGAACATTATTCTGGTATGCATCCACAAGAATATGAAAAGTCAAAAGGTTTAGCAGCATTTTGGAACTTAATAGATGTGGAGGTAGGTATAAAATTTTGGATAGGTATGCCTTGGATGCCACAAGGAAAAAAACTCTGGGAATTTATACAGCCATACAAACCAGATTTACTCACTTCTCCATCTAGAGATAATGCTTCAAGATTAGGAAAACAGCTATGGGCTAAGAATAACCTTAATCCTAAGCCGAAAGTAATAATGGCATACTCTAAAGATAAGCAGAGATATGCAAATGAAAATAGTATACTAATAGACGATAAGAAGTCTAATATCAACGAATGGGCAGCTAAAGGCGGTATAGCAATTAGATGTAAAGATGGAAACGTTGACCATGTAATTGATAAATTAAAAGAGTTAGGTTATGAGTGAATCTTTACTTAAAAAAGAATTTAAACAATCAGATGTTCAACGAGTAAGAAATTTAGTCAATAAAGACTATACTTCTTCTACTAAACAACAATCTGGGTACAAGAAGGCTATTGAACACCATAAAGAAGGAGACGTCTGGGAAGAAAACGGAAAGAACTGGACTATTAAAAATGGTTTAAAACAAAATATCACTAAATTAGACAAAGCTAAAAAGGCTAATAGAATGCCTCTTACCTGTCCTAAATGTGTCGGTCCCATGAGACATCATTTACACAAAAAAATGTACCGTATACATGGGTTTTGCTTTGACTGTACTGTTGACTATGAAACCTCCCTTCGAAAAGCAGGCCTTTACGAGCAATACGAAAAGCAAATGCTTCAGAATAATATGGACGGATTCCTTAAGGATCTAGAACTTTGGTTAGAGGATAAAATTCAAGATGTAGATACTTTTGTTACTGAACAAGGAGATATAGAAGAATGGAAACATAACAAAAAAAAACATAGTGAATCTATTACTAAAAAAGTTTTAGAGTATTCTTCTATAGTTCGTGAACGTTTAGGATAAATTATATATTTATTATTAAATACTATCGATGACCCAGAAACAAATACTTGAATCAGTATTAGCTGAAATCAAGCATGTTAAGACTCATATGCCTAATGGTGAGCTAAAACAGATGGCTAAGGACTTTGAAAAAGTAAAAGAAGATATGACAGATCTTAAATTTACTTTACTCAACCCAGATAATGGCGTAATTGTAAATACCAACAAAAATACTGAATTTAGATTAGAAAAAGAATCTAGAGAAAAAGAATATAATACTTATATAAATGAATTAGTTGAACTTAAAAACTGGAAAGCAGGCGTAACTAGAGCTCTTTGGATCATTTTTGGTACTATAGCAGGTATTGTAATTAGAATGTTAATGATGCACTCTGAAGGATAATAATATGAAAAACTTAAAAAAAGCATTAAAAGAACTACAAGCTGAGAAAGCAGGCAATGCATTAAAGCAAGAGAATGATGATAGATCATTTACTAAAGATGATATGGAAGAGTACATCTACGATACTATAGGTGGATATCTAGAAAGATACCTGGGCTATAATCCTGGACCGTCAGATCATCCAATTTATAAAATGAATGAAGAGCAGTTTGCAGCATGGATGGCCCAAGAGTTTATAGAAGGTATAGATGAGCTATTAGATGAAACTGATGCTACTATAGAGACGATAAGGGAGGCAGTAGAAGAAGTTTACGAAGATTATAAGAAAATAGCAATGGGAGTAGGTCATGACCCAGACATGCATTTTGAACAAGATCAAATGGCTATTGGTAGAGATGCTTTAGAAATGGTTCTCCAGACATTAGATAAGTTGGCAACCCCAACTAAACTGGAAACAGCTAATCCTCAAGATGGAAAAGCAGCACCTTACGGATCAGGATATAAAAAAGTAACCAAAGAAGGTATTCGTAATTTAAAAAAAGCATTAAAAGAACTTAAAGAAGAAAAACCAGGTCTATGGGCTAATATTAGAGCTAAAAGAGCTAGAGGTGAAAAACCTGCCCATAAAAACTCTAATGCACATAAAGATGCAGTAAAAGCCGGTAAGAAGATTAAAAAAGAAGGAGAAGGTAATGAAAGAGCAATTAAAGGTCAAGAGTTAGTTGACTATATAATGAGTAACTGGAATTGGTCTGAAGAAAAAACACTAAACTGGCTTGCAAATAATTTTGGTAAAAATAAGCAAGATGATGGACCTAAAGAAGAAGATCAGAACTATATAGACTACTTAAGAAGAAGCGGTAGAGATAAAGAAGCAGATAAATTAGTAGCTCTTAATCCTGATAAAGTAAAATGAAAATAACAGATCTAATAAAAGAGTTAGTATTAGAAGGTAAGCTTTCTGATTTTGGAGATAATAATACTCCTGCTGCTCTTAAAAAAGAAAAAGAGATAGAAGGTAAGAAAGTTAAACCTATGGATTCTATAGAGGATCTAGATCTTAATACTTTAGGTCGAAATGTTACTGTAAAAGAATATAGATACGGACCTCTTAATCCAGACGATGAAAAAGGTTCAAAGAAGTTTTGGGAAGATAAAGCAGAGATGTGGGACACTACAGTAGAGCATGCTAAAACTTCAAGATGTTCTAACTGTTCGGCTTTTAACCAAAAACCTGCTACTTTAAAAAAGATAGCGAAGGCTATTGGAGATCAAGGAGAAAAAATTGTAAAACAATCTAATATAGGGTTCTGTGAATTCTTCTGGTTCAAATGTGCCGGTGCTAGAACTTGTGATGCTTGGGTAGGAGGAGGACCTTTAAAATGAATAAAAAAGAGATGATTAACCTCTTAAGAGAGGTATTACAAGAAGAAACTAAACTAAGTAAAGATACTTTAATAGTACTTAGTGTGATAGACCCTAAACGTAATCTCGATAACGATCAAATAAAAACAATCTTTGAAGATACCCCAGGTACTTTTTATATATACACAAATGAAGAAGGTGAATATGAAAATACTAAAAAGGTAACTAAAAAACAAGCATATATGTATGTTGATTACTATAATGCTAGATTACAAAAAAATAGTGAAAAAGAAGAATTCTTTGGTGCTAAGTTAAGAGTATTAGGTATAGAATCTGAATTACATTTTAAGGTAGGAGAGTTTTCTGCAAATCCAGATGCATTTTCTAAAAACGAAAACTACAAAGACGGTAAAGTAAAAGGTAAATCTAAACCAGGCAGAGTTAAAAAATCTGGAGCATCATGTAAAGGTTCTGTTGCTTCATTAAGAGCTAAGGCTAAAAAGTACGGAGGGGAAAAAGGTAAAATGTACCACTGGTGTGCTAATATGAAATCAGGTAAAAAATAATGTTTAAAAAGAACAATTATACTGTACTTGAAAATTTATACCTAGATAGTCCTACACTTGCTGATGTAAAATGGAATGAGTCTTTCTTTGATAGAGAAGGTTATGAATTAAATGCTATAGAAAAAGAGTTTTACGCCTCTAACGAAATACCAGTCTTAGTAGAGGAAAGACAGACAAGGAGAGTACCTGACGATGCGTTGAAAGTACAGCTACAACATTGGTATTCAGAAATAGACTCACACCCTAACCTACTCATTGATCATGCTCATATACTTCATAGACTAGCTTATAAAGGAGAAGCATTAGAACAAATAAAACAAAAAGCAAAAGAACATCCACACCTTTGGAGAATGGTTCATATGAAACCTAAATATGGAGCAGACTTTGCTGTAGATTGGGTAGATGAAGATCAAGCAGTAGAAATATTTCATTTTGAACTAGATGCTAGGAATTCTGAAGAATTTTTATTAAATTTAAGTAAATTAGAGAAGTTTATAGATTCTACTGATTGGGAAAGTAAAGCAAAAGACCTATTAAGTAGAAAGAAAGAATGGAAACATTTAAACGAATATGACCAGGCTATATATAAAGCTGAGATGTTTGGATTTAATAAAATAGGTATAAAGTATTTTGAAGATGATTATCTTAATAAACCCTACCTATTTAGTTACTTAAAAGTTATTGATTAAACCCTCTATTTATTATTATATTTATAAACTATTTAAATAATGACTTACGAAGAACTTAAAAATAGACTATCTAAATGTGAACTTTCATTAGAAAAGATAAAAAACGGAACTGTTAATTTAAGTAATACAAAAGACTTCGAAAGTAAAAAAGAAAAACTACAAATTTTGAAAGAGTCACTAACTAAGCAAATAAAGGAAGCTGAAGAGACAATGTTCGTTTCTACTAAAGGAGGAGATACTAAGGCAGTGAAGATGTCAACTAAAAACGCTATGGATCTAAAATCTGACCCTAATATAACATCTATTGATACAGCTAAAGGTAAAACTATAAAAGAAAGATTAAAAGATAATAAAGGAGTAAAGTTTTCTATAGATGAGACTAAATCTATTGCTAAATCTGTAGGAAAGGCAGTAGCTATTTCTCTTAAAAGCCTCGGTGATGAAGTAGCTCATATGAAAGCTAAAAGTATTGAAGAGAACTCTTTTGAAATATATGTAGAGTATAAAAATAACTCTAGTGATCAGTTTTCTTTTTATATTACAGATGATTCACTACATTTAGTTGATTTTTCATTTGATAAAGAAATATCAGACGTAGGAGTAAAACCATCTGGAGAAGCTGTCGTTAATGTTGATGTACTAGCTAATGAGCTTACAAAACATCTTAAGTCTATGAACGAGTCTGAAGTAAACGAAGCTCCAGAAGGAATGTACTATATTAAGATTTCTAAAGACGCAGCTTCTCAAAATAAAGCACAAGTTATTTTCAACGACCTTCACGATGTTAAGTACCAACTTAATGATGACCCAGACGGTGTTATTATGTACTTTAAGAAAGAAGATTTCGATGCTGGAATAATGGATGATCTAGAAGGAGACGGAGTTCAAATTTTAGATACTAATATTCCCGATGTCAATGAAGATGCAGAAGAAGATGCTAAAAATGATGCAGATTATGCTCAAGGATGGCATGACGATCCAAGACAAGATGAAGACACTGATGTAGGACATCAAGACGACGAACCTAATATGTTAGGAGCTTCAGCTATGGAGACTGCAGAGTATGCAGCTAAGTTAGTTAAGAAATTACAAAGGTATGATCAACATGACGGAGAAGTAGATTTTCCAAACTGGTGGCAAAAGAAACTTATATTAGCTAGAGAGTATATCTCAGCAGCATATCATTATCTAGATTCAGAAGAAAAGCAACCTGCCATAGATCAATTAGCTTTAGAGAGTAAAGTTAATGAAGCAATGTCTTCAGAACAAAGAGAAGCAATTTATGATCTACAGAATATATTAGATCAAGCAGCTACATTAGGAGATGAAGCTAGACAGATTGTAAGAGATAACTTCCCTAACGAATTAAGGGCTGGAGAAGCATACGATGTATTTAGCTTTGGTACAAGTTCTAATAGTTATGATAAAACATTAGAAACTCTTATTAGTGATATCGAAAGAACTGCTGAAGAAGAAGAAGATATGGATATGGATGAAGGTAGAAATGTAGATGACCTTTATGATACTACAGTTCATACTATGAAAAGACTTGCTAAAAAATATAAAGAAGGAGATAAATCAGTAGTACCTCACCTTAAGAAACTTACTGATATTAAAAAGAAGCTTGAACAAGAAAAGATTAAAAAAGCTTCTAATATAGGAAAAGGTCAAGAATTAAGTGAAAATGAAATTGAAGATGCTGGGTACGAAACAGACAAAGGACGAGAAGCATATTATGATGTTAAAGAATTAATACAAAAACATGCT